>Ga0136643_10005228_pt1 | contig 18213 bp, 9 predicted proteins | sample TergutLab28metaG_FD_96883 | JGI IMG/M metagenome (GOLD analysis project Ga0136643, IMG submission 96883) | Labiotermes labralis P1 segment gut microbial communities from Petit-Saut dam, French Guiana - Lab288 P1 (version 3) (version 3) | ecosystem: Host-associated > Arthropoda: Insects >...
ATTTGCAAAAGAAAATTTCCCTATATCTGTCCTTTGCTTCATACACCTAATTTTCCATACATGATCTATCCTGCTCAGATAGTGTGGTCGTTTGAGCCTGTCTCCTGTTCTGTTTAAACCCCATCTTTAAGGGGACTTTCCTTGTCAAGCGAGATTCGTACTGTACATTTAACACACCGTGGCTTATGGCTAACAATTCTATAACAAATGTTATTTATGTTCATGGTGCATTTTAGCAGTATTGAAGGGGCTATCAGCTTTCGCATACTCCTCTTCATTGCCTTTCTCAACTTCCGTTCGTTTCTCTCCTACCTTGAAATATCTTTTATGTTTTCATCTCTGTCTTTTCCTTTCTTGACCTGAAAGTGTTTTCACATGCAAATTAATTCGCGTGCGAAGTCTGAAAAACTGCTGAACAAAAACGTGAGAGAAGAATGAAGCAAAATGCTAAAAGGGGGGGGGGGATAAATCTGAATAAGGGATGATGTTAGGGGTGAAATAAGAAGTGATGAGGGTGATGGCTATAGCAGTGGGGTGCTTAAGTTTATTGCAAAGTTCTCTGCTCCCTACACTTTCATGTTTTATGGGCAGCCTGTGGTAAGTTTTCTGCCCAGCACCAGGCCCAAAGTTTAGTGGGATTGATAGTACATTACACACGTTGATATGCAACTAAAGTTTTGCCTACCTTAATATCGGAGGTAGGCCTGTATTTATTAGTTGTGTTTGGCTTACAGCCTACGGAGTAATCGTTGTGTGTGGTTTTAGAATTATTTCAAAATAATTCTCTCTGAAACATTTAAATGCGTGGAATTCAGTTCGTAGATTTCCATTATTCTTATCTAAAATATATTTTAGAAAAATAGAAGTGACCGTGACAAAAAGCGGCCCTAATTGTGAGACTTTTTAATGCCCTAACCTGCTGTAAGTATTTGACCTACCTTCGTACCTGCCCGTAGGTCTGAGGGACCGCTTGCCTGCTTCGCCTCAACACTTGTTTACCCAATTATTTCGATATTAAAAGTGGAGGAAGTAAACGTCCCAAATGGCGGCGACAGCCCACCTCCGTGGAGTGAAAAATTCAACAGTAACGACGAATCGCCTTGAGAACTTCATGGGAGCTAGAATGCAACAAAGCACAGAATGCACATCCGTAGCAGGGCACTCTTCGTAACATAACATTACACAACACAGCATGCTGCCACAACACCCAACTGGTACAGCGAAATTAAAGTGACTTTTTATAGTGTGACTTTAGCAAGGACGATACGGCTCCCTGATGATGGTCCTAGGATCGAAACATGTCGGACCGTTTTTAATATTTTGATGTTTTAATGTGTAAATTTTATAAATCTTATATATGTGCAGTAGTTGGTATAATAATTGTGTCATGGGAGACATTGAGGGACAGGAAATGTAATTGTAACGTAACAGTGAGGCGCGTTCGTGCAACCATTGTTGCAGTGGAAAAGCAATGAGTATTACACACCCTGAGTGTGTGTATTTGTAGCCTTAGGTATCCAACATGAAATGCGCTTGCGCCATATTGTTCATCTGTGGCTCGCCACTCTCCCCAAATTGTTTTTCACATTATTTCATAAATGGCACGTATTTAAAAAAAGAGTGAGTTATTGAACATAAGACGTGTGTTTCGAGTTTATCTACAACATTTGTCTGCAGCATTTTTACTTCTAAGAAGAATGAAGCGAGATATGATTAAAAATGTGTATTGTTCTTCATGTAAATTACTCTTTATTATTGTGCGATTTTAATGAAAATTTTCTCCACAGATATTCGAAAAATACTAAAATACCAGATTTGATTAAAATCTGTCCATTGAAAAGCCGAGTTGTTCCATGCGGCCATACGGACGGATGAACGGACGCAAGGACAGACATGACGAAGTCTTTTCGCAATTTTGCGAACACGCCCAAAACTCGAGTGATTTCACTATAGTGTATGATATTAAATTGTAAATGGCGTTAAAGGAAACAGTCATGGTTTAATTTGGACGGAGTTCAGCCACTTTCCTGCAGGTACCAAGCACACCCTGAATAATCTCTTTTGGGGAAGATTTGTGAGAACGAGAGTTGCACCCAGAATATTCCTAATAGAATCTTCACGCCTCTTGTGCCATCTGGCTTGAATAAAGACGACGGAATTGCTCAACAGTTGCGTCAGAGATGCTCTGAAAAAAGTAGACCACAAAACTGTCGTAAATTACGAATTCTCAACGTAACGTTTCGAGTTGCATTTGAAATCAGCTTGATTTTGGGAACGTACTTCAAATTTGTCCTATAAGACAAGAAAGACAATTTATACACATTTCTGCCTAATACGAAACCACACACTTCAGAAAATTTTAGAACTTTTTTATACGACTTAACATTCAACTTTTAACAATGTGTATTCCTTACGGGTTACCGCTGCTGTTCTGGCACAAAAGTAGGTTAATTTACATTAAGTGATGCTAACGAAATGCTTACTGCATTTCGTCTCCCGGAAAAATTCTGTGTAAAAATATATCGAGTGTAATATTCAGCGGATAATCATATTTATGTTCACGTATAATTTGAAATATGTGCAGAAGTTACCATACTTACGTTTGGCCGCTCTGATGTCAAGTTTCGCTGCTACTTGTATTTGTGTGATACATTGGAGAGGTCTGAAAATTGATATTAGTCCAGTATCTCCCATAGCCCAAATAAGGAATAGAGGTTAGACATATGCCTTTTTGAAGGCCCTTACAATTTCAATTTTTGCATTTATTGACACCTTTTCCGGTATATAATGTGGAGGATTTAGGTAGGAGAGAAATTTATATGACCTTTGGTATATAGGCTTTCGTACATAATTAAATATTCTATAAGGGTTGGTTCAGTCAAAACACAGCTACTGTATTGTCAATCATAAATGTGGCGACGTTTTTTCGACTCATGGTGTCATCATCAGGCCAATTCTTGAAATTGACTCTATGAGTCGAAACACGTCGCTACATTTATGATTGACAATACAGAAGTTGTGTTTTTGACTGAGCCAACTCTTAGAATATTTACTAAACACGCATCGGGAAGGCTGAAATTGGAAAATAAAATAATATAATATTCGTACATCAGCATGCATTTATGATTTTGGGTCACAGTTATTTTGTGCATGTGTAGCTAATGGATCCGAATTATGCCTTAGAATATTGAAATTCACGTAATAAGACCAACAAATTTACTTACGTAAAAGCTATTCGTCACCAGCATGTTTCAATCGCTGTCGCGAACTTCATCAGGGTAACTTACAGCAATATTAGGATCCAAACAGTCTGTCAAACTGCGTAAGAATCTGAGACATTCTTCGTAACGTCGAGTAGTTTACTGGTACAGACTGACAGACTGTTTGGATCACTAATATTCTTGTACGTCACCTTGACGTTGGTGGCGACGGTGACTGAAACATGATGGTGACGAATAGCTTTTACATAAGCGCATTTGTTTGTCTTATTACGTGAATTGAATTATCCCTTTAATGCGAAGATATGGATCATATTATGTTCGTTTATACCTTAGAAAGTTCGGATAATTTCAGAAAAGGGGTTTTGTCACTTGTAACATTCTTTCGGTAAGGATATCGTCTCTGCTTTCTAGACATGTTGTTCCGAGTAATTAAAAAATTTAAGCATGAAATTATGTAAAATTTATTTAAAAATTTTGTTCGTGCGCGATAAAATAATCGATCTCTCCATTAAGGCCTACTGCTTACATCTATGTAGTCAAACTGTTTTTCTTGCGCAAATCGCAAGAGTTGCTGGAATGCAGAGATGAGCAGATAGGAGAATATTTTAATGTTAGATTTCTGTAAGTTTTAAGGTGCATCAGCATAGGTGACTATTGACTGAACAGTGTTAAATTACGTGTTACTGAATTTCTATCGTAGACCAACTTATTTCGCCTTAGATTTCTACATCCTACTGTGTGTTGCGATTAAAGTTTAAGTGAAACTTGTGTTTGTGTTTAGTCTAGACGCTAGTTAAATTCAGTTTTTTGTTGACCAATTCCTACATCGTGTTTACAGTAAAATACATGCCAGTCTTAGGCGGATATGACGACATTTGTATACCATGTTTTACAGTATAAGCTATAAGAACGAGAGAAAATTTTAAGAATAACTTCCTCTGGCTAGCGTTTGGTTAACGAAGTCCGTGCATAACTTGGATTTTCTGCAAAACGTTATTGCTAGCGTGACTTCGTTGGTAGACTTGAAATGTGCCAGTTACAGTGATGTTATCTATAAGTACTGCTCATATGTTTCCCTCAAAAATAGACACAAATCCGTGTCTCTATGGTTAAAATACTTATTTCAATTATCATTTACTTAATTCCAGTCAAAATGTTACAAAATTCTGTGACCATTAATAGCGATGCATGACAGCTACTTGGTTTCTGTTTGTGTACAGCATGTATGAATTTTGTTAGGTCCTATACATTTAATTTAGATAAAAGAGTCTCCATTTTTACAACTGATGACTATTTAGACTTAAAATAACGGACCTAGTCTTTTTTTCAGAGCGTGCTTCATGTAGAGTCCTTTAATTAATTCATAGATTCAGTGGAAAAAATCTTGCATTTACGAAGGCTACTGGTGGCAATGGAATGTAAATAGTTCGAGTCAAAATCCACTGGTTCATTCATTAAACTATATGTATGTATGTATGTATGTATGTATGTATGTATATATATATATATATATACATATATATATATATAATGATTATATTAAACAGCAGTGTGTTTCAATACAATTTTTGCGCGTGCCTGTCATTGACCGTTTCTTATAACGTGATAGTATTTCACTTCTCCTTAACAGCGATTTAAATCCGTTCTAAACAACAGCTGAATAACACCAAGTTTCTTATTTGCGAATCTTATTTTTATTGAACCGTGCATCATCTTGATAGCTGAATAAAGAGAGACCAGCTTGATGTCACTTGCTTTATTATTTCATTATTTACTGCTCAACATGTTTCGGAAGTTAATTCATCCATCCTCAGGAGCATGCGACTTATTTGATGAGTTATTTCATGGGTTGTATTGTTCTGGTTCGATGTGTGTTGGTGTTACGGTGTGGTTCGGCTGGAGTGGTGTGGTGTCCGTATGCAGGCTGAAGCGCTAGCCAAACCACAACGTAACACCAACACACATCGAACCAGAACAATACAACCCATGAAATAACTCATCAAATAAGTAGCAAGCTCCTGAGTATGGATGTATTAACACCCGAAACATGTTGAGCAGTAAATAATGAAATAATAAAGCAAGTGATATCAAGTTGGTCTCTCTTTATTCAAATATCTTATTTGCATTTATCTTAACTGGTGTGACAACACATTTTAGATTATGCTGTTCTGTGTGCTTGTAGGACAAAGATATATAATATATTCGCAGTATAAAATATTTAGACTGTATAACTGGTTTTATTGTTGTTGCTGCTCTCCTAGAGTCACATTGAGGGTATAGGCTAAAGAGTTGGTATGTGCTCAGGGATTCAGTAAATGCAAATCAAGAAATGTAGGCATCTCTATAATTTTGCGCTTATATCTAATATTTGTGATCACTGTGAATTTATGGGGCATACTGTGGGTTTATATCTGGCCCAGAATATGGCCATCAGCAGAGAGCTGAATTCAATACGATTTTGTAATTTGATGTAGGCGACAGAAGCAACAGAGGGGCTGAGTGCAGAGCAAAATCAATTTTTATTGTCATTGTGTGAGAATGAAGCGCCATGCGCCAATCACGACGCACAGTGCAATATCGGAAATTGGGGACGCTTCCTGTCTGAATCCATCGTTGTTACATAACCCTTTCATATGAGATGTTCACGCTTATGAATTAAACAGTGGTGTCGAAATAAACATCACCAGAAGGTAGCTCATTTTTCGACACACGTAGGGTACAGTGTTTAACATTTGTGTCAGTCATGAACTTTAGATTTTCAATGCGTGCTGGTTTCACACTACAGTGACTTCTTAGTTGTGACTAAAAGCTTTTCAGGTTGAGGGATTTATTTATACTTCCGTGTTTTAAGGTCCCAATTATAATAGTCCATTTGCAATACCATATATTATGTCCAGAGATTCTGTCATTCCTGAAAACGTCTGTGGCATTCCTGTGCTGTATTCTGAACTGCCTCGTTTTGTGAGGTTTATTTAGCCACGATGACGTCATCAAGCTTATTGTCTTGTAGCTGTGTTTAGTTACAAACAGACGTTCTGTAACAACTATATAAAATTAAGATCAGCATTTGTCTGTGGATGGAACTTATGACGTAGACATTCAGCAGCTTAATCGGAAGTGGTGTTAGTTGTCAGTTTTTTCGTACCACTCCAGCATATGAGTTACGTTCATCCTTCCTCTTGATAAGAAGATTCAAGTACTGCAGATTTACCTAAGCATTTCCTTATCTGAAGCCGAACATGACATCAAAACCTAATTCTTTCAAATATTCCGCTGTCTTTCAAAGTGCAAATATCGCAGGTAGCATTAGACACTTCCTTGTTTGGCAGTGTTTTAGCTACCGGTTCGTACGTTTATTTTCCCTTTGCCGCGTTTCATTATCCTAATTTCCAGAATTGGAAAGCCCACTGTCTTCGTCTTGTGTTTTCTCCTTAATGGGGCCAGAAAGGTTAAAAAAGTAGGACTTCATATTTCCAAGTATCATGTGGCCGCCCCTGTACGATCCGTCCGTAGCAAATCCGTAACTGCACGCCTCTTTCTTCACAAACTGTGACTGTATCGACATCCATAAATTTCGTAATGGTAGAAAATGTACTCAGCAGATTTTGATTTTTAATCGACTGACTGACGAATACTAACCTAACGGCCTGGCCACGTTCTGTCACAATTCATACAATATATTTTTAAAGCCAATGCAGAACACTCTTTTAAAAACAATTTTATTTCAGTTTAAAGTAAATAAGTCAGTGCCACACATCATAATGTAATGTTGTTTTACACAAGTTTTCCGTATGTGTAACATTTCTGGCCCACAAAGTTCAAGTTTTAAAAATAATATTTTTCCTGCATTTTTGTAGTGTGCAATGCAAACAAGTCGTGCTTATTTAAATATGTTGAAAGTATGAGACAGTAAGAACATACAAACATCAGTCTGACGAGTTGGATTAGATTTGGGTCGACAGGAGAATGAAACCTCTGTCGCAGTATGATTCGGACTGTTTTTGTAGGCCAAATAACAACAATACTTTTTTTACATATATTTTAATGCCATCAGCGAAACGCATAGAATGCACAGGGATTACGGAGCATTTAAACACATTTTATCCTTTCCATTTTCGCCAGCAAACGACCTGGCGTACCGGCCGAACAGTTTATAGTAGTGACTAGCCAGCTAAATGCACGAAACACTAACTACTTGGGAGGCGATTGTCCCTCTGCCTGTCGAGAAGCTAACCTCGATTTATGGAACCAGAAGCTTCATTGCCAAATTCACAAGAGCCCGCCATTTTGAGCCAGATCAATCACATACATATTACAGTTTTTGTTATATGTTGCATGTTTGAATTCTGTGACTGTCCACAATGTGATATATTCGCAAACATCTCGAACGTTATCGCACTAACTTGCTGTCTCCATGCAGCAGATTCCTTCTTACTATACTGATAACGTTTCAACTATTATCGGTTTATCTCCCTGTTCTCTGAAACATTTCCTTCAAACAGCTGAATATACTTTACACTCTGAACACAATACTTTCTTGTAATCTGAGGTTTCCAAGTTATATCTCACGTTTTCCCTAGTGAAACTCTGTGTACACTCTTTGTCTCTTTGTCGTGTCCATCTGCGTACTCTACTTTATAACTTTGTTAACTTTTGGTGTACATTTTTCTTCATTGGCGCAACGGCCCCTAGTGGACTAGGGCCTTCTCATTATCGAGGCTTCACGATCACACTCAGGCACACTACGCTCTGTAGGACTTCTCCGGAAGAGTGATCAGTCCGACGCAGAGACCCCTACCTGACAACACACAGCACTCACAAGGTTTAGAAATTTTTAATTGTGGAAAGTTAATTAGGATAGCGTGAAAAGTCTTTTACTTATAGAGAGTAGGAGATTAATTATAACTCGTTGAATTTCATTGGAAGATTGATACCATTGGGTTAGATGTGTAATAACAATAATAATAATAATAATAATAATAATAGAGGAAATCTAAAATACAGGAGTTTGTGTATAGAGACACACTGTAGGTGCAACCTGAAATGTAAGATTATGTCAGAAGTAACTTGAGCCACCAGAATGGTAGCAAAAGGTTTAAGGAAAAATTTGGACGCCGTACCAGGAAAACGTTCGATAGATTCACTACAAAAGACAGCTGTACTTGGAACTTCACACATAATACGGAAAATACTGCAGTGTGAAGCTTGAAGCCTGAGCGGTGGGGATCACCGCTGGTTCAAGAGAATTACCAGGGAGAAAAGGCCTGTGACAAGAGACGACGACGACGACGACGACAACAACAACAATAATAATAATAACTACAAAATAGCCGTATTGGGCACTGCACACATACTACGGAAAGTGCTAATGGGAAAATACAAAAAATATTTCACGGGCGAAATAACACTACATGTAGCACAGATTGTAAAGACAGAACAGCTGCAACACAATATACCGTAGAAGTATGGTTTGTTTCGGATATATAATTGTAAATGCCCTGCATAAAGGTGATAACTAGGTTAGTAATAATTAAATAAAGCGAATCTACTTACATGATATTTTAAAATATATTTATTTCCTTGCATATTACACCAGATCTCAGATCTCCATTGAAAGTGTCAGACGTTGGTGATGATTAGAGAAAAGTCGCTGTTGCCCTCAGAACGGAACGAACTCCGTAAACAAACATTTCTTACAGAAAGTCTTTTCCTTAAAGCCAACCCTGTGAGGCACACTGTTTTCCTACTCTTCTGTATTTGTAAAGGAGGTAATTGGTTTCGTATGCTTCTTAAAATAAATATTGCTTATTTCTCTTAAGCGACACTACTCGATAACTCTCCCGCTCCTAAATGGAGAATCTTTGTTTTCTACGAGGAAAGAACTGAATTTTTGGATATGACTATGAAGAACTTTATGATTCAGAAAGTCAAGTAATAATTTACCCATTACTCGCGGTAAACATTGTCTGTTTTTAGAGAAAAATCCGTCTCGGCTTTCCAAATAAGTGTATATGTCTGAGCAGAAGAATTCACCGGAATGTAATCGTAGTTACATAAACCCGAAGGCCGTACGTCATTGCATGCGGTACATGCAATAATACTTTTTTTTACCTTCTCCTGTAATCTAATGTAAGGTTTGGAGGTTCCATTAACTTTTGGTTGAAGAGAAGTGAACCCAGTGTTTTCGAACTTTACACAAGCTGTATACAAATAACGACGGCAGAAATAAGAATGCCCAAGTCTGAATCATAAGGTGCAGAAATATATGCAACTTTTCAAGCACCCTGTTCAACTTCTCCATCTCGCATAGCGGGCACGTTCTGTTAAAACTCATGAAAGTGGAAAATTTTATTTTGCGAATGTAATGCCTTTTCTCCTTTGCAACAATTTTTATCCTTGTACTGGTTATTATATTTGTATCTCTGTATGTTTCCGCTTTTTAGTTATTTCATTTTTCATGTTTTTCTGGATATAAACGTTTGCGTTCCATGGCGAGTCACTAATAACTTCTATCACAACTCTAACAGCGATGCTTTAATGAAACTCTGTAAAAAAAAAAAAAACTGAATACTGAGTAGAAACGCTTGACTAGGATGCGAGCACTCTCGACCCTTTGAGGATTGTAGACTGCTTTGAAATTGTATACTGAGGAATACGATATTTATTTGTTTATATATTTATACCCGTTTTTCTACGACGCAGGGGAAAAATACATAATCTGTATAAATACACTTTTTATGATCACTGTAAAAAATTCAGCCAAACAAATGAAATGTAACTAAAGACAAACATACACAGGTAGCAATTTATGTGCAGCCGTATTACAAATTGTAGTCAATTGAATGTGTAATGGTAGAGGATCAGCAGGATTTCTTTTTTTACGTGGAGTGCACATGCGCAAAGGAAAATGGCCTGGGAGGTCCAGGACAGAGGAACATTACAGCATATCAAACATTTCTGCGAAAATATTACATGTTTTATTAAGGCGTGGCAAATATCCGTTGTCATTCCGGTCAAGGGACAGAATGAACGAGAAAGAGAAGTAGGCTTTGTGGGACGCTTGCAGTCATAGGCCATAAACATTTCTAAACAACTCTAAAAACGTATTATTAAATATGGGAATGTTACTTTGTGTTCCCATTAGTGTGTGAGGAAAAAAATTCCGTAGTGTACTGGACAAAGGCTTCAGTTGTGTTCAGCTGAGTATTGGGGTCTTGTAGTACCCAAATCGCAACTCGATATTCCATTAGTTTTCAATCATAATTTTGGAAAACTTTATGGTCCCTTCATCCTACTCAAATGCCAAACACATCAGGACTTCCATAATTTCATTTCCATGTCATTATTTGACGACCTCCACACACCCCGAAGTTTATTATTTACCATTGCCCTCGGTTTACAAAAATTTGTCACTCTTAGGCGTGTATGCTGTTTTCTTGAGTTCTTAGCCTTCATATAAGTGAAATTTAGGTTCTTGTTTGGAAATAAGAGACCAGGTTTTGTAATTCTATCGTAAAACACATTAGTGTCCTTGCAAAGTACTTTAATACTGATACACTGGATTTGCTAAGGTGCGTAAAATTCTACAAAAACAAACACGTTTTTAAGTGTCTGTAATGTACACGGAAACAATGAAAGAAATCTTTTCCTCGTTTAAATGATCCATGACCATTCACTGATGATCATGATGACTGCGACCAACAAGTACATTTACAGATATGTAAATTTATTGTATTACAAACAGCGTTGCCTCCTTCCTTTACATGTTTCGGCCATATATTGCGCCCATCTTCAGGGAGGTGTTCTTTGAAGGATATATTACATAGAACGTAAAATAATTTAATTTGCAAACATAAAATGCTATTTTTTGACGTTTTGCTAACCGTACATCTCAGTATATTTATCTCAGTATTTAACCAACTTGATGCACAAAATTTATTTCATGCCTCTACATGTTTCGAGCACATGAGCTCGAAACATGTACAGGCATGAAATAAACTTATTGTAAAACAAATTTTTTTTGCATCAAGTTGGTTAATTACTGAGATAAATAAAATGCTAAGTTTTAAATAAAAATTTTACTTTAAAATCTTATTTAAAACTTAGCATTTAATTGTTAAAATACAATAAATTTTCGTGTCTGTATGTGCACTGGTTAGTCGTTTTTCTCATAATCTTTCTCCTTATTACCTACCGTGCAGTTGCTGAAACATACACAACCATAGGATAATTTATATTCGTTCGTGGGAACAGTGTGTACCTATATTTCTATTTACAGTTTAAAAAAAGGAATGCAAACATCTACTGTAGTAAACACAATACATTGCAAAACAAAGATTGACTGAATGATTCTCATATTACACAAATTGACAGGAATAAAAAAAAAGACGGAAGGGAAATATTAAACAAAATTAATTGCCTGGAGAAATAATTTTGCACCACCATTTTCTCATACTGACAACGTATTAACTTCAAATTATCCACCGTTCAAAATCAATGTCAAGCAGCCATCATATGGTTTGTAGTTAATATAAACTTCCATAGAGCAGCCACAATGCGCTGCAGTTGTATTCGTTTCTGTTATCGTTAGGCCCTATTGAAATTTTATGTCGTTTCTCTGAAAGATATTGTGTAAGCCGTAGGCTATTATTGACAGACACTACGCTATCTGTTTGTGTTGCTGCTTCGTCAGTATGTCTCCCCTAGAGTTAGTAGTTTCGGGTGTTATTCATTTTATGCACATTCGCAAAATTGCGAAAAGTGTCTATTGGCTTAGTCAGGCCTGTCCGACCCTCTACCTGTCCGTCTGTCCGTCCGCGTGGAACAACCCAGCTGCCACTGTACGGATTTTTGTGAAATTTGATATTTGAATATTCTTGGAAAGTTTGTCGATAAAATCGAAGTTTCACTGAAATCTAACTGGAATAACGGTTACTTTACTTGAAGACCCATGTACATTTATGATAATGTCTCGCTCGGTTCTTCGTAGAATGAGGAATGTTTCAAATTTGTAGAGAAAAGTGAGTTTTCAGATTATTAAGAAATTCATTTCTGTACTCGCAAGCTACATATGGTGGGTCCCTTTCACCAGGCCATGGTGCGTCCAAAGTTGGCCGATGAAGATGGCTTGTGGATATAGAGAAATGTTGCCTTGGGCCTTTAGTGTACACGGTTCTGAACTTTCAGATTACATAAATTTCTACGTGTTTTTGACCGTCCGAGACAATACTAAGAAAAAAATACGCGAAGCGCAGTAACTGTTTGTCTACGTGTAACTCGCATTACCTTGCCGGTCTTTTGCGTCCATAAGATGGCTTGCTTTCATATCCTCACAAGGATACACCGCTTATCTTTATAGGTGCTGTGTATTTCTTAATTGCAACCACTCTAAAGAGAAATAAGGGACACTGTTTTTATGCTGAGGGTTATATTATTGACATTGAACACTAATAACAGTTCAGGGCAGTGTGCAGTGAATTGTAGCCTCGAGGAGCTAGGCTCACCAAAGAGGGTAATAAATGGAAAATCACAGTTGACCCCACAGTCGGTTAATGATGTCTGCTTAACGAAAGCTACACATTTGAGTCCGGCTTCCTGTCACTTCACACAGTGTAGGGCCTACATTTCTTGAAGGCAGTAGCTTTTCAAAACTCCAAGCTGCAATAGGTGTAGCACCATTTTTCGATTAATTGACTGATTACAGAAAAAGTGTGGGCATATCATGCAGTATAGAAAAGCCGAATGTCCATTACCTCAAACTGGCTGTACACAAATCAGGAGCATCATATTCAAATGAAATAAATCTGTGAAAGTTTTATATATATATATATGTGTGTGTGTGTGTGTATATATATATATATATGTATATATATATATATATATATAGTGGACACTGGGTTGACTAAGAGCCTCTGCAAGAACTGAGAACCAAATTTGAAAGAAACTTGGTCAAAATTATTTAATGATAACGCGTGGCGCGAAGTGTGTCTTTTCGCGATGCGAGGGGCAATTTACGAACAGAAACAGTGCACTTGGAGTTTGCTTAATGCACGGTACTTTGTGATATCACCCGAGAAGCCTCAAGAGATATTCGGAATTTTAACCGATTTCTGAAGTCTCTAGTTGAAGACAAAAGAGACTCTCTTAACTGTTGTCGGTAAAATATCTGCAAATGCTTCACAAAGTTTGACCACTATTATTACGCATTGCCCCCCCCCCTCCGCCTACTCCAGTTTCTTCTCCCCTGATCCAGTTTATACACAACCAACCGTATGCTAGAGTATATTACATAAAGAATTCGGCATCCTTATCTGTCACTATTTCTTTGTCTGGGAAGTGTGTAGTGCATAAATATATGATTATATTTTGCCATATCAGTACACAACAAAACCCAGGTCAATAGCAGTATAGTCACAGGACTTTTAATATAATCAAGCACTTTCTTTATTTCAGTGTATTTTCGCTTAACAAACCCCTTAGCTACTATTTGACCTTTGCACCAGATTAACAGCGAGAAAATAATCTGGATGTAATAGCCAGGAAATGAAGTGGTTTCAGCCTCTCATGACCCTCAGTAGAAACAGATATTTGAGGTTTTTTTTAACATTTTGCTGACCGTGCATCTCAGTATATTTATCTCAGTAATTAACCAACTTGATGCACAAAATTTTTGTTTTTGTGCTCGAAACATGTAGAGGCATGAAATAAACTTATTGTAAAACAAAAATTTTGTGCATCAAGTTGGTTAATTACTGAGATAGATATTTGAGTGTTTATCCACTGAAAAAAAGAGAAACGCGTGACAAGCTCCCTCCATGGTGAGGACTGCCTACTTTAATTATGAAGCAGTCTGTAATTGGAAGACAGAAGATATGCGGGGAATGCAGACACTAAGTTTAAAATTTATATTGTCCACTCTTAAACTCAGCTTATATGTGTATACAAATTTGTAAATTTACGAATGTATGCAAATTGATTTTTGTACCTTACTGTGAACAGAGACCAGTCATTGTGTGTTTCAGTTGGTGCATAAACGGATATTTTCTTCATTTCCTAGCTTATTAAAATTTATTAATCCTTTACTTCTACATCACCAACTTTATAAACCAAAATTAAGACCTTAAGGGGTATTGAAAGTACGGTATAATAAATAGATTGATCTTCTGTTTGTAGCGTTACACGCGTGCTTAGCACTGTCATAAATATTTTGGTAAAAGGAGAGAAACTTGTTTCTTTTGTGCCTTAAGTAAAGTGTAAATTATTGCTTGATGATGAATATCCAGTAGAATAGATGCTGTGAGAGATGTGCAACGGATACTCGATCGGGGGAATTTGCAACACTGAAGCATAGGCCTCAAGGAGATTAGGCCTATGTGTAATGAATAGGTCAGCGCAAATGATTTTTGTTTTGTATTTCGTAGATAGTTGTCATGTCGATGTGAAATTCGGTTAGTTCCCTAAATCCTGAGAAACAATGTTAGTGAGTGTCTTGTCTGCGTGACTGTGCCTGGAAACCAAGCAAGGGAAATGGAACGTTACCGAGCGAAGTGAGTGCCACAGCATCTGTGACAAGCAGTCTACAGACTTGGTGCTTGAAATGGTGTGGCCCTGTGAAAGAACGGAACGAAGAGAGGACGAGCACTGAGATTTGCATATTGACTAAGTATAAAATCGTATTAAACTAATTATGGAAAACGGCGGTTTTAAAGCCGGGGATCGGCAGAATATATTATCTATGGGGGCTGAAATGGCAAACACAGGAAGGGAGAGACCAACAGGCACGGTGAATATTTAGGAGCATTACTAATGCCCCTATGTCATACGAAAACATCAGTTCCTTTAGCACATCGAAAATTATGAGATCAAACGAATTAATGACCTGCCATTAAATTGTATTTGTAACTCTTATTTGTGTAGATAACGCTTATCTAATTTGTCTTAATTTACAGACTTTTTATTTTATTTAAGTATATTAAAAACCGGTATGTTTAAAAGTACTGTATTTTAGGTATAATTAATGTTATCATTTAAAAGAAACGTAGCAAAATTATTAATGCTTTCTATTAAATTAAACTAGACCTAACGGCTTCAATATTATTAAGTGCCAAAGAGACAAGATTTAAAAAAGCTCTATCAGATTGGAATGGCGCTCGGCTGCTGACAGTCGGATTATTCCTTACAGAACGCTAATCCCAAGTTGTAGCCACTGTTGATGGAGACACTGAATATATATACGAATGTCGTTGAAACATTCTTTAATAAATTAATATTGTAGCTACTACATATTCTACTTACATTTATCTTAGTAATTAACCAACTTGATGCACAAAATTTTGTTTTACAATAAGTTTATTTCAAGCCTCTATACGTTTCGAGCACATGTGCTCATCATCAGGAGGTCAAAATTGTATCACACGGCCTCTAGTATCATCACACCTATATGTGTGATGATACTAGAGGCCGTGTGATACAATTTTGACCTCCTGATGATAGGCACATGTGCTCGAAACATATAGAGGCTTGAAATAAACTTATTGTAAAACAAAATTTTGTGCATCAAGTTGGTTAAGTACTAAGATAAATATACTGAGATGCACGGTCAGCAAAACTTCAAAAAAATATTCTATTTACAGTCTTCTTGTAAATGAACTGGCCTTTTAATATCGTCACTTGTCTCCATTTCTTCCCTACAAAGGCTAATTTATGACCAGCCATTTTGTTTGTTGCAGCCGCTCTGAATGAATAAATCTATGTCGTTTTATCCTCTTTTTATTTCTTTATTTGGCGTTCAAAATTAGGAAACACATAGTTTCTTATTCCATATAATTTTATGAGATTTTGTTTTTCAGAGTTCCAAAGTATTGTAAGTTTTCTTCACTTCTTTAAGACACTGCGTGTACATTTAGTTTCCTAGTAACGTATTTGCTTCTGTTGTAGAGAAATGTAATGTTTAGGTTTTTATTAAGAGTTCATTTCAACCACAAATCATACTGAAGGTGAAGGATTAAAACATGCAAAATTACTCTCATTTGCTTGTCTTGAAATCATCTTACGTATGTCATCTGCTTCTTGTCGAAGGATTGTGGATTGTGAAATTTTCCGAATGGAAGTCAGGAATACTCCCAGGCGGAATGGAGCAATAGTGTGCTTCTTGTGCATCGAGTTAATTGGAAATATATTCAAGTACTGTGCACCATAAGGTTGCTATGGTGATGAGGCCGGGCCGTGGGCTGAATGCTGTTACCTTGGAGACGGCGGTACAGTTGTATGGCAAGAGGTTTTGTGCGACGCAGCGGATTTCAGCGAGGGAGAGCGGAAGGCGTCTTTTGATCCAGAAGCAGTTACCCTTGCGTTCCTAATTCTTTTTGTCATAAAAAGGAATTAATTAAAGCAGTACTTTATACCATTCCCACGTATGTGGAGGTTTGTGACAGACGGATTTGTCTTGACATGCCACTTGCCAATTAAGTAATACAGTATTCATGTGTGTATGGCACGGTTTGGCGAAAACGAAGCATTGTGTGAAGTCTTCGTTTAACTAGGCACGAGCGCATTCAATTTTGACCCTGTGTATTTAATTGTGGGAAGAACAAACATTCCCACGGCTCGTTTAAAACCGTCGATGTTTCCATTTGGAAATAATTTTTTGCTGTTCTATACTAAGTTTTTTTCATCCAATAAAATGTCGTCATTGTAATGACAAGTTCGATACTGTTCTCATTTTGTGAAAGTTTCATCATGGTGTGTATATTGCAAAAATTTCGTAAGTTGTCATAAGACAGGTCCGTAGCCTCTTCCAAAGCGAGTTGTCCACACAGTGCGATCTTGTGCTTTCTCTTTCAATTTTCAGTAATTCGTTTCTTTAAGGTCATCCAGTAGCTGGTTACGTGTCCTTCTTCGTCTTCCCGTCACTTACATTCTTCTCTGTATAATTTCTTTAGTGCCATGTTTTAGGAGGCAGTTCCTACGCAAGATGAGACCAATCCATTTAGCGTTTCTTCTTCTTCTTCTTCTTCTTCCTCCTGTATGTACGATATTCCTCTTCTCATTGACTCTATATAATACTTCCTTATTTCTAACACGATCGATTCAACTAATTTTTTCCATCTTTTTCCAGCGCCACATTACAGAATTTGCCAGGTATTTATGTTCTGATTTCCTTCAACGTCGTGCAACACTGTGTTCCGAATGTAGCAATATGGCTGTTTCTTCCTTAAATTTAATTACAGTTTGCTGGTGAAAAGGATTTTCTTCCTTTTGAACGCTGCTGTTGCCAGGGCAATACAGGGTTTAATTTCACATGTACATCTTGCATCATTTGTAATCATGCTATCAAAATATTTATAATATTCCACATTCTCAGGCTGTTTTTGATCTATCACAATCTGTACTCGAGATAGTTGTTTTGAGATTCTCATCACCTCAGTTTTTCCCACATTCAGTTCTATTCCGTAGCATCTTCCAGTTTCAATTAGACTCTCAAGCTTGCCGTGTAGCACCGTTTCTACCTTAGACCGTGGTAGTGGATTATGGAATTAGATTATATCATGGAAATTCAAAAAGCTCTTATCTTTCTTGATTTTAGCTTCTGTCCCGTGAGATATGCTGGCCAAACACACGTACGCATTTAGTTTGCCTTGCAATATCCGTTTTGTGTCCTGCCTGTTTCGAACATATTCTCATTTTATTCAATCTGGCAGCACACTGACCTCCAGGGACTGCCCAGTTGACTACTGCTTTTAGTAACCGAATTGGGTTTCGACTACCGAGAGAGAGAAAGAGAGAAAGGCACTGACATCGCTCGAACCGTACCTCTGAAGACTTGGAGGAAAATGAAAGAGGGAAGGAGTTTAGGTTACATTTGGGAATCTGAGTGGTGTGTGGGGGGGGGGGGGGGGAGGAAAGAGTTGGGCCCGGTTAGCAATTTCTTGGTTCTTTGGGTCAAAACGGCGGGAAACAAGTCCCCGCGGGACTCAAAGTTAACCTTATTCAA
>Ga0136643_10005230_pt1 | contig 18212 bp, 7 predicted proteins | sample TergutLab28metaG_FD_96883 | JGI IMG/M metagenome (GOLD analysis project Ga0136643, IMG submission 96883) | Labiotermes labralis P1 segment gut microbial communities from Petit-Saut dam, French Guiana - Lab288 P1 (version 3) (version 3) | ecosystem: Host-associated > Arthropoda: Insects >...
CAGCCCAATCCAGTCCACATACCCACATACCACCTCCTGGAGATCCATCCTAATATTATCCACCCATCTACGCCTAGGCCTCCCCAGTGGTCTCTTTCCCTCCAGCTTCCCCACCAAGACCCTATACACTCCCTCTCCTCACCCATACGTGCCACATGCCCAGCCCATCTCATTCCTCTCGATTTTATCACCCGCAAAATACTGGGTGAGGAGTACAAATCATTTAGCTCCTCGTTATACAGTCTCCTCCATTCCCCCGTTATCTCTTCCCTCCTAGGTCCAAATATTCTTATCAATACTGATAAATAATTCTTTGTGTTAATGCTGGAATAATTCTATTACATTTCAGCCAACCCTGTATAGACCACTGAATTAATGTTTGTACAAGTGCAAACAAATTTAACATTAAACATTTCGCGTTTTAACAACAGAATGTAATCATATATTCCTCATTACAATTAGAATATAGTGCTAAAACTGTCAAGGACTTTCGCCGATTTGCCTGTGTAATGTAGGTTCAATACGTTTTCTTTGAGTTACGAACTTTATAAATATTATATAGAGGAATATCGGGTTTCAAAATGATAAAGTTTATAAAAGAGTGTTATTAATTTAAAGTTTCATTTAATGCAAGGAGTGACGTTTCAGCCTCAAGGGAAAGTTCTTTGTTTCTGTGTAGGAATCCTTCCTTAACAGCAGCACACGGGTATTCACCCTGTAGCATGGCACAGCTGCTGTGGTCCAGCCGCATCATGCATGATTTTGTCTTACACCCTCGTACACTAACTCCAGACGTAGACAAATATTTATTACCCAAAATTAATATTGCAAAAACGCTCTAGTAATCCTAGTCACTTTATTAAAATAATTTCCAGTTTATTTGTTATGTTTCACTCATTAGTTTTTCCTCTAGATAGCGATTAAGACAAAATATAGACAAAATTATTAATATATACAGTGAAGTTTCGGCTACTTAGCAACGGCTGGGGACTGAGGTTTGTAATTGATTCTCTCCAGATTTCCCAAATGAAAATGATCTGAAAACTGAAATATGTTGTAAAAGAGTTGCTTTTGTCAGGAACACGCGGTTCTAAGACGGTCAATTTATAAATAGGCCAAATGAGAAGTGAAAAAAGTAAAGGTAAAGTGCACCCTTTTACAGGCACTGAGGCTCTGTACAGGCCGTACGGCCCATAGAGGGAGTAGAGGTAAAGCTCTACTCTTTCTTGACCATTGCACTAGAAGGGGTGAGGGGTCAGCGTCGCACCCTGGCCGCTCTTTACCCGCGGGAAAGACCCGGTACCCATTGTACAGGAGGCTAGGTGGGCCCCAGGGCCGGTCTGGACAGGTGCAGAAAATCTCGTTCCCGCCGGGATTCGATCCCCGGACCGTCCAATCCGTAGCCAGTCGCTATACCGACTGAGCTACCGGGTCCACAATAAGAAGTGGTTCTCACATACTCGTATACCACGGCAAGCCTAGTTTTAAAGTAACTGTAATCAGCTGTGACTAATTACACTATAAAATAACGTCCATGACAGCTGACTGAATGAGCAGTTTGAAAACTCGAATGTGATTGGTAACATCACTGGAAAATTTCCTCAGCTATATGAGCGACTCATGGTTTGACACAGATAAGGCCACCTGGTGGTTGAGATGTTCGTTTGTGCTGTACAGACTGAAATGCGAAGTAAAAACGATTACATCCTACAGGCACTCCAAATTATTTCAGGGCGAGGCCTCGTCCTGATATAATTTTCTCTTTGATTTACACTACACTGTTACCTGATTATGCCTAATCAATTAGGACGAAACGTGTCGTAGAAATATACAGACTTTACTACATTCTTGTCAATTGTGTTGTGTTATGAATATAACAAATTGTATCAATTTACTAATTCAAATTAATTTTCGGTCATTGATGTGCCAAGCGAAGAGCAAGATGGCCAAATTACAGACACTGCATAACAGACGCACACAAATAACAATGTACATTAATCAAGGACACATGTTCAAGAAAAGCAAAAACACAAGAAAGCGTACATAAATAATTATGGCATCTCATAATAATGAACATATAGAAAATCCAAATCTAATAAGTGTGATAATTTGCTTTCTATAGACGTCTAAATAACTACAAATGTAATATGCCTAAGTAGCACACCTGGCGGTGGGAAAATGTTTGGAGAATGGACTAACATGAGACAAAGGGAATTCTCGTAGGTTCCGAGTTAGAACTTGTAAACAAATATGTCCACAACAACAACAATAGTAATAATAATAATAATAATAATAATTCTGCAAAGCTTACCTCATGCAGCCGTAACAGATCCCAAAGTCACACGTACCTCTGAAAAGAGAAGAAAAAGAATATAACATGTTCAGCATTAATGGTGAGAAAATCACAAAGTTCCCTCAGCAGGAAATACTGTATCTTAACACAGCCGATGGCCCATATAGCCTCGTTTGGCAAAGAACAGAACGTTAAACAGCAAATCATATTTAATGCATTTAAAACACAGGGTAAAATTCATGACAACTGCACGGCAAGAAATGTGCAGCATAGCTACCATAAGAACTGTTATATCACAGTTAGACAGGAAAACGAATAACGACCAGGGGATGACAATTAACTGTAATTATAGCAAACTGATGATGAGCCACAGTAGGGCCGCTGATGGAAAAGCTGAGTACTGCGTGGAAACATTGGTGGTACAGCAAGTCAACTTCGACGATCTAGGCATATGTATCTTTAAAATAAGATTATTTATATATACATTTGGTTTCTGGTGCTTCGGATAGTCTAGTAAAAACAAAGAGAGACTTCGAGTTAAACAAAAATTTGGAAGGTTCTAACAGGTTCCTCAAGGAAGGCTCTGCTGTAAGACGTTATTTATATTCATAAATTAACAAATGTTTTATGAAATTAGTTATGTAGTAATCACAAACTTGGCACTACCACTAAATTCTGAAAATATAAATTTGACTTTCTAAAGGTTAACTGTAAACAGGGTGCAGATAAGAATACTTGGACTTAAGAGGGAGTTACGACCACCACGTGGTTAATAATGCGTTGCGAAAAGCTTAACGGGGTGCAGTTTATCGGTTATCATTTCAGCAATTAACCAATGAAGATTAGACGCACGGAGAATGTCGCACAAGTGGGAAGAATGATAAATGTGTGCGAACTTTTATTCGCATAGCCTGAAGTAGGGGAATACTTTGAATGACCACATGTAGGTGGCAGAATGAAAAACACTTAAGGAAACAGGATTTAATAAAGTGAACTGTGTGGCACAGAATGGGTCCAGCGTCGTGCTGTTCTGTATCTCAGACTTACGGAAGGCGAGGAATATCCTGACTAGCAAGAAAATTATTAGTTTCTAAAGACAATATCTCCTGCACTTATTTGTGGTTCGTAACTTAGCTAATGATGCTGCCATTAATTCGTATTAAACGATGTAAAGTAATTGGATAACAACAGAAAATAAATTGGAATGGTTGTGGAAGGATGGGATTGTGGCCTAAATTAATGCACTTTCTGGCACTTACCTGTAGGGACTAAGGATTTGGCATGAAGTGATATACATATGCTAACCTTAATAAGTCAGTATTTCAGTTCACCCTGTTATCACCATAATCACTACTGCATGTATCGAAAAAGTATAAATGTTTATTTGTGATCAAAATACACAGTTACGAAGTGAAAATGACGATTTACAGAGAAGAGTGTGTAGAAACGCCACATGCCTCCATATACCATTTAAATCTGTGATTGAATTACTGATGTTGACGAAATATAAAAATTTGTTTACCGTGTTGGCATTTAGTGAAGTCCAAAACTTGATACAGAAAAATTACTCGACTGCAGTGGTAACACACAGCGTTTGCAGCTCAGATATTACGCGCCACATTAATTTCCATTACAAAGGTTCACATGTGTGGGAACAGAACGTTGAAAAGCTCAGTGAAACTAAACTTATGCCCTTCATGTAGCAGTGCCTAATATCGTCCGGTCAATATAATAAGACACTTAACAAAAATTTACACAAAATATGCATGAGGAAATAATGGTCGCCACCTTTGTGAAATAATTTACAATTCGCATAACGTTTAATAAAGTAGAACAAGAATAAAAAAAATAAATATTCATTTCCTGGCTGAAACGGGGCCTTTGTAATGGTGGGGTGCTTGTATAGAAGTTTGGTAAAGTTGGACAATATTTTGGTTGGGAACAGAATTAATTGCAAATTGTTTTTAATACACCTGACCGCTACGAATGGTATGCGACGAACAATACAGGTTGATGACGCTCGGCATACATAATTTCTGCATGTGTAGAGTTCAGATGAGTACGTGTAACAGAATCAAGTACGCGCGTGTTGACGAATTCGCATTTCACCGTTCTAGGCGCGTTCGCAAAATTGCGAAAAGCGACTATTATCTTCGTCATGTCTGTCCGTCGGCATGGAATTCTGCTTCCCTTAGAAGGATTTTCATGAAATTAGATACTTGGGTATTTTTAGAAAATCCATTGAGGACATTAAAACTTTATTAAAATCGGAAAACAATAATTCATAGTTTGCAAGAAGATCATTATACTTTTTTGTCATATCTCGCTCACTTCTTCTTAGAATGAAAAATGTTGCAGACAAAATTTGTAGTGAAAATAAAAACACACATTTTATGTTCAATAACTTATTGTCGAAAATCTAGCCGTTTATGAAACATTATGGAAAAATATTGTAGAGCCGTACAGGCCACATACGACAATGTGGTTCATGCGAGTTGCATCCTGGAGATCTAAGGCTACAGAAATACACTCAGCATAAGTAATACTTATTGCTTTCCCACAGCAAAAACGGTACCACGAACGCGCCCCAATGTTATGTCATACGTACATTACCTGTCTGGTTTACTACTTACAAACTATTCCTATCAATCTATGTATAAACACCCTAACCTAACCTAACCTAAACTAACCTATCAATCTATGTATAAACAACCTAACCTATCAATCTCTGTATGAACACCCTAACCTAACCTAAGCTATCAATCTATGTATAAACACCCTAACTTAACCTAACCTATCAATCTATGTATAAACACCCTAACCTAACCTATCAATCTATGTATAAACACCCTAACCTAACCTATCAATCTATGTATAAACACCCTAATCTAATCGAACCTAACCTAACCTATCAACCTATGTATAAACACCCTAACCTAACCTACCCTAACCTATCAATGTATGTATAAACACCATAAGATATCAGAGTTCGTACAGTAAGAAATATTAATATTTAATGAATACATCAAGCTAATTCACACTGGCATTTCATTTACTGTAAATACGCTGTGTCTTAGCTATTAATTCAAACGTGACAACCAATAATAAGGATCTGGGATTATCACGGACGTAACAACGAAGATTCTTCTCTTAAATATCATGGGTTTTCTGTTGGTAGTTATCGACGTTTCGAAAGCTCTTGCTGCTTCCATCTTAAGCGTAAAAAAAAGCAGGATGAGGCATTTGGAATTTGTGAGCTTCGAACATGGCGGCAACAGGCTGTTCCGAAAAGTTTATTTACATTTCCCAACCTACACAGCGTCGTGTCGCCGAAAAGTCAACTGTTTGAATAAGAGCAACATGTGTGTGTAGCTGTGCCCCCAATGCATTGTCGCGTACTGCTGCAGCAATAATAACCTTAGGGACGCCGATGTTGAAATAACGCCGGGTCTAACGTCGAAACCTTCACAGCCTCTTTGGTTCAGTGACCCCATTTTGTATTCCATCGTACTGGAATAGATAGCTGATTTCAATGCACCGTTCATAAAACATATTTCAAACCAATTTTATTTTTCAACGCCCCTCCCTCGACAGCTGTCCACATACTGTCTGTATTCACATTTACATGGATGATGTTTGTTCGTTCAGTACGGCTCACTCGCAATGCAAAACACCTGCCACAGCGGTCGTCGATGAGTGAAATTTGCTTTTATCATCCTCACCCATGGGCTCTGTTGATTGACTTTTATACCGAAATTGGATAAGCGCTTCTGACCGCAAATGACCCACATTTTTTTTAAATTTTAATTCGTATCAGAAGTTATGTGGTACACAGGTTTTCGCTGAAAACATAAACACAAATACATATGAAAATACACGAAAGTTGAAGGAAGACACTGGGAGTAAACAGTCCACTTACGATAACAGAATACGTGGACCTAACTTACATTCGAATGACACTTAGTACCAGAAGTCACACCGCTGAATACAGTGTCTTACAAAGAATGAATGCAAATACCAAGTTCGACTACAGTATTCTTATAACTTGGAAGTAGCTGCTATTCCCCGCCACCCACGCAGCGTTCCTACTGCCAATTTCTAGCCCACTTACCTTCCATAAGTAAGAATATATGACCATGGTCTTTGCGCGGGCAAGCTTGTGCGCGCACGCGCGCGCGCCTCATTTCAAATTTTTTAACAATTAAGTGTCTCTTACGGGAGAATGCCATACTACTGGAGACCTTACCAATATCAGAAGTTTTAAAGTCGCTGAAACCAGCCGTAACAACATTGTTGATTAGCGCAATGTGGGGTGGTATCGACTAAGGCGCAACTTAGTGCAGAGAGCTTAAAAGACGTACGGTAACAAATTTTCCACACTTCTTTTACACACTTAGTTAAGCAATATTCTGTAGAATGTAAACTAACAATACGGCAGTCAAGCAACAATTGTACGCTTTATTTCGATTGGTCTTAATTTATGAAGGAATGGCGATAGGCACGTAAATTATTTACGCAGGCAGATCATAAATATGCCTACCATTTCGGGATGGAAAAGAGTTTATATGATAAAAACTAAACCGTTGTGACAATCAATTCCAGTTACCATTTCCTGTGTCATATGTCTTTACTCGTATACTCAGAGAGCTTCATGTTACAGTCAGTTCAAAGTAACAGTTTTGTGAATGGTATGTTGAGCAAGATTAACTCCATGAGAAAATGAAGATATTTAAAGATGCTGAACAAGCTGCTTAAGAAAGACGGAGGGAGAAAATTCCTACGAAATTTTCGTACCTTTCTACACAAACTACACCGTATAAAATCAAAGGAGAATGTCACATAAATAGTCACCGACGCGCAGAGCTCAATCTCATGAATTCTTATAATAAAACCAACTAGATGCACTAAACTAAACTAAACTCCGTGGCCTTAGTCCGCACGCGAACTATACCGACAGAGGCACTAATTTCTCAAATTATTTTCGGAATAAAATTCTACGTGTTTCGGACAGTTCCTCTGTCCATCATCAGGAGTTTTTCACTCTACACACAGCAATGGTACATGTCATAAAATTTTGCTAGCAAGCTGTCTGCAAACCTGTATGACATATACCATTGCTGTGTGTACAGTGAAAAACTCCTGATGATGAACAGAGGAACTGTCCGAAACATGTAGAGTTTTATTCCAAAAATAAATTTGCGAAATTAGTGCATTTTATTTGGTTTTATTATAAGAATTTATGACAATGCACGGTCACCTGAACGTCAAAAACTCTACCTCGTAAGTTATATTTGTAATAACTTAAGCATCAAAATACACGACATTGTACCAATTATTGCAACCACCCATGCCATTAACATCCAAACCTGCAAATCTGTCACATAACGAACTCCAAAACGTACTTTGATCATGCAAAAACTATATTACTCTGCTGATTAATAAATTCTCTGAATTCATGCATGCGAAATGTTTGTTGCCAACTTCACATATAAAGCATACCGGACTATACTCTAAACCAGTGTAATTAGCTCACAATTCGAAAAAATATATATATTTCTACCGCATAGTGTACCTCAAATACGTCTTCCACGTGACGTATTCTTCAGGTTACTCCAGCAAATTATCCTACGCATTTCTCACATCTTCCATGCGTTTCATACACTACCATCCCACACCTCCCCTCCTTTCTGCAAAAGGTGGTTTCACTTCTCAAGTTTTTAGTATTTTTTTATCAAATTCAGAAACATTTTACGGAGCAATCCCTAGGTCTAGGGTTACTTGTGGTCAAGGATCCTATAAAGCAGTTTTTCTCAACCCTTTTGGCTTAAAAAATAGCCACCAATTCTCACATCCTTGCTCATGTCAATAAAGTGTCCGGATGATAGCTGACCAAAATTAAAATTTGTATCTCAAAACTGACTTTAGATAGTTATGAATGCCAGTAACATACACAACAATGCGAGCGTGATTTGGTCTTCAATAAAATAACTGTCACTCGCTTCGTGAATTCAGGGGGTTTCTTAATTAGATATTATAACGGTTATACGAAATAAAAATATCGCCAGTTAAATAGGTTACGCCATTATTTTTAACAAAACATCATTCCTTTAATTAAAAAGTAATCAACTTCAAAATACTCATTACACGCACTCCCTGGGAACACGTCACGGAACTCTTGGGATCCGTGCAGCACTCTGGGAACCAATACTCTACAGTTTTGAACTTATTTATGGGGATTTACTTGTAGATATACTTCAATAATCTTTATTTATAACAACCCTTTTCAAAATTGAGTGCTAATAAGAGATCTGGTTAGAATGCCTTTAAGAACGGTTCACATCACATAACACTATAAAACATAATGAAAGTAAATCATAGTACAAATATGTCATCAGATACAGATATTACCCAACTATACGTGCGTCATCTTTCTTATTATTTCAGTCTGCGATTACTCATAAAATGCAAAAAATTTCACTACATTATCATTGCAAAGTTAAGGTTCATCGTCTCCCATTAATCCGTTAAACTCGACCCGGCTAAGATATACACATCATTACGCTTATCATTACTCAATCGTCGTGACAGCGTACTCGGTATAGCGAGTCGTTACAGTCTGGACGGTTCAAGGTTCGATATCCTGTACGCGAAAAAGCTTTTGTCTGCTTTACACCGACCTTGGCCTGCCCTTAGGGCCACTAAGCCCCTGAACAATGGAGGTAAATCGGCCTGGGCCTGGCATTGACTGCACACCCCCATCTAGCGCTGATGTTAAGCAAGAGTATAGCTATACCTGCACTCCTCCCTCTGGGCCTCGATGGCATGTTACAATGCAACCTAGTACATTATTATTTCAGACTATCCATCTCCCCAATGCGTCCAATCGGTCCATCTGCCCACATTGAATAATTCGCCTCCCATTCCGAGGATTTTCATGAAGTTTAATATCCGAGCTTTTTCCAAGAGTCAAATTTCTTTAAAATCTCACAAGAGTAACAGGTACTGCACACGAAACCTTGTGCACTTTTATGATAGTCTCTCCCTTAAACTGAGAAATGAGTCAGACGAAAGTTTTAGCGAAAATTACCACACCCATTTTGTGTTTAACAATATATTTGCGAAAATCGTTGCGTTTATGACACAATGTGAGATGTTTGGTACTGCCAAAAAGGCCCGAGATGACAATAAAATAAAGGTGCATGTGCTTTGCGTGCCGAAAAACTAAGTCAAGAATACAGACGCTCATAGCATTTAATATTTACTGCTTTTTTGTCTACGCCAAAGCGCCTCACCATTACGTTACAATTATACTGCTCCTCTTTTTACCCATTTATAAAATGTTCCACATAGTAGCTTCAGAAAGTTTCCGGAATTCATTGATATAATTTACAGTAATTTCTGCATCACGGAAATTTCTGTCTCCTTGCAGGTAAAATGTGAATAAAGAAATGTATATTGACATCCTTCGTCACCTTAGAGACGCGATCAGTAGGAAACGCCCCGAAAAATTGAGGACTAACAGTTAGTTTCTCCTTCATGATAATGCTCCAGCACACCAGTCGGTTGTGGCCAACAATTTCTTAGCATAGAACAATGTGACAACACTGGAACTTTGCCCATACGTTCCTGACCTGGTTCAAGCTGATTATTACCTGTTCTCTCGACTACAATCAAAACTGAATGGACGGCGCTGTTGTGGTGCTTCTGACATCTTTAAGAATGTGATGAAAGGGCTGAAAAGGCTTTAACAAAATAGTTTGCAGGAACGTTCCAACACTTTGCGGTCGCTGGCATAAGTACATATTTGCATAAATGGACTCGTTTGAAGGCAATGTAGCTTAGATAATTGTAAACTTCTTTATTTCTCAGAAACAAAGTAATTCCGGGAACATTTTGAAATTACGACGTATAAATGAATGACTGCGTGGAAGAAAAACCGTACAAATGACGCAGGTTCAAAACACTTCTTAAGTGCCAATATCGCCCTTTGAAAATCAAAATAATTTATACCAGTCTTTTAATAATAATAATAATAATAATAATAAATATACAATTACACTCTGAGGAGAAATAGCATGTTTCAATAGTTTTAAAGCAGATGTTACATAGAGTAGACCTTCTGCTTTAAAGGTTAATCATCTGCTTCATAGTAAATGTTCTGAAAGTTGTACCGTAGGAACAAAGAGCTATATAAATGCGATTCGAACTACGTACATCCCTCAGAGCTACCGTTTAATCCGTACACATACTGGTTCATCTGGCATGCCTTTGTCTCAGCTCACAGAACTGCCTCGTTACAACCCGCAATGAAGAAAATGAAGCAAATAACATGTTCATAATCGGGACCGATCTGCAATGCAGTATCAGTGAAAAAAAAAATATTTTAATCAGGTTCAGTATTGGGACCAAATCGAGGAATGATGACACACAGGATGGCATTAGGAGGCATTCAAACAGGGCTGAAACAGCACTGTCTGTTTACAGCAACTCCGCATGTGACTACAGATATGGGAGGTTATTATGTCGCCGATAAAAAATAAGTGGTAAATTCAGAATTTTCATTTCACAAAGCCCCTGCGAACGTACTCAAAAAAATCTTGTGAAATATGAAGTATTTTAGGATGTGTAGGCCGTGCAGATTGGCAATTACTGGCCGATGTTTTGAACGAGGGTTTTAAACGTCAGTAAGTACATACAAATCTGCATGGCAAAACATCTCAGAAGACTTGAATGTTTAGCAACACAGCTGTGATAATTTCAAATATCGCACCGTGACATCTCCCTGCGACATCAGTCGCGTCGAGATGCAATGACACGGTTGGTTTCCCAAGGAGAACTCATTGCATTTACTTCAGATCCTGAAGGGAATATTAACGAGGGTGTAAATTCGACCTCATTTATTCCGTTAGTCGTAATTATTACCACAACCCACATTAACGGCTGTAACCACGAACAGTGTGACGTGCACATAGGCGTAACGCTAGTATAACCATCTCCAAGGAGCAGAATCCCTGAAAGGCAAACAGTCTCGGAATTTCGTACGACTCAAAGTGCGATCAATGCTCAAAGCAATCTTAATTTAAGCGAGCTAAACCCAGTCACAACACACACATTTAGTGTCAATTTTAATATGATCATCCCTTCTAATACCAGGTCTTCCGAGATGTGTCTTCTGTACGGACTAATCTAGGAGATTCGTACACATAATATACCGACAGACAGGCTGAAAGACGGAAAGACCAATAAAGTATCCATCATGCGTTGTGTTTATCATCTTCGTTCGAAGTACGCATCACAAGAAGTAAAGAAAAAAATTGTTTTCTTGTTTTATGTTGTCGAGCGATCTTCTAATTTCTAAATACACACTGGCACATAAATACGTTTTATCCAACAAATTACACAGCAGACTTTACTTACTCACACATACAGGAGAGTACTTCAACATGTTTCCCCTCTTTCTTATAGCCATTTTCAGTCAGCACAAACGATATACAGGGAGTTAAAAAAAAGTTCGTATGTATATGTATATCAGTGTACCCTGAAGAGACTATAAGAAACAGCCGGAACATGCTGAATATGTATATGAAGGCAGTGCCTTCATATACAGTGAACTACGCACACGCACAACGGGTCAGAATATGCTGCCATAACACCATGTCAACGGACACGATAGAATCATTCCTGTAATTTTTAGCAAAGCACTGTACAAGTCTCCCTGATGATGGACCCTCCGTGATCCGAAACATGTTGGAGCACTTTTAAATATTTTATAATTTTCATTTTATCTACATATTATATATTGTGTATTAGTTGGATAATAAAGTGTTTAATTATCATTGATGCACGGTGCAAACATGAAGAAAGTTTATTTGTGTTTATATATTTCACGGAAGATGTACCATATCAATGTACTGAAAGTTTAAATATGCAGAACTACTTTCTAGAACGAGTTCTATAAACTTGTAGATGTCTTAGAATATTACGAGAGTCATAATTGAATTTAAACGTACAAGCCGTACATCAGGGAGAGAAAAGATACTTATAGGATAAGAGAACTGCAGTGATACAAAAATGAGGAATTGGAAAGGGCAGCGGCAATATAGCCACTCTTATTTATCAATATATCCTCTTTAGACGGTTATTTTAAACAATCAGGCCTAGTAGACAAGAAATACAAGATATGCGAACGTCTGTACGTCGAAATATCATAGTGTAAATGGATAGGGGCGCCGAAATTCTCACGGATGAAAACAAAAATTCAATTTGTATCCATCAGTTAACATTAGCCACGCCTTGGAATGTTGTTAGCATTTGTTAAAAAAAAAGAATATAGTTTTTGAGATGGATCACTTCACTTCTAAAACTGTTGTAGTTAACTGCCTTGTGTTTATCCTCCCACATCTCACTCCACCTTTTTATAGCGTTCCTAAGTCTTGGTCCAGACACACAATCCTTCAATGAAATGGCGCTCTATCAACAACCGAGCCTCTACACCATCATTTTATTCCTACGATCGGTATGAGAGAAGTAACATTCCTGGGTGTAAAATATGTACCTTAGGTCCACAAGTAGACTCAGATGTTCCTAATAACAGACGACAGCACAAAAGCTGTCCTATTCCTCTACCGGTGAGGTCAGTCAGTATGTCTAGGCGCATGTAACAAATCAATTCCTGGCTAAAGTATTTTTACAAAATTTGGCAACGGAAGAACGTAATAACTTTCTGATGACAATATATTTTCAATAAAATATGACAATATTTATACGAACCAGAAAACAATACGAACGTATCTTAATGGACATTCATCAGCTAAACTATTATATAAAAATATATAACACAGTCACACACAACTTTATATTTTATCAGATTATATTAGGTTATAATTCCAGCTACATGTTTCGGCCCAATTGTAGGGCCATCTTCAGGCTCATCTTTAAACAGTCTGAAGATGGCCTTACAATTGGGCCGAAAAGTGTAGCTGGTATTATAATCTAATAAAATATAAAGTTGTGTATGACTATTATATATTTTTATATTACATTTTAGTTTATATTCAATATAACGGGGATGTCTCACTTAAAAAAAAAGTATTTAATTAGCACACCAACCAATGCACATACATAAAATTTTTAAATTAAAACATTTAAAATCGCTCCAACATGTTTCGATCCTAAGATCATCTTCAGGGAGCTACACTGCTCTTTGCTAAAGTCACATTTTTAAAAACACTCACTGATTAATTTCTTTACATTAACTTGGTGCTGTGGCAGCAGTGTAGCTCCCTGAAGATGATCTTAGGATCGAAATATGTTGGAGCGATTTTAAATGTTTTAATGTAAAAATGTTATGTATGTGCATTAGTTGGTGTGCTAATTAAATGACTACGAAATTCACGGTGCAACGATAAAGATAAAAGAAAGTACATTCATCAGATATAAAACTACTGAGCACGTTTTCTTAAGCGAAATATCTTCCGACTTATCATCGGGACATAACCGACTTCACCTTCTGCTGTACACCGGCTATGCTGACTGACGTCTCTAGTGGTTTCATCAGCCTGTCCAGGCAAACATTCCAGGACTCCCTCCTACGTCCTTTCAAATTCATATTCGAACGTTCTACGGTATATGGGCCGGGTCAAGAGCATCTTCCTTGAATAAACAACAAATAAAACTGCATTAATGGAATCGAAGTGCATTTTCAAATTTACCTCAAATTATTACCTTACAACCTCCTAATTGAAACACAACAGTCTGCAAAAGCACCTCAATATTAGCTTTGAAAATCATAGTACACTACTTCGATGTATGTATTATGTGTGTATGTATTATGTATGTAGGGATGTACGTATGTATGAGTGTGCTTGTGTGTGTGTATGTAAGTATGTATACACTATGTATGTATGTATGTATATATGTACGTACGTACGTAATAGTAGTGCTCAAGCGGTTATTCGCCAACTTATCGTCGTGTAGACACAGCTTTAACCCTATGGCGTTCCACGTGGGATTTGTGTTGGACAAATCAGAAGTGGGGCAGGCTCTTCTCCCAGTACACCGTTTGTCCCCGATCGGTATCATTCCACTCGAGCTCTATACTCTGTCACCTATCATCCGAGCGACTGATAACGGGCTTTTCAGAGCCCGCAGTTCGCACAGATATTGTCCCTTCCCAGCGAAAGGCAATAAACGTACATAGGGTCCACACACAAATGTCAATGTATAGTTACACGTGATCTTAAAGAATAGTATCGATCGGCTTCGACTGGATTGATCAGGTTCAGGACAGGAAATATTGCGAGCTTTGTGAGCAAGGTAACAGATCATTGGGTTCTATAAACTGCATGTAATTTCTTGTCTAGGTAAGGAGCTATGCTTTCTACATGAGGACTCTGTTCCATCGAATCAATTGTATATTAGTATATTTGTATACAAACTCATGCACGAGGAAGCATGTGTGTATGTATGTATGCACCCGCATGTATGTCTGTTCAGATGAAATTACGTTTGCATTCACGCGTGTAGGCCTGTGTAAAATGTAAATACAATGATTAAACTGTATGTTGTAATGCCCGACAGATGTCACCTGCGCTCACGACTAACATACTTTATCATCAGGATGTACCGTAGGGAACGTGCTAGGGTAAAGTTACTGGATACAAAATCGGTAGTATAGTGTTTGCGATCTATACATTTTGTCCGTGCGTACCGCAAAGCAGGCTGTGTATACTGCAGGCTTTAGCAGATATGGATGAAATTTAAATAAACAGATCGTGAGAAATAAAAATGTAAGAAATTTACATAGGGATAATTTTTAACCTGTTTCTCTGTCACTATCGTCTCAATTACGAACTATCTGGCTACATCCACGGTGAATAGTCAACACTTTGAATGCAAATGAACTAACTTACTGAATGCATGCTACTGACGAATAATTTATCCACAGCAATATGAAGTGAACTCAGTAGCACTGCTTCTAAACTTCTCAGTCACGAATCATAGCCTGTAATCATCCTGGCGCTCATGTTAAAGTCAATAATTAACAGGCGTAAAACACACAAATTACTTTCCAGTCCATGTTAATTTCCTCACTTCTTAGATGATTTCCAAAAGCGGGTTCTGTTCAGAAACCAGAGGGGGACAGTTCATTAATAACCGATCAGTTGAACGGACCGTTCATTGTAATGATGTAATAAATCAACCATTCGAACAGTCTGTTCAGTTTAATGATGTAATAAATCACTCCCTTCAGTTTAATTATATAAGAGATCAACAAATCGAACAGTTTCAAGAAGTCAGTTACAACAAAGATTTCCAAGTTCTGTTTCAATCTAAGTTTACCGTTTTTCACGGTTCGTAAATTGTAGTGTATCCTACACTTGTTAAGGCAATTTATTTTACACCTAAATTACTTAAAAATCGCTTTATGAATGTCCTTTGCAACTGCGAGTTCGTGACATGCACCGTCATACACTGTTGATACAGGTTTCTGTTTCGGTAGAAAAGAAATAATTAAACATATATTTAGCTTTCTATGATGTTGCAACAAAGTGCATAGCGTTTGATGTGTGTTACACAAAAGGGTCCATAGGGGCTGGTGTTCCGATATCAAAGGTATTAGTCACAAGACACTAAGACAAAAAAAGAACGAACCTGTGACGTCCATAATGCAATCCGCTCTCAGCCCGCTACCAATAATCTGTCTCTGTAAATGAAGGACATTAAATTTTTAGCCAAAAAGTCAGTTAAAACCCTTTGGTTTAAAATGGTAACGACGAATTTCAAAGACCGTTCTAATGCAATGCGCCATCGTTACTGCTAAATATAACAAACCGCATACAGTTTCCTTCTAAAAGCTCTGTACTTTAAAGCACAAGTAATATTTATTCCAAGATATATGCCTTGCTTCGTGTATAAACAGATGACTGTTACATACTTCCCGGTGGCGATTGTAAGTCGTGCATGTCATAGTCATAACCATGCATGCCAAAACGGTTGACGGTTATAGAAGTCTATAAGAATAGAAGTTTAGCAAGCCAACTAAAGACCTCACAGCCATAATACTTGACAAGGTGTGGACAATACAGACAGTAAGGAGTTATTAAGGAAACAATCTGAACACCAGGCCGTAACGTAGCTGAGATGGTTAGACGATAGGTTCTCATCTAAGAGCCTCGGATTCAATCCCGGATGATGTCATGAGAGATTTGTGGTGAAAGAAGCGATATTTGAGCAGGAAGTCCCCCGAATTTTATCCGTTTTTTTCTGCTAATCATCATTCAACCATTTTGATGTACGCATCCATCACACCTCCTAAAGTGTGTGACAGCCATAACCAGGCAACACAGCAGCAGATCCTCGGTCTTGAAGCTGTAGTTTTCATCTCTGCCCACACGCTTACCTAGCTACAGCTTAATAAAGCTACATTCAGCAGTATGGAAATCAGTAAATGAACTCTACGTGGATACAATGCGCTCCCTAGGCGCACTTACACATGCGTCGTTCAACCCACCGTCGCGTCCTTAAACTGATCGCTCCTACGCCACATACAAAATGTGCAGGATTTCAATTAATGGTATTCCAGTCATGCTTTGCATGGTTCACGTCACGCCCAAGAAATGTCGTAGGCTATATGACAGTTACATTCGTTATATATTTAAATTAGTTTCAATATGAAACCCAGATAATTTTAAGTCCATACACAAACAAATTTACTCTTTATTAAACTTGACAACATTTTAAAATTTACATTAAAATCACTTTGACTTGCTCCTACATGTTTCGGTCTACGGTCATCATCAGACAACACGCTGCCACACCACCGCATAACATATAACGACGTGGTTTTTCCGAATTTTAACATAAATATAACTTTAGCTAGGCTGTAGTGAAGGCTCCCTGATGATGGTCTTAGACCGAAACATGTACGAGCAAGTAAAAGTGATTTTTAATGTAAATTTTAAAACTTTGTCAAGTTTAATAAAGAGTGCATTTGTTGGTTATGAACTTTATAGATATCAAAATGCACGGTACAACGATTAAAAAAACCAGATAACGTTGTTGATTCAGTCGATAAAACATTTATCTTTTGCTAAAAAAAACTCCTCTTATTTACGAAAAATCGCTACATGTTTCGGCTTTTATAACAAAGCCATTAACCAGCCAAACCACTATAGAAGTACAATAAGGAAATCACTTACATAACATCATTTCAATTCCAATATTGTAATAAGATCTCACATCTTACAACAGTTTAGTGACATATATTAATATTTCTGTTTTAGCACTGCAGTTGTAGTGTCGTGTTTATTAGGTTAGGAGCTGATAGACTTGTACAGCGACGGCTCGAAAGTCTAGTTCAGCGCTGGCGGCGTTATATCGAACGAGAGAGAGAGAGAGAGACTACGTGGAAAAATGAGATATAGGAACAAAGTACACTTCCTGAACTCTAGTTCGTCCTCTGTTTCGTGTAAATACCTTATCTGCAAACAAAGATATGAACATGGAGGCATTACTGTCCGAAAACCCTTCGCACGTTACATTACAAACTGGTTAACTGTATGTAATCTTAATGAAGATGATACTGTAACCGTCTGTTTGACTTGCCCGACTTCGGTTACAGCTATTTGTAGCTCGTCGTAGGCACGGATCCCTCTCAAGGAATATACAGGGGGAATTAGAAGCCGTTTTGCTCTTTCAGTACTCTTTATTCACTGATGTTCCAACACCAACAACTTTTGGTTGCTCGTTGTTCATTTAGCATTCACAACAGCGAACAGCGTACATCTCTGCACAACTGACTACCTCATAAGCCTTAGTGATACAGATACCAACAGTGAACACTTGCCCACAGCTGACATCGCAAACAGAGAATCAATTCATATGTGGTAGGGGGAACTCAGCAGTCTCATCCATATAG
>Ga0136643_10005231_pt1 | contig 18211 bp, 9 predicted proteins | sample TergutLab28metaG_FD_96883 | JGI IMG/M metagenome (GOLD analysis project Ga0136643, IMG submission 96883) | Labiotermes labralis P1 segment gut microbial communities from Petit-Saut dam, French Guiana - Lab288 P1 (version 3) (version 3) | ecosystem: Host-associated > Arthropoda: Insects >...
AAAGAGACCACTGGGGAGACCTAGGCGTAGATGGGTGGGTAATATTAGGATGGATCTCCAGGAGGTGGGATGTGGGTATGTGGACTGGATTGGGTTGACCCAGGATAGGGACAGGTGGCAGACGCTTGTAAGTACGGTAATGAACCTTCGGGTCCCATAAAATGCAGGGAATTGCTTGACTAGCTGCAAACCAGGTAGCTTCTCAAGAAGGACTCTGCACCATGGAGTAAGTAAGTAAGTAATATAATTAAATGTACATGGTTAACATGTAGTTTGTGTTTGCATAACACCAGTACCTCTGCAGGTTGGAACACTATTGCCTATTGGACGTTACATATTCTTTGGATTGTATACTTCAAAGACATTTATGATGATGTTGATGACAATAGTGGCAACTCACAGAGAAAGTGCCACATTGTTTAATATAATTGCTACTGGTTGATTTGTTGGATTACTTATGTCAAACAGATCCTAATACCAAATAAGTGATACCTTGAACCACCTGCAAACAGAATGCCTTCTATAAATAATATGATTTCCAGAACTTCATGGGAGAAAAACATTTCAGAATCCAACTTGCTTATACTTACTTTTACTTGTCTGGTTCCAATTTCTGATTCTTTCAAGAAAGGCCAGTGGTTTGTTCATATACCTTACATACAGTTATCACCTCACAGGATAATTAAATATGAACTTTTTTTACAAGACATCATGTACGAATCCAGAAGAAGAAATTATGTCATGTTGAATTGTTATAGTAATATCCACCCAACATGCTAAGAGAACATAGCTTTAGGCTCACTAAAGTATAATTCACATACCAAGCCTTTAAATTATATTCACTTTCTTATATAGACACTTGAAAAATGGAAACAGTTAACAGAGATTTCGGATGTTTGAGGGAATTGTATTTAGGAGAAAATCTGTACCAAAGAGAAAGTAACAGGATGATGGGCAAAGCTGCATAATGAGGACTTTTGGCTTTTATTAAGGATGTGCAGTTTCTTGACCATTAGTATTAGAAACTTCTCAAAAAAGATTTGACTCTTTAGGACTAGGATGTTTTCTGTTTTAATTTTGTGGACATTTGAGAAGAAAATAAATTACCCTGTTGTGAGTAGTAAATATTCTTGTAAAGTTGTATAATCAGTTCCTTAAGTTGTATCTTTCTGTCTATTAGAATAGAATACCATTAATACCCTTACAACTTAGAGCAAACATTACTTAATCAAGTACATCAATTAATGTAATGTCTGTAATTGCTGAGGAACTACTCAGTTGAAGAGAAATGCTTTCATCCTAGCACCATCTGATCAATTTAATGGAATGCGTTAAGCTGAGAGCTTTACTAAAGGCAGATGGTTAGCAAAGTATTCATGCAACTTTTAAACATAGGTTTGCAATAAATATTTTGGCATTATTCCCTTAATTAAGTGTCATTAGTTTAATGCAGTTTATGTCCCAGGCTGCTTTCAAATGACCACGAATATGTGCTTGCATTAAAAGTTTTGTATCACATAACGTGAAGTTTCACCATAATTATGTCTGGCACACAGATGCCAGGTGACTGTCATAATGTATTACTTTTTCAGTTCACTTGCTTCCATAATCACTAACTGAACATGATTTTGTTATGTGATGTAGGAGCAGTTTATAATATGTACATATTCAAACTAAAGTCTGGACAAGACTTGATTTGTATTTGATGCTTACAGTTTGATCCACTGATGGGACTGAATATGGTGATAGTCTTCATTTGGTTCTCAGGCCACTTATCAATTGTTTCTGTTGTTCAATTTCCTTGTTATACTGTCATGAGCATACAGTATTCTGTCATCACCACCAAAAAACTATAGATAATGACTTGCCTGTAATAGTATGGAGTTCAACAGCATTGTTACGAGTAGTGCAAAGAATGGCTGATGGTTTCAACACCAAACACTGCTATTAGTTGACTGACATTAGTTATCAGCAGGGCAGTGTCCACCAAACCTTGTGTTTTCATTTTTCTTGTTAAAGCTCTGCAAGTAAGTAGCAGGATGTTCTGGTAATTTTTAGGTGTAAAACTCTGGTACTTTCCATTTCCATTCATTTATTTTCTGTTTATTCATTTGAAGGTACAGCCTACAGATGTGGAAATAGTCATAATGTGATGACACAGTGTATATGTTAAATTACAGCTGTCAAATTACAGAATACAATTATAATACAATGATATCATAGTGGCAGATTTTCTTCATCAGTCACTTTCTTTGATTTTAAAAGTACTGACACACGTTGCAGAAGATCCAAATTGATCATCACATTGAATGTACAGCTCAATACAAATAATTCTACTACCTTTCTATCCATTTTGTGCTGTCCTAGTGTCAGTAGCATAAGTACTGTAACACATTTCGGTTTCTTAACAATTTCAGAAAATATGTAATTAATGGATTGAAACTCCTCTGCTTTTTTGACAGTGTACTTCTCATCTGAGAAAGATGAGCAGGATCCTTCTGACTTGATTTGGATGCCATGGCAATCTGTTATGGATGGTCTGTTACTGATTCCTTGTTGTATCTGGTATCATAACTCTTATTACTAGAAGCGACAACCAATGTTATCTGTTTCTCATTCCTTATCACACAGTGTAAGATTGACTGTATTTAACCTTCATTAGTTGCTTAGATTTGTTTTATATGTACAGATATGATCCTATTGTCTTAATTCAATAGAATGCGAGTTTACATTTTATGTTTAGGTGCATTACACAACATATGAAAATTCCAAGTCGCAACACTGTTATAAGCCAAAGATGAAATTTTGTAATATTAAACCTAAAATTTAGTTTATCAAGAAGGTAATTTTTGCTTTAATAAACATTCATTATGACTAAAAACCCCTTTGGTCATTGGAAGTATCATTCCCTGGAAGTCTTTTATTAATCAGATGAACATTGTAGATGTCTTGAAATTCAGTGACCCATAGATGAATTAGGGACTACAAGTCTAAATGCGCTGTTCTTGCACCCAGTTTATCCTACCTTTTGTGTGATATGAAAATGACCATTTAGAGAAACAATAACTTAAGCCTACATTTTTATCGAAGTTGCTGCTGCATGAAGGCTGAAACACATGTATTCTTGATGGTGTGAAATCTACATAACTGCACCTCTGTGTTTCAATTTTGGTAAAGTATGTATGCCTACATGTTTTGAGGCTTATACAGTTTGAAAACATTTGTATCATCTTGTTTTCAATTAACATCACACTTGATTGCCCCTTGAAGGTATGATGAGATGTTAATTATGTATGATTTCCCTGTGAAATGGTTGTTTCATAAAATATTAGAAGTTGCGCCTGTAACTTTCTTTGGTGCTGAGCTTCAGATGAAAATATTGCTGCTGTTCTAAATCTAGATGAAACAAATGGAATTAAATTTATAATAAATGATCCATCACATTCTGTATTATGTTTTGGTTGTAAGGAAAACTATATGGAAGATATGGTACATACAAAATTTCCTGGTTGACATAATGATAACCACCTAAGTTGGAAGAACCATGTTGAACAATTGATTCCTAAGTTCAGTGGAGCATGTTACATCATTAGTTCAAGTGCCCATATCAGTAACTTGCATAGTCTGAAATAAATTAACTATGTATACTTTCATTCTGATATAAAGTATGGAATAATTTTTTGAGGCAACTCTTTCAATATTGGGAAGATTTAACTATATGAAAGAAAATCATCGGAATTATGGCTGGTGCACAACTCAGAACTTCACGTAGAAGTATATTTTAATGATTAGAGTTTCGTTGTACCATATAGTTCTTTGACAATGGTGTAAAGTGCGAAACATCACTGACATGATTTTGAACTATTTCCATCGTCACTGCAAATAAAATATACTACACAACATTTCGAAAGCGCACTGCCTTCATCCGCCCTGCTCCATGCCAATATACACTTTCAGTAATGAATTTTATTGTCAATAATCAAGAAAATTTTCTAACAATTTAATCTACACACAATTTTAATACAAGGAATAAGCACAATCTTCACAGGCCAAATGCCAGTTTATCTTGTTTTAAAAAGCTACATTGTCTGCTGGTATCAAAATTTTCAAAGTTTACCATGTCTGACAATCCTTATGAACAAAAAGGCAAAATTTAAAGTAGCCATAAGAAAATACATACATACTCACATCTTTTACTGTGTACATGAATTTTTTATATGTAAAGATGATCTATAATACCGTTTTGTAAAATGTTTTTAGTATTTCACAATAAAATTGTGTATATTTGTTTATTTATGACTCATTCCACATCCTGTTGTATTTGTGACATACTTATGGCTCCATGTCTGTGTGTTGGTATGTATGTATGTAGTAAGTGAACAGTAATGTTTCTTCCCAATTAGAAGTAAGTAATTTCATAGAGTGAGATTTAATAATTACTGTCATCAAATCATCTATGTTTTATATGGCCATTTTATCTGTGAGTGAATAGAGAACTGCTAGGAGACCATTGTATTTTTAAAATGCAAATTATTGAAATACTCGAATGATCAATTGAAAGTCGAGGAAAATCATGCATGATTAATCATGATCATCATAAATATACACAAAGGGACATACAGAATTCTATACCATTAAACTTAATGTTTTTAAGTTTTATATTCAAGTTTTTAAGTCTTTGACAGAATTTTATTGAAAATTATACATTGTATAGACTCAATTAATAATGTCAATGGCTTAGCCTTACCTAGTTCTTTACATTTTTTTTAGTTTCTTAGTCATAAGAGTTTCATTCAAGTAGGTACTATGGCCCAGTCTGTAACTTACTGATAAAGTTTTATAAGGTTTTATGTATTAACTGTCAACCTGAGTGATTTGCCTTTGAAGTATTCAAAACAAAGAGATTTAAGATCCTGCCAGTGGTGCTGCTGAAGATTCATGTCTTCTGGGACATTATGTCATGTTAACTGGTAAATTCCAGAGGACTTGAATCTTCATCCATAACATGAGCATTGTCATACGAATTCCCAAACTGTCCCTTTTAGATGGGTGTTTTTGACAAATTCAGTACTTTCTCCACAGTGTTTCACGGAAATGTTGCAGTGATTAACAGTTTTCTTCAATATTGTACTCTTCAGGACTTAGCAAATACGTTGTTCCTCCTGCTGTCTTTGATCCCCATGACATTTATTTTTTTGAGCAGTGTTGCTGATATTCAAGGGATTGGTTGTAGATGACATTCTGGGTATGGATGTTCCTACAGGCAGGTGTGTGTTTTATTGTATCTCTCAGTATGGCAGCATTATTGCGCAGAAAGCTTATATCTGCCGGGGCATCTCATGACTGTTTCTGTGTTTTAGAGACACCATAAAAGAGATACACTGTACAATATCTTCTTTATTAGTAAGTTTTTAGAATTTTATGTTGTGTCTTCTGGGTTCTTCATTAAACAGAAATATTACTTTAACTGTGCAAGAATTTTGGTGGGTTGTGGACTGTCTTTTGTGCTTAATGTTTAATTAGTTGATGCAATGAAAATATGGAAAGAAAATACCCTGTTATTAAACCTAATTTTAAATGTAAAAATTGGTGACCATTCTATATGCTGATGGGAGTGAGAAAATTAATTTGAAAAGTTTATAGTGTATTGCTAAACTAAATAGCATTATGAAGTGATGAAATGAGTGGCAGGTCTTGGAAGGTGTTTGCTTTTGAATGACAGATTTTACTTAGGCACATGTGGTGTATGAATTTAGAGGGCTGGGTTTCAGCATTAAGATCAGTTACAGAGTCCTTATCAGTTTACCAGCAAACCAGTATTAGCTTATCCTGAGCAAATTGCTGCTAGGGTTAATTGGCCAGAGGTTAGGTATTTGCTTCACTTTCTTAAATCTTCATGTCTTGAAATGTTCATCAGTACAACATTGTTCCATCCAGTTTGTAATGCCTTGTTTTTTGGGCTTGCAGCTTGTTACATATTTTGCTCTTCATTCTATTATCAATGTGCCATATCATGCCGTTTGGATCCTCTTGGGAGTTAAAAATGTCAGCATTCAATGTCATAATATTATGAAATTTAAGGTGAGTTTCCATGACGTACAGTCAGCTACGCATATGCTCATTATGATACTGATATTTGACATATAATTGGTTTTTTGATTGGAACTGTTCATTTACTTAGGCAACTACCAACTTCATTTCTGATAACATGCTTATCTTTTTTTTTGACATATTCACAGAAAATAGGGCACTGAAGAAAACGTCATTATTGATATGACCCTTTAACCCTCAGTTCAAATGCTATCATGGTCTTATCTACATAACTATTAGCTGGTCCAAATGCAACAAACCTAAGCTTTCATCCACACATTATCATATTCTGTAATGACATAAGACTGCTAATATGCAGTGAAAGATACAGTTTGATATCTATTTTAAGTTAAAATTATTTCAGAAAATTAAGGTAAGTATAAAAATAGTCTTGGAAACGGGTATATTTGAATTACTTATTTGTACCCTAATACTGAATCTGCTATGTGACAAAGTGAAAAATCAAAGCACTACTATATGACTTTGACTTGTCGTTTTTAGAAACTGAAATGCGATTTTAAGGCCTCATAGTGTGCCTCTTAGGCAAGCACACAGCAGAGTGCAAATAAGCAACCAGGGAAAGTGGATACTTTTTTATGGTCAACACGATAGTAGGAGGATGTGAAGTGAAAAAGGACGAAAAACAGGTTAGAATTGGTAAAAGCCTCAGTGTTGTTCATCAAAACATTAGAAGCTTGTGGGGAATATGTGGAGAGTTAGAAATCTTACTTGAAACTGAGATAAACAATGTTGAAGTATTATGTTTTACTGAACATTGGTTAAATTGTCACGAAATACATGCCATAAACATTAACCATTTTACACTAGCCAATGCTTTTTGTAGGAATAATAGTGACCACATGGATCATGTATTTTTGTAAAAAAAGGGTGTAATGACCAAAGAGTTAAATTCCTTAAATGAACTTGGGGAGGAAAAGAGCTTTGAACTGTCAGTAATTGAATTCGTGGGGTATGAAACTGTTGTAATATGCATTTACAGGAGTCCTGATGGAAAAATTGATACATTCTTTAATAAATTAGAAATGATTATACAAAAACTAACTTTAATTCTATATGGAGACTGGAATATAAATTTCCTCCAAACCAGCCCACATACAAGGGAATTGAATTAATTTGCTTGTACGGTATAATCTAGAATATATCATAAAGGTTCCAACCTGAATTACAAAATCTACAGCAACACTATTGTATGTTGTGATAACAAATGAGAAGAAATCTATAAACTCCTTAAACGTTATGGATTTAGGCTTATCAGACCATTATGCACAAATTTTATCCATTCCAGTATCAGAATTTAGTAATATACCATATAGAATTAAAAGTTTAGTGAAGCTAATATTCAGGAATTTCTTTATTTATTAAATCAGGTTACTTGGCAAGAAGTTTATGTAAAACCAGACATCAATACAAAATTTAGTACCTTTATGGGTGTATTTCTTCATTGTTATAATCATGCATTTCCAATTAAAACAGTACATATGAGAGATACAATTAAAAATAAATGGATTACTCAAGGAGTCAAAATTTCCAGCAAAATAATGCGGCTACTAGACAATCAAAGGAAGATGACAGTTATGGAAAAGAAGGGTTTTGAATATATAGAGCAGTATAGAAAAATACACAGAATGGTAAAACAAGAAGAGAAGAGAAAATAATACTCATATAAGTAGTGGCAAAAAAAATCAAAAGCAACATGGCAAGTAATAAATAAAGAACTTGGAAAATCATATATAAATAACAGGAATATTGAATTAAGATGGGAAAAAAATAAAATATCAAATCCTAGAGCTATTACAGAGTTACTTAATTTACATTTTGTTGAAACTGCAGAGAAATTGACAGACCAAAGTAGTGGAACACATACAACTTATAATACAGGGTTGGCCAAAAGTAGGTATACAGTACATAGTTAATTACTGTATACCTACATTTGGCCCATCCTGTACAACAAATTTAAAAATAATACATGCCCCCAAACAATGTTCATTAATCCAGTATCATAAAACGAAGCAGGGAAGGTGGTAAAGAATCTTAAAGGGAAATGTTCATCAGGGTTTGATGGTGTAATGGACTTCATTGTAAAGAAATTTGTGCCATTTATAAAGAAACCACTAGCCGATATCTGTAATACTTCATTTGCATCGGACATTTTCCCAGAAATACGAAAGGTAGCAATAGTAAAATCCTTGCATGAAAAGGGGAATACAGGAGAAGTTCAAAATTATAGACCCATTTCCCTCATATCAGTCTTCTCAAAGATTGTAGAAAAGTTAATATATAGTAGATTGATGTTGTTTGTTACAAAAAATAATATTCTGAACGACGTTCAACGTGGTTTCCGTAAGGGCAAATCAACAGAAACAGCAAACCGTGCTCTTCTCGAAAATATTCAAAAAGCTATAGAAAAAAAGATAAACCTTATTGGAATTTTTTTTTTTTAATTTATCAAAAGCATATGATGTACTAGACCATAAAATCCTACTTTTTAAATTGGATGCTTACGGAATAAGAGGTCTGGTGAAACAGTGGTTTAAATCATATTTGTGCAACCGGAAACAGTACATTGAAATAAATTATATGGAAAATACTTGTCAGATTTCAGAAAAGTTTACATCAGCTTTAAAGGAAATGAAAGATGGAGTCCCTCAGGGCTTGGTTCTTGACCCAGTTTTGTTTCTGTTGTATATAAATGATTTTTCTACTAACATACAAAAAGGAAGAACAACCCTCTCTGCTGATGATACTAATATAGAGATAGAGGCTACAAAGGCAAATATTTTAAATGAAAAATAAAAGAAGTTATGCAACATTTATCAAGTTGGTTTTACTAAAATAAGTTTGTAATAAACACTGATAAAACCATTGCGATATCATTCCATGCTTGGCAGAATAAAAGTAACTTAAAACCTGAAATTGTATTTCAAGACATGGACATTAAATACAAAAATGAAACAAAATTTTTAGGTTCATATCTTACTGAAGATGTAAAATTGGATGTGTATATAAAATGTGTGTGTAACGTATCAAACAAAAACTATTACAATCACTTAAAAACATTACAGATATAAATGCTCTGAGAAGTATATATTTTGCAAATTTTCACTCACATTTGAGATACGGTATTCTTTTTTTGAGGAGCTGATTCACAATTACAAAAGTTTTTAAATTGCAAAAGAAGGTTGTGATGTTAAAAGAGAGACGTTCCGTAGAATTGTTCAGGACATTGAATATACTGCCAGTGCCATGTGTATATATAATTGACACTGTGTACTACATTAAATTAAACAATGAATGTTTAAAACAACATTTGGCCATACATGATTGTAAGACATGACATAGATCAGCTTTTCAAACCCAATTCTGTAGAACTGACATTTTTAAAAAGAGTGTAAATAATTCAGGGACAATATTACATAATAAGCTTCCAAATTATTTTAAAAAGTAAAGAATTTAAAACTTAAAAAACAACTAAAAGCCTTTTTACAACAACAGACCTTTTATGCAGTGGATGAATACTTGTCCTGCATGCAGGCACTCTGAGAGGGAATTTAATGTAAAAGTGTGGTATTGGCAACTAAAACACTAATAAAACTAGCAGTGTAAGCATGAGAAAAATTTTTTTAGTTAGTAGAGAAAAATTTAAAAATTTTAGCTTATTGCTATTACTTTTGGTGCAAATGTGGACAAAAAGAAATTGTTAAGTATATGGAGTGAAAAAACAGATTCTTAGTGGGATCTATATTAAATGTGTAGAAGTATTTTACGCTTCTATAGAGGTATGATAAATGGGTAACGAGTATGAAGAGTCATATGAATGTTTGTCCATATTAGCAGAAAGAAGTTGTATGTTTTTATATTGTGTATAACTCATATTAGTTATGTATAATTTCTGTATTGTGTAGGAATTGTACTAGCCAAATAGAATTATAAAAACTTAGTATAAGAAATGATGAATGTATCCTATACACATTGTTGTCAAAAGGATTAAATAAATTGAAATTGAAATTTAGTGTGAAATAGTTAAATAAGGTAATTGCCATAAATGACAAAACTCACTTGGCTTTTCTGCTTGAGTGACAAGTGAATGTACTATGTAAACAAGAGCATAACATATGCTCCATACTAGATCAATTATGACATGTTTTCATTTTGTTATTACGAGCTTCTGCATTACGTGTAATATCTTTCACAAACGTGTTCTTCGGTTGAAACTGTGATAACTCTTAAAGTTATAATTTTGAAATAATTTTTATGTACATTGAATACAGAGGCAGGTTTGAATATAATAGATGTATTAGAACACACAAAACTTGCTCATCTGTAAGCTATATCATAAGACAATAAGCCATTCATCCTGTGTCAACTCTTGCTGTTTTAGGAAATATCAAGATGCAGCAGCTTGTGGTGGCCTCCATGAAAGTATGCAAGAAGTGTAACTGTGTGTTCAGTAAAAGAGTTAAGCATGTGAGTAACACCAATGCTCCAGATCACAAATGTCCCAAGTTTTTCTCATTAGTGGGCTACATGATCAGAAATCCACATGTGTGGGCTGCATGATGTAGCTATTATTAATCTTCACGTCAGGTCTTGATAATACCAGAAAATTAGATTTTAATTCAGTGACACAGCTGCAGTTGGTTGTACAATGCTACAAGTAGGCAAGTTAGATTCTGCTGATGTACTATATCATGCACGCTGGCTAATAAGGTGAACTTTTTTTTTTGCTAAAAATCTCAGACAAGCTACACCCATAGGTCAGTTTGGATACATGTTGGATGTCCTGGCCCTAGATGGTTTTTATTTACTGATATTTTACATTTTTATTATCATAACTAGATGTGCAGAAAACCAAAAGGTTCCAACATGACAGTTTATTAAATTCAATTTTCTGGGGCTAGCAGCCACGTAAGGTGAATGGTGAGTGAACCAGTCTGTTGAAAACCATCTTTGTTCTTGTCATCATGGAACACTAATGATTATTGAAATGTTAGGTCACTCACTGTTCAGCCACCTGATGTGACTGTTAGCCGAAGAAAGTTTCACTGAATTCAGTAATTATGAAAGCTTCATATAATGTGTTTTATTAAACTGTATCGCATTTTATTTAGTTCCTGTTATGTTTAATTACTAGAGCAGTGTTCTTCCTTAAGTAACCTTTTTCGTCTGTTCTAACAATTTTATGTTGTTGAAATGAAATTCTACTGGTAACTATGAGGCTCTCATTCTTGACTCTGTCCTTAGGTTTTTAAGGTATTGGTGTGCTAACATACTGTATTTGTGTTTGGAAGGTAAAAGTTCAGACCTTCACCTCGATAACATTTTACTGACTGAAAGTTCTTGTGATATCTCTGTTTCCCCAGGAAAATACTGTGCCTTCAAATAGACACCAGCAGCTTTCCTTTCACATTCTTACCTACTCACCATTTACAATTAAATTTAATTATCATTTGAGATTATTCAACTTTTGCAGTTAGGATAGTGTTGTTAAATAATGTAAGAAGCAGTCAAGTGAGATGGTATGTATTGTTTTTGTAGTTTTGAAATTTTGCACTTGTCCCATTTGTTAATAACTAATTGCATTTAGTAATGCAAGTTTCATTATTTGGCGGTTTTGTTTGGTGTTGTATAACATCGACAGAAATTATTACAACTTTGACTGTAGCTTGAGTTGTTACTGAAAGCTTATATTTTGAGGTAGATGAGAAAATCTGTGAAATATATGTAGTTTCAGAATGTTGAAATGTTCTGTTTCCAGACCTCAGTACAAGGAAAGGTGATAGCAGTTCGACGGGAGGATCAGTCGGTGTGGGAGAGGAGAGCGCCACTTGCTCCATCCAATGTGCGTCGCCTTACTCATGCTGGAGTCAAAGTCATTGTACAACCTTCCAACAGAAGAGCTTATCCAATGCAGGTAGGAGTATTAGACATTAGGTGCCTGTGAGAATGAGAATATTATATCTATCTATTAACTTGTAGTTTATTTAATGATGCTGTGAGTGTCTCAGACTGTATGAAATTGAAAATGAATAACTAGTATGACTTTACAAGGAAATGGTTATGGTATAACTAGAAGTACTGTCAAGGTAGGGGGGGGGGGACCAAGGACCAAGGAAGACTATGAAAACCTGTCACTATATCAAGTCTTTGGGCGAAATATGAAGAAGGAGTGTAACCTACTTGACCAACATATTTTACAGGATATTTGTATCTGACAGTTTTTCAGTATCTCCCAGTTTTTGTAGGTGGGTAATTGTGTTTATTGTACAGTATAGTTTTGTTTTTAAAAGTCTCAGTTTGAGGCACAATTTTAAATTTGTGAAAATGCTACATTTCATGCCTCATCTGGAGGTATGCAAATTCAGAACTTACTAGTATAATATAGAAAACACAAAGTACAGGAAACAAAAGTAGCATTCTGTAATAAAGAGTGGAAAGTAGTGCTACTGTTAGTGACATTCCAAACCAAACTTGGAGGTACTAATAATGACTGTTTCCTTCATGGAAAACTAGTTTGTGTCACACCTTATTTATTGTATAGAGCATTCTGATACAGCATTTTCAGCTAAATCATTATGAGTCAAACCCTTTAATCTCCAGTTTTTATTTTTATTAGAATTGTATAAAAAGTTACACATACCAAAATTCTTTTAGGATTTAATGTTTTAAAATTGTGGATGAAATTAATTAAACAGATTTAGAAATGTAATATGAAATAAACAAAATTATACAAAGATAAAAAGGTGAAAATGAACTGCAGTAACAGGTTAAAGTTGATACATGTGTAGGGTAGATTCTGCATGTCAGCTGTGCTAGTAGTCAAAGCCTCACATAGAATAGGCAAGATGTGCTCTTTCTCAACAAGGTTTGTACTGATTGCAACAGACAAATGGTTCTTCTGCTTCATACCAAGAGTTCTATGGTTGAAGTGTCAATGTGGAGACCGCATATCTTGATCAAGGTCTTCTGTCGCTTTCCTCAGTGCATCCAGCACATATCAGTGTAGCCACTTAATGTGGGCTGGGACCACTGCATTCCACATCCTATTCAGTTCATTATTCTAAGGAATTTTTTTTTTACTGTGGCACTGTATTCTACCATGGTCCATGGCCTCCTCATTACTGAGGTTTCTAAATCATACACAACAGCACACCACAGTTGGTAGGGCACCTCTGCATGAGTGATCAGATTGTCACAGAGATCTCTGACAACACACAATACTCACAAGAAACAAACATCCATGCTCCTGGTGGGATTCAAACCCACAATCCCAGCACATGAGTGGCTGCAGACCCAAGTCTTAGACTGTGTAGCCACTGAAATCGGCTTCAACACTATATAAATTTACAAGTTGAAATTGTTGTTAAATGAACCAAGAATAAGCAAGGCTTACTTTTTCGTCATCGGTTAAAATGTTCCTTAGTTTGATTCTGTAGAACAGCAACATGTTACAGACATATGCTGCAGCTGGAGCTGTTATCCAGGAAGATATTTCTGAAGCATCTGTGATTTTCGGTGTGAAGCAGGTCCCAATAGATTCACTGATACCCAACAAGACTTACTGTCTCTTTTCACACACAATCAAGGCACAGGAAGCGAACATGCCTCTACTGGATGCTATACTAGAGAAGGTAAGAATGTAATTTTTCATGTTCTTACTTCCATCTAACCTATATTGTTTACACTCTCTATTCAGATTTTACTTAAAGCGTATGTACTTTTTTGGGGGTATTTAAAAGTGAAGTGCACATATTTGTAATGTTTGTGTTTGGTGGTACTGTAAAATCCTCCATACGCACTGTATACCTCCCCACACATGACTTTCATATCTATGGACCTATGACAAAGGCATTCAGAGAATATTTCTGGTCACTTTCTGAAGTGATTTGTTGATGTATTATGTTCCATTGTTGTAATTATAGTGTAATATGTGACTAATATCGGTCATTGAATTTATTTTACAGAATATACGCCTGATAGACTATGAGAAATTGATGGACGAGCGTGGGCAGCGTGTGGTTGCATTTGGAAAATACGCTGGTTTGGCAGGCATGGTCAACATCCTGCATGGTCTTGGACTACGACTTTTGGCTCTAGGGCATCACACACCATTTATGGTTAGAGTGGGAATGTATTAATATAAATGCATTTTTTTGCTTAGCGTTACTGTAATTTCAAACATATTGGAGAATAGTTACATGCAGTATGACGTTTTTGACTAACCCATTCTTAGACATAGAGAATTTGTTTTGAGACTTACTGTGTGAATGACATGCAGATGTGGTACAAATTTTGATAGTATAGACAGAGTCAGATCAAGTTAATGGTGGTACTTTGTCCACACTTGTGTTAGTGCTTTCTTGCCACCAGTATCTTTACCAGAGATGGGTACACTAATGGATCTGTAATTCACTGTATCTTTCATACCAGTGCATTACAAGAGTATTTATAGTTTTACTAATTATTAGGTCAGAGTTATTGTCCATAATATTTATTTAGTTGTAGTGGCAGTTATTGCTTGTTGTTTTACTGGTAAGCAAATTTCCATTGCAAATAATTACAATTTAAAATTGGTAATTATGCATGTTTCACATTCTAACATTTGCCCCTTATCACCCTTGAGTCTGTGCTAGTTTATATTATAATATGTACTGTATATGGCAGTATACAGATTATTCAAAATGTCAATGAAAGTTCCTGAGTTAAGAAAATGTAATGGAGCTATGGAAGATCTTTCCAGTATTGAAAGACAGAGAAATTTCCTGTACACAGACTATGAAGACTGGATATGCATATGTAGAATGGTTACAAGCTGAAAAATGAGGCAATGCAGCAAAAACAAAAGACAGTATACCAGTGATTGTGCCAGTGTATGCTTTGACCATCAAGCAACTGAATCAGCAGTACAGTTAAGGACTCAGCTGGCAGCCCTAGATGCTTTCTAGAGGTAGTACTATGAACTACACTTATTAGAAGAGGTGTCTTATGAAATTTTTCCTGATGTTCAGAACTGAGTCCGGAACTGTACTTCTGTTGCTTCATGTGATCTTTGCAAGATCCTAGAGTGTGTAATCCAAAGCTGAGTAACAGAAGAGACTAAGTAGGCAGCAGATAAGCAGTGAACCATGCTACACACTTAATCTGAAATTGGTGCATTGTTGCAGCACATAGGACCAGCACACAACTACAGGAACTCGTCTATGGCTCTACAAGCTATAAGAGATGCAGGGTATGAGATAGCTCTCGGTATGATGCCTAAGTCCATTGGCCCTCTGACTTTCGTGTTCACAGGCAGTGGGAACGTTTCTCAAGGAGGACAGGAAGTGTTTCAAGAGTTGCCGCATGAGTATGTCCCACCAGAAATGCTAAAGAAGGTGGCAGAGCATGGATGTGAGTCACTTGCAAATGAAGGTGTTAATTACAGGGAGGAGATATTTTGATGTAAATGTGTGGAAGTTTCATTATAAATACTGATATAAAATGTAAATTAATTTATAGTTCAGTTTCTCATGTCGGGTTCACACTTGGTAGATACAGGTTTGTGTGCTAAGTTGTTGTGAACAAGGCCTTGAGGTCCTATGTGGTAAACCAGTTGGAGTGCTCCTCTGTCTGTATGTAGCAATACTGCTAGCTACCAAATATATTCCGAATGGTTGTGACTTCCTGGATGTTATTTTCATAACCCTTTGTTGATGTTGCTACAAGGGAAGATTATCTTATGATAAAGCCTCTTGCATCTTTCTCTTACCTACCATTAGTGCGCCTGTTGTATTTTTTTCCTTTCCCTAATTTGCATATCTGACTTCACTATATCTATATCATTGTCATCTACTATTTTCATGATTTTATTCTTTTGGAATAACCTTGTTGTTGTCCATACCTGTTATACTTTATTTCTTCAGTTTTGCTTGAGGGTTTTCAGATCATACCTAATTTCCTGTATTCAGAATTTATCAGTTGGTCATATGCAGTGAAGCTTATTCTGATTATTGCAAGAAAAAGTGTTGATGCATACATCCTTGGCTTTTATCATTTTCTTGTTTTATTCAGGATGTGGAAACATGTTCCACTACCAACACTTTATTTATTTTATTTTATCTGAATAATCCTTATACTAGAAACCAAAGTTTTGACCCACTATGAATTTTAATGTGCACATTTTAAAATAGCATACAGCAGGTCTTGTGTGTAAACGTTGTAGTGAGTGAAGGCTTATGCTGTACTTTAAAATAAAAAATAAAAAATGATCATATTTTATTTTTTGCTTGGATTTTGTCAGATTATTTGTGCCTTGAAAAAACGTTATATTGATGAACAAAGTAGCACAGTTTTTCATGATCAGTTATTAAGCGACTGCTATGTTTGTGTGATAGCTTGTTATTTTGAAGTAATATGCTTGGTAACTCTTGTGAGTAAGGCGTTTCTTGATTTCATACCACTTATTGTGACAACTGTTTTCATATTTCTAAGACATATGAGATAAATTTCTCTGTCAGAAAGGGTAAAGTGTGAAAAAAAAATCGCTAAAAAAAGTGACAAAGATTTTGTACACCTTTGGTACTGTGTGCCCATAAACACATTTATACGGTCATTATAACTACATTAATTGATATGCAACATAGCTAAGGATGGTTTCATGCTACACATTACTTTCAGCACATAGAAACATAACTTGTGCATTCCTTTGTTATCTCTTGTCATGTCACTTTTCAAGTAGACAGGTCCAGTGGTTTTTCAGACATCATGAAACTGAAAATAGTATGCTCTTACCATTACTTAATTAAAATTTCAGTAAAAAATGCCTCTGCAAGGAAGCAGGTACTTTAAATGGTATATTGAGCACTTTCGTTGCATAAGTTGTATTAATACAGACCCTACATTGCATAAATTAATGTGTAGTTTTGTAAGGAATCAATTAAAAGTTTTTAGATGTTGAATAATTACAAGAGCTGCAGTGTTTAGAACTTTGAACTCACAATTAGTAGAAACTGAGGAAAGTAGGGACATGGTTCTTCCTTCCCTTTGTCCTGGATTGTCATCTCATATATCCCTTGCTCTCCTACCCTGAAGGTGGAAGTAACAGGTTTTTCCAAAGCACTGATAAGTTTCTATAAAACTACACAGCATCACTTTCCAGAAGACAATAATCTTAATTACAACCATTAGGTAACCTCAAACGTCACAGATTTACAGTAGTTTAGGTTATTTCTTACACAACATTTAGACATGAAATTGTCAATGCATTGTCAGTTATTTGGCTACAGTTACTGATAAAAGTGTTTGTCAGAGGCACAGAGACTAGTAAGAATGTGTTTGAAATATGTGAAGACAAAGGTGAATTTGAAAGAGGGAAGTATGATGTTACAGTTTTTGTCATTCTTTACTTCACATTGCTTGTTTCCAGCTCATACCAAGCTCTATGGATGTCAGGTTCGAAGAAGACATCATTTGGAGCGGAAAGATGGTGGAGGGTTTGACCCCGAAGAATATGAGAAATTTCCATCGCAATATATCTCAACATTTAGTAAGAAGGTTAGACATATAATTTAATCTGTAGTTTATGAGAAGGTGGTTGCTTCATTACAAATATGTGCTTACCAAGATATGATAATTATTTATATTTTTGTCTGTTTTCATAATGTCCTTACCAAGTGTTCTGTAACTACTGTAAAAATTACAGTGAAACTTTGTTAATGAAGTTTGAAGGGAACAAAATAAATCAATTTTATTACAATGAAAATATGCAAAGTAGGGTTTAAAATTATGTAATAATCTTTTTGATTATGTATTCTTAACCCTCTGACAGATATGTTATCTAGAGGAACATGAATTCAGTTTTATGTAGTAAAAGAACATTAATCTTTTCCACTTTACTGAACCCAGCCATGTTAATTTGTGTGCCTGAAAATTTATTAGTTTTAGAGGTAACTATGCATTAACAAATTTACGTTGCACTAGAATAGACACTGTGAAGTGAGATAGAAAACCAACAAGATGCAACAGTTAGATGTTTATTATCAACACTTTCTCAACATGTTTCGGGCATCATTATGCCCATCTTCAAGAGACCAAGACGTGTGTTACTGCACGTGGTGTGCTGCGC
>Ga0136643_10005236_pt1 | contig 18206 bp, 12 predicted proteins | sample TergutLab28metaG_FD_96883 | JGI IMG/M metagenome (GOLD analysis project Ga0136643, IMG submission 96883) | Labiotermes labralis P1 segment gut microbial communities from Petit-Saut dam, French Guiana - Lab288 P1 (version 3) (version 3) | ecosystem: Host-associated > Arthropoda: Insects >...
AACATTTTACATTACCCTGCTTTGTCTTGTCCTTTCCAATGAAAATAACTATCAGTAGTCTGCAGTTCATTGCAGCAATCACCATCCAATGTAGCGCCTTCTGCACTCTCTGAGTCACCTTCTCTCACTTCCACATAAACTTCATTACATTCCGTCCTGTCATCAATGTTATCATCATCATTACATCATCAGACACTACCACTGCATGAATGTGCTAGACACCCTCTGCATTGCTTGGATGTAAGCAATCCATAATGACTGCCAGAAACTAGCATTGCACCAGTAACACAGACGGTCACACTGTATCAGGTGCAAACTGCCAAATATAGCCAAAGGAATGCGAATAGGAACATGAAAACCACTCCACAGGATTCTCAAGAAGCAATGTAGGAAGTGTGTCATGTGTGTCATCCCTGTTGTGTGTGTGAAAATTGGAAAGGGTAAGTAGTCAAACACAACTATGTCAATTAAGGTGTATTTAATGGCTATATTAGACAACTACATGTTTCGGCCTTTACTGGCCATCTTCAGGTTGTCTTCAAGAGAACTTAAGGTCCTACTATATACATTTTGTGCACACGTGTTGCAGAGATCTCTACATACGGGCCTTATTGCGTAATGTAATTTCCACATGTGGTGGTATGCTCTGAATAGAGACACAATAGGGTTTGTGGCTAGTATCAAGTTTGAAGGTTCTTGTTGCCCTGGTATTATGAAGAGGCGTGTTTGTCTTCCTTCCTCTTAATTGGGGTCATGTTGCGGGGAGGCCCGAATGACCTTGGATGTACAGCAATGTAGGCATCTATTCAGAAGCACATCAGTGCAATTTTCTCATATTAAAAGAAATCATCAAAAGTTGCATGTGTCTGAGAGATACAGTTCGACCAATGGAGGGTTAAGTAACACTGAAGTCTATTTTCCTTCTTTTTCAGTTCATTTATGTGTTTTTAAGTGTTATAATTCTATAGTGTTCGATGAGAATAAATTTGAATGACAAATTGAGAATAAAGTGCAAGTGATTATTGCCTAGAGGAAAACGTGTAAAGTTGTGTGAGAATAACCAGCTTCAAGGCCATGAGAATCCATTTATTCATTCATTCATTCCATTGGCATGTGCAGAATGTGATGATTCCTTGCTGTTCTGAGGAGCTTCTTCCATTCCTCTCTGTTATGTACTTTTTCCTGCCACCCTTCTCCGCCAGCTATTCTTCAATCTTTTCACACCTCATCTTGCCATCTATTTCTTGGTCTACTTCTGAATCTTGTTGTTCCCAAATTCATATATAATATCCTTTTGGGAATTCTATTTTCTTCCATTCTCTGTACATGCCCAAACCAACGTAATCTATTTAACCTTATTGTCTCTATTATAGTAGGATTTTTAACACTTGCATAAATTTCTTTGTTGGTTAATATCCTCCAATTTTCTTTTTCATTGTTATATACTAGGCCTAAAATTCTTCTATACACTTTCCTTTCAAAAATGTTCAATTGTTTTCTATCTCTCTTTGTTAGTGTCCAAGTTTCTGATGCATATGAATCCATCATCTTCCAAATATGAAACAGAAATGCTTATGAACTGGACCATGACAATTTGCTTGGAAGGAATGGAGCCAGATTTACCTTTACGGGGTCACAAAACATTCTTATCTTTGGGTGACATAATTTTGACAAATTACAATGTGTTGTTGCAGCTCTGTAACATCAGAACAATGTAAATCCGAGGGAGCGATGATCCTATTCACAGTGATGGATCATGATGTCCTGACATCAAATGACTTTGCGGGTGAGGCATTTCTGTCACTGTACAACATCCCAGGCGTTGATGATAACAACACAAGCATAGACAATTTTCATGGCCTGAAAACAATGGATCTGTGCCTCATGCATCAGAGAAACAGAAGTAAGTTGGCTGTCTTTTCACTGTCCCGTCTTTAGAACAAGAGCAGCAAAACATGGACCATGAATCTTTTCACATATTGTGAGGTTGCAATTTAACGGTTTATTACACTGATCAATCGATGATGGCAACCATGCCCAGGATGACCACATTAACAATGATGACCATGACTATGACAATGACCATGACTATAACCATGTTGTTGATGATGATGATGATGACGATGACAACGATGTTGATTATGATAATGATGATGGTTGTGGTGGTGGTGGTGGTGGTGGTGATGATGACCACAAACAATACATCAATGACCACAACACTGACATTTGCAACCTGGACCATGACAACTATGAGAACAATCAAGATGACTTTTATGACCAAGGCCAGGATGACCTCAAATGTGACAACTTCCAGCATGTACTTTGTTGTCAGTTCCATAAAATACATTTCCTGGTTTCATTTCTTGCTTTACTGTGCACAGTGAAGTTGGTTTAATAACTTCAGGCTGATTTTTTTCAAAGTACAGAGAACACCCTTTGTGACACCATTTTTGTACATCCATCTGTCTGTTACCTAGTATCAGTGACAAAACCATTTGTCAGAGTTTCATAAAATTTTGTACAGGAGTTCTTTACAAAGAGTTGTGGAGTGAATGTGAGTTCTGGGATAATTGACTCAGTAACTGTTATATTTTACCTAAGGATGTACATAGATTTCTATGCATAATTTACACATTCATTGATCAGTATGGGTGACATTTAGTATATAACTTGTCTACATGATGTCATTAAGTAGTTGTGAGTTTTGTGTAACCCAGTGCAGTGGGAGGCACAGCTTTACTTAAAGGTCTGAATGGAGTTTTGCCCTTATTATCTCCATTTTTTATCATGTTTGGATAAAATTTACTACAGAAGTTGTACACAAAAACTTGTGAGTTGCTTGGAAATCTGCATAATGAGAGCCATACTTTTCTTAGGGATGCAAATGAGTTTGCATCCATACTTCCCCCATTTGTCCAATTTGTTTGAATTTCAATATAAGAGACCTAGGTATAACACTGTTACGTATCTGTAAGTTGCATTAAAATAGGCACAGGGAAGGCCATAGTTTTCTTATGGGCACAGATGAAATCACATTTTTATGTTTACAATGAAAACACATGATTTACACAGTAAAGATCACCTTGGTGAATTCTATGTACTAATGAATGGAGTATACCATTTGCACTTGTGATGTTTATCATCAGAGTATTCATAAATTGAAAGAAGTCTGCTGCATGATATACGAGGGTGAGTCAACTGAAAACCTTAAAAGTGCGATAAAATTTTGAAACACAGCTCGATTGTCTTGTAAGTTGACAACAATGATACTCATGGTTTGGAGAGTGGCCGACATAGATTTCGTTTTACTACATAGAAAAATGAAGTCATTGCGTACCTTTCGTGTTCAATAAATTACGAGATAAAAAATATTTAAGGTTTTCATTTGACTCACCCTCATACAAAATTTCAGTGTAGTCAGTACATCTGCCGCCCGCTCCCGTCCATTTCAAACAACTAGCATTTTGTAATGAAGTTTGGTATTAGCAAAACACGTTTCTCATGCATACCCTACCTTTTCCTTTTTCCTTTCTTATGTTTATTCCAGATCATCCAATTCTTCAGACCTTGGAGACTCGTACTGGTGATAAGATGGCTCAAGACTTTGTCAAGAAGCAGAAATTAAGGATAAGTAACTCATAGTGTAACACTGCACACACATGTTGGTATCTCTTGGCCACAACTCTAAGGGATCTTTCCGACTGGATTTGTAAGAATTGTGATCAGCACAATATGCTGTATATCTGTCCTGGGACATTGGTCTAATCATCTCAATGTTGAAAACAATCATATTATTTTCTGAAGCATCAAATTAGAATAGAGATACATATATACATATATAAAATGCTGATATACATTTTACAAGGGTGCATGGAAACTTCAGGCCAAAGTCCAATTACTCAAGTTGTTTGCCTTCAAATTTTTCACAATTCGCAGTTTGATGTGCTGGCGCCAAGATATAAATGTAGCATATAGAGGACTTAATTATGTATAGATAAAATTTATAATATTTTTCATTGCATAATTTGTAATATAGCTACACCTGGCATCAAGAAATCAGTATGTCACTTACCTGAGGACATAATACAAAACACTTCAATCATAATGATGATTTGCTGGAACTAATTTCCTATACATATTTTGGTACAGAATGTAAAACCACAAAGATTAAACTCTTATGTACTAATTTAAAAGGCTTAGTACATTGTTTGGATAAGTAGCATGCAGGGGAGATTGGAGGTAAAACTGTACACTATCTTTGGCTTTAAACTAACTGGGTGGTCAGCTCATATTTTCGCCACTAACCCCCATTAAAATGGGATAATGCACACAGTTGATCAGGATAGGAGAGTGAGCTTATGAATCTTCACTGTTTTTGGGAATTCACAACTAGTCATCTAGACTGTGTGTAAGATTTGAGGTCTTCAGGGTGTGATCTTCTGGGTTATGTGCATATTGTCCAGTCCTCATGTCCCTGATGTACTTCAACATGTAAATGGATACCAGAAAACATGGCATCATAAGCCATAAAACTAATTAACACATATCTAATCAGTAGCCAGTCACTTTGCTATTTTAGCTTATCCACTGCCTTGGAATTATATTTGATGACCAATAGTAAAATGCTATAAGCTGGGATAGCTAAGTTGACACAGGGGCTATGTCATGGGCTAGATGACTGAGGAATTAGAATCCAATTTCTGGCAGAGGCAAAAGATATTTTCATTCTCCGAACCTCCAAGATTAGCCTTTTACTGAGATCCAGCAAGCCTGTTGTGCAGTGGGTAATGGGGTCATTTTTCCTAGCAGTAAAGAGACCAGGTCATGAACCTGACCACTGACCGCTATATATTTATCATTCTGAGATCTTCGCTCTTCTGGGAAGTTACACAGTGTAGATTGGTATTTAGCTACTTCTAACTACTGCTAGCTACAGTTCTACAGTGTGTAACATCCCAGAAAATTGAATATCTCATTGACTGCAGAAGCCTGAAAACATGCCTTGCCCTTCTACTGGTCTCAAAAATGTAAAGGCTAATGGCCTAGCATGCCATATGCTGGTCTACACTTCTTTAATTGGTAGCAATTTAAATGTTCACACTAAGCCACAAAAACTCAGGACACCAATATATACAATTGCCGTTTTAATCCACTTCCTAAACGTTAATAGATGGAGCAAAACCTCCATACTCCCTTATGACTTCATGATGCGGTTCTTAACAAAGCAAAGAGACAGCTTACTCTTTACTTTAAGGAATAATATTACCTGGAAAATATTAATGTGGTAGCTTCAACCTTTTACTATGAACATTATTCACAGTAGTTTTGAGTACAAAAGAGTTTAATAATAACTGGAGCAGGACTGAGAAAAATATTGTCAATTGTGTGTGTTATACAGTCTGAAGCTTTAACTGTGACTGAATGCAATGAAGCTTTTCTCTGACTACCAACTGACACAGCTGGTAGCCCAAGAGTTTTGTTGCAAGTGTGTATGCATTCAATTTTTAATCATCATTGTTGGATTTATGATATTTCTCTATTTAAAGTGATAGAAACGGAAAAAAAAAGGAAAATAATTACAGTAAGGCTCCTATTCAATATCCTGTTGCTATATATGTACAAACTAGCAGTGTAGCTGAGGATCTCACTCTTCTGGGACACAGCGCCATTGGGTACTTTGATCGAGGTGTTTTGTGGAACTGAAGCGCCCTCATCTTCAAGGATTTAAATGTCCAGAAAAAACATTTGACATATCAAACCTGTAAAATTAGATCACTACTTTTCCTTGAAATGTTATGATCCAATCACCGAAGGATGCAGAATCATATCCCAGAAGAAAGGAACTTAAAGCTACATAGCTGCAAAAACCACAAAATTCAGCACTATTTAGTACAAGGAAATAACAGTAGACAGACTTGTGCACCCAAGATAAGATGTTGAAAAGGCTGCAAAATAAGTACTTTGCATGGTACAGCTACCTTTTGAGTTACATTTATTAAAATGCCTGCCTTCAAGTGCTGGCATGATTGAAGTGTAACAGGCATGGCAGAGTCTGCTGCAATTCACTGATGGGAAAGATATAGGTCAGGGACAAATGGCTTGAGAGGTTTTACAAGAGTTAGATCTTTCCTGCAGAACAGAATTGTGGAAGTCTCTATACCAGCAATATGAAGCCATTTTGGGAACCAGGTGGGACAATTTTGAAATAACCAGAGCCAAGTTTGCCTAATAAGAAAAGTTATGTAGTTGATGATTAAATGTCTTTTAATTATTCACTTTCATTGAAATTTTTTTTATAGAGATAAAAACTTCAAAAATTGATCTGTGAATAATTAATTTGGATAAAACTTCCTAAATTCAGAGTGTTATTCTCATGCTTGGAGACCAGTGCTTAATTGTCTGGAAGAGGAGGTGTCAGTATTTAAAGTAAAAAGAATAACTCTAAGATACATTTTGAACCCACTGTCTTTCCTTACATATAACAGTTGCTAGTAATGTGCACCACTACATACCACCAGAAGGAGAGTTAAATCCAATCTGGAAGGTGTCAAACTTGGGTATTGTAAGTGTAGTAAGTACCTTTCTTTACCAGATAGGGTCATTTTGTATAAAAGCTTCATCCATTCCTTTTCATCTTATTGTAAGGATTTATCTTGCATCCATGTTCACTTGTTAATTAGCCTCATTTGATGTCTTGAAATTTTATCTTGTCCTGTTTTTCACAAAATACTTTGTGTGCTAAATTTTGTCTAAATTCTGAAAACATGTCTATATGGATATGAAAAGATTTTTGAATTTTTTTTTTTTCTGACGTGGAGGCTAAAACTTAGCTTTCTCTTTCTTGCATGGGACATATGTCCTTGGTGCAGGTACTTTGCATCAGAAATGGTTTTTTAAAGATTACTCCTTTGGTCTGATGCATAGTTTCTGTTTAGGATTCAAAAGGAAAAGTTTTCCACCTTTAAAACCCTATCTAAGGACATCATGTCTGTCCATCCATTTCAACTATGCATATTAATGTCACAGACTGTAATTAACTGATTTTTATGAAACTTGGCATAACATGGACATGCCATCAGAGACTTCTTGACTTCCTGGCAACAGGAAGTTAGAAGTAGGGAACATGAAAGCAGTGCAAACTTCTGAGGTGGGAACACCACTAGCACTGCACAGTATAGGGCACATTTTTTTACAGTGACAGGTCTTTGATGATTATACAGTCTCGTGAAGTTACATTTTTAAGGAAAAAAAGCAAAATAACAGCATGACAGTTGTGAACTAGCTTGGTATGATGACTGTAAATGATAAATTATTGTAACTTGAAGTGTGAAATTTATATTGTGGCGTGTATGTAAATGGTACTAAAACCTGTAATATCTCGTATGTTGGAACTGTAAATTCACTGGAAAAACAACAAGTGCTCTCAGTACTATTTTTATATTTGTGACCTCTGTGGATGTTTATGTTTAACTCACAGTCCTTAATCTTCTAACTTTTATCTCTTCTTATAGATCTAGTCTTTGCGTTCTTTTGACACCCACTTGTTTAACGTTCCCAAATTGCTGTAATTGTTTCCATTTCTCAACTTGTTTATAAGCATATTATAATTCCATATTTCCTCTCTGATCTTCTCAATTTCCTTGTGATATTGCTTAAATGTGTGACTGTATTTTCCCTTTAATTTTTTATGTGGAAATGTTTTTATGGTAACAATTCAGTGATATTGGATTTAGATGGTTTCCTTAAGTACACAGTGCCACGTATTCACCAGTTCACTTGTGATGTCTTAAGACCACTGACTGTTCAATTTCTAAAACACTTTTTCTTACAGAATGACACAGCTATGTAATGTTCAGTAAAGCAAGACAATGTCTGATGTCTGTTTTTCTACCATATACTTCTTGTTGGACAGTTCCTGTTACAAGTTATTTCAGAAAACATTCAATGTTGTGATTGTGTACACTTAAAAAGAAATGTGTTACTTTAACTTACTTCAAGGTATGGTGTATGCAAGTAATATGAGTACATCATCTATTTTAGATCAGTTCTTCAACCATTTCATTTCAATTCTTGAATACTGTTTGGACAGTACAACTCTTCACCTCCCCAACCCCCACAGCAAATGTTTACAAGATTGTTGTAATGTCATTGTTTGTTTCCAAGATAATTCTTGAAATATAAATTAACCTTCTTACTAAATAATATTACATTTTTGACAATTGCAACTATGAAGATTTGCCTGTTGAGATGTACAACCATGCAGTTTTGTTTGAGGTAGCAGATTTATTAGAAACATCAGTATTTATCTGCTGAACTGCACTGTGTCACATCCCAGGAGACAAACCTTCTAGATCCCTTCAGCAAAACCCAGTGCCACAGGCTATACAAGAATGCCAAAGGTTTCATTAATGTTTTACATGACAGGTAAGGATCTGCTAGTTTTTACCTAATGTTGTGCATTTTGGTGGCAACTCTTTAATGCTGTAGATGAAACACATTCAATAGACCACCAATACATAGTCTAGGTTGACAAACCATTTTCAGAGTGCCAAAGTACTGAAAACCTGTAAGAGTCTGTTATATTCCCATAGGACTATCAGGCTATGATAGTGGTGTCTGTTGCTGAAGGCATTTTCAGAAGCATTTTTAAACTAAAATTAATATTTGTTCTAAATTTTGTTGATGCAAATTAATTTAGAAAAAAATATTTTATATAAATATTAGCCTACAATGTGAGGAGCATCAGGGATTACATACTGCGACAGTGGTACACTTTTATTTGTAAATTTAAAAATTAACAAAGTTGAGCATGTTGAGCATGTTGAGCCAGTACAACACCAGTTGAAGATGAATATTTCTTTGCTATTTGCGACTTTCAGTGACTTCCATTTTCATGCAAAAGTATGACTGTACATTAAAGATGCCATTGCAGTAGCAGATTTATTTCATGTGCCATTGGTTTTGCCATCCCTGATCTAGGCATTAGCCTATAGCAGACCTAGCAGAACTTGCCTTACTGGCCCAGTCATGGCCACAGACAGGGACACTAACAATATTAACTACAGTTTGCTTGTAACTGAATGTTACCATATTTACCCATATATAAGACAAGAATTTTTTCTTGAGGGTTGTTTGAACGTGCATCTTCCTCATGAAATGAAGTGAAATGCCAACTTGTTGCAACTAGGCAATTTTATTGATGTATTCTTAGCTCGACATGTTACAGGTACATACGCCCATTATCACGATCATTAGATGTTGAGTTACAGCATATGGTTTTCTGCACCGAGTTTTTGGATGGGTGGTGATCCTGAGAACCGCTGTGTAGGCCATGTTTATGGTGTGGATGGTGCTGTGCATGGCACCATCCGCACTGTACACACGACCCACACAGCGGCTCTCAAGACCACTACCCATCCAAAAACTCGGTGCAGAAAACCATATGCTGTAACTGAACATCTAATGCTTGTGATGATGGGCGTATGTACCCAAAACATGTCGAGCTAAGGATACATCAATAAAATTACCTAGTTGCATCAAGTTGGCATTTCACTTCATTTCAAGAATTTGTTCCCTAATTTATGATCTGAAAAAGGGGGAGTGTGTCACCTTATAATTGCACCCAAAGTTAAATACAGTACATACAAGTATTTTCCTGAGAAGTAAAAATTGTGGAAGCATGTTGTCTCATACACAAATGTCGCCTTATGCTCAGGTAAATAAGATCAATACAGGCATTAAGAACTTTAAAGTTCAATGTATCTGCAATATGTATTATTGTTTGCATGCTTTACCAATGATAAACAGTTGAGGGTTGAAATAAATCACTCTCCAGGGTAGCAGCTGCTGAGTTGCACATACAGAACACGCACAAAAATGCTGTTATCTAAAATTACACTGAAATCAATCCTGGAATACTGTACTGTAAACTATGACAAGAACCAAATGTTTGTAAGTTAACCACTTTACGTGGTTTAAAACAGAGTGAGAATGTCATGTTGTCAGCTACTAAACAAGAATGCAGTGAAACAAACTCTACAGCTGTACAAATTTGGATCGATTCTCAGTGTCTCACAAACAAAAATAAACAATAAATCCCAATTTTAACCAAATAATGTGTTTTATGTGTTGGCAAAAAAAGGCAAAAAATTTTAGGTACATATGAGGCCTAGGATCCAGTAAAAATAACAAATATAACATTTTTCTTTCTCTCTTTCTTTCTTCCTTTATTTTTTCTTTCTTTCCTTCTTTTTCTTCCTCCTTTTTTTCTTCTAGCCTCCTCCTCCTCCTCCTTTTATTTTCTTCTTTCTAGACCATTTTTATTACAATGGTACAGCACTAAACCCTGATATCAGTGTGTTAAATACAGAGCATGATTTATCCACCCTGTCATAATGTCATAGTTTGTGGTACTTCAGTTAACATTATCACTAAAATTAAAGCATTGCCCTGTGTTCTCAAAATGTTCCAGTTCAGTGTTATGAAAGTCTTACATCTTTTGTAGGAACTGCGGGTACAAAGTATTTTCTTATACTTTTTACAGCTGTTTTAAATCAGTAGGTGCTTGAAATAGCCTTACTAGTTACATTTGAGGGCTGTCATGTGTGGACTGTTTTGTTGTTTTGATTCATCATTGACTGTATTGGATAAATAAGTTTCATTTTTACCAATACAAGAAAACCATTGTGTGATCCCCCCCTCCCCATAACACGTCAATTCTGCAGCATATACGCTGTGATCACAAACTCAGTCAGAGGGGCTGCAAGAAACCTCAGCCTTTCTGGCAGAGCTGACAAAATCGTTGTACATATTTCAATTTCAGAAAACAGTCTTAATTTTATAAATATTTTGCTGTAAAGCAAGACTTATTTACACACATAAAAATACTGACACCACTGAGAGACAAAATCCACAATTACAGTAGGGACCAGCCCTCTGGGTAATTTCTCACTGCACCATTATCTGTAAAGCTGTAAACACTATTGCCTGTCTTTGTGATGAAGGACAGTGTCTGTAATCCACTGTTCATACATAGATACTCTTGTGTACACCCCAGGAGTGTTGAGGCGTCCACAGCCTATGCCAAAGCTAACAACACCAACCTGGTACCATTGTCCTTCCTGTTCACACACCAGTGGGCCTCCACCATCTCCCTGCAACAAAATATTTAACATATACCAAAACTGTTGTAGCTGTATTGTACTTTTTATAATGATGTATGGACTGAGAGAGATCCCTACCATCCTTCCATGTCTGTTTGTCCATGTTGGTTTCAAAATAAAGCTCTCACTCCTGTAACACCTTTTTGGGAATCTGAAAACTTTATCTTTTTAATATTTCTATGGGCTGTTATTTTGTTTCAGAGGTTGGTCTGTATTGTGAATGTTTTGAAAATTTGCATGCAAAGCAATGCAGTGTAAATAATTAACTGCAAACATCAGCACCTAAAATAACAAAACAATACAATCACTGAAAGTAGTACAGGGTGAGTAAAGAGTAAAGAAATATTTTATTACTGAACAGCTAACTATGTGAACAGAAATTAGTCCAAATCCATATCATTATTTTAATTGTATTCATATAAACCAAACATTTTTACTCAGACCATATGATTATTTATTGTGATTTTTCAACTTAGTGTACATTATTTTAAGTATAGGAACTATATACAAGACTCATAAAAGAAGTGATATCATTTTTCAGTGTTCTAATGGAAAGTAAAATTTACAGAACTTCTTAGCAGAACCTTCAGTTTCGGCTGTATGTATTTTTAATTCAGACTGTCACATTCAAGTGAGCTTTAACATACATCACAAGCATCTCTTCCTTCTGCCCCCGCGCAGATAGACGTATCTGGCAGTGAGTATCTGCTTCCAAATTGCCGCTTTAATGCCTTCTCACAGGCCGTATTCTGCCACAGTGGCACTGTCACTTCCTTCAGCACAACAGAATGCTCAGATGCTGAAACAGTAACAAGTCAACACATATGAAAAAGGAATCTAAATTTCTCCAAACTAACAGCTTTAAAATTTAAAGGACTAGTGGCTGATATTCAATATTTGGACCTAGGAGGGACAAGGTAACAGGGGAATGAAGGAGAATGCATAATGAGGAGCTAAATGATTTGTACTCCTCACCCAATATTGTGCGGGTGATAAAATCAAGAAGAATGAGATGGGCTGGGCATGTGGCGCATATGGGTGAGGAGAGGGGGGCATATAGGGTTTTGGTGGGGAAACTGGAGGGAAGGAGACCACTAGGGAGACCTAGACGTAGATGGGTGGATAATATTAGGATGGATCTCCAGGAGGTGGGATGTGGGTATATGGACTGGATTGGGCTGGCCTGGGATAGAGACAGGTGGTGGACGCTTGTGAGTGCGGTAATGAACCTTCGGGTTCCGTGAAATGCGGGGAATTTCTTGACTAACTGCAAAGCAGTTAGCTTCTCAAGAAGGACTCTGCACCATGCAATAAGTAAGTAAGTGGCTGACATTCAGCATGTTTCAAAAGTCATATTTAATTATAAATATCTCTATTTACAATCTCATTTCCAATAACCAATCAAACAATGCTTTTTAGAGGAAAGTACTAGTGTTTTGTCACAAGTATTCCATGTGTTTGCCTGGTAACCCAGAAAACAACACGTCTGTAATCAGACTACTGCAAGCTCCTATGCAGAATTTCCCGGATTATTTGTGGTATGCCCTGAAGACAGTAATACTTCACCACAGGAAATTTTCACATGCAATGGTGTAACATTTTCCTTAGTATACCTCCTTCTCCACTGCCACTGCCACCCCAACACCATTGTCTACAACCACCACTACCACCACCACCAACAATTACCAACCACCCATCCCCACCGACCACCATCGCTAACTAAATATTTTTGGATTACAAAAAATAATTACTGCTTCTGGAAATAAGGAATCATGTAGGAAAATATTTGGAGAAATCAATAATTTAACACTATATTCTCAATATGATTTTTCATTATTATGCTTTGTTATCAGTAAAAATTATCAATATATACAAAATTTAGATATTCATGGGAGAAATACTAGATATGGCTTAAACCTTAACCTTGCAGTATCTAACCTTGCACTATTTGAAACAAGCACACATTATATGGGTCTGAAAATTTTCAATAGCTTACCATCTTATATAAAGGACAGACAACTTGATGTCAACGAATTTAAACAAGTCATAACAAATTTTCTTTATTGTAATACTTTCTACACATTACAAGAATACTTCAATTATAATAAAAGTAAATTACTTAAGAAATAAACATGTTAATAATTTTGTTTAAATGTTATATTTTTTCAAGTATTCTATATAATAATTACTTGCTTTGTAATTCTTGTTTCATTTATCAACTTTGATAATTGTTTTATCAACTTTTGTGTTTGTTGTACCTGACAATGCTGTATGATTATAACAATGTTACACATGGACTAATTCTATGGTTCTATTGCTGTACCCATTGTGGATCAATTGAATTATGAATAAACCAGAACCAGAACTGCCACCATTGACCACCATCATCACCAACACCACAACCACCATTACCACCACCACCACCACCACCACTACTACTACTACTACTACTACTCCTACTCCTACTAAACTAGCTACACAGGTACAGGCCTCATGCCAGTTAGTAGTGTAGACTCAAACACAATATTCCAGTCTGCTTAGTGGAATAACATAGGTCAAGGAATCTATTTTTTTTAACAGTATGTTAACAGGTGTATCAGCTGAACTTTCTTTTTGGGTTTGTGTAGAGCAGGAGGTTTCATAATGTTCATACAACACTGCAAGGTGCCGTTCATGGTGCATGCACAGACACATGCCATTGTTTATGGCATAGAATCCAAATGTTTGTCTCTTTAAAACATGTTGCATCAAGTGGTTTTTGTTTCCAGTCATGTACACCTGTATGGTGTGACTGTTGGGGAGTGGGGGATCTTACAAAGGAGGTGGGTAGGAGCCATATGAGTAGTAGTCGTATTCATACCTAACTAAATAACTCCATTGAGCAGAGTCTTTTGTGAAAAGATTACAGGCCCTCACTTAGAGTCATATTTATGCAGGTCATGAAAGGTATTAATGGCCTGTAAATATGTATATTTAACTGTCAATCAAGTACCGCCATTATTCTTGAGACTAGTAACATTGTATGATATTGGTACACCTTACTGGTCAAGGATGATTTATATTTTTAGTGTTATTTGGGCGTTGGCAGGGCTGTCTGAACTTATACCGTGAATAAATCGCACAGAGCATGTACATGGTACAGGTAGCAGCAGATGAGTTGCTTGATATGTACGATCTGTGATTTTTCCTCGTCGTGCCTGCATTACACTTCCGTTCAAATCGTATTAATGAACATGTGTTTGTTTAGCGTGTAGTAAGTGGCCGAATCTGTTACTGTAATTTCTGTGGTAATGGCTAAGGCGTGCTGAATTTCGTACATTCAGGTAGGCTGAATTGAGTATATTTTCGGAACTTGATATAGAAATGTTTACGTGAGAATTAGTGGATTATCAGCAAGAAGTTTCTTGTGTGACCGTGCCGTATGCTCTAATGTGAAGTGTTTTAATTCTTGGTCATTTGTATGTATTTGTTAGCTACTTATTTATTTTCGTTAATTATTAATTGTTTGGAGTATATGCACTAGTTTCCACAGTAGCAGACCAGTCTTATCAGTGTCGGCAGCAGCGTTTAATAGTGCTTGCGCAGGGCACAACAAACAATGGATGTGAGGGATATGGGGTGTTTCTTCCTACTTTACCTATAAGCCCCGTCCCAACGCTCTAATGAGTTTTTATTACACTTTCTAAAGGTTATTATCACTGCCATCATTTGTTTAGCTCCCATCGTCGATAATCACCATATAATACAGTATTCCTTGTTGTATCCCATATCAAATTAAAGAGTGAATTTGGCAGTTGATGTATAAAGTTATCAGGCGGCAGCCTATCTTGGTACCCTGCCCGTAAATACATCCCATGGGGAAAGAACCGAGGCGAATCACGTTACTGTTCCTGTAACTCATTTCCGTAAGAGTAGACACTACATTAGTATAAATTTGCGCTTTGAACTCACGTAGATTTTGATGGGATCCAGGCCAGTGCAAGACTGGAAGAAGCCACTGTAGGTTTCTTTCAGTCTGTTACAAAATTTTACTAGGAAAGTTAACCCTACAATGCCGTAGTTAGGCTTTCAAGCGCCCGCTGCGAGTAACCACTATGGTTACCCCTATCATAAATTATGAACTTTAAAAACATTACTTTCATTTATTCAATTTTCGTTTTATTTGGCTCACTAACTTAAGAATTTGTTGATAGCAGAAAATCACATATATATTGCCCTTATTTAAAATATTCTCTTTGCCTCCCCCTTCACTCTGCCGTCCGAGGTGGTCGCACCACAACCCCCCCCCCCCCTCAAATACACCTATGAAATCTTACTGTGACAATATTATATAATTCCTCTTACCTTCAGACCGCCGACCCCATCCAGTTATAACACAACTGTTGTGTGTTTGTGTGTCAGTTGCCGTGTCTGGAAATTTGGAGCCCTGTTTAGGTAAGCAGACGACGTCAATGTTCGATCGCTGTTTGGCAGGATGTCGCAGGTGAACCAGAGCAATGTCATGAGTTAGGGTTGCATTGTCAAACTCAGGATAGAGTATAACCTCTCTGACGTCATACTCTTCGTGGCGCAGTAACTCTCGTGTTGACGTAACGTCATGTTCTCCCAGCCGCACTTTTAGAGTCTGTCCATTACTAGACCTACTGAAAAGAGAATTAGAATTTGGATCTATAAAAGCAGTAAACCTTAATCCTTGCAACCCTTTTAATGGATATTGCACATTACGAAGAAAAATCCTTACCGAAATTAAGTTAATGTGGGGAACAAAGACATTACGATTCTTTGGAACGAAGAATCTATGAAGGGTTTTATGTGATCATAATATTTATTTTACACTGTACTTGGGAAGTAGTAAATATTTAATATACTTTACCAACAATGTATAGTTTAAATCAAGTAATTTCTATGAGGTATCACATGGTCATAAATTTCTGTATCAGTGTGAAATTGCTCGCATATAGACTGGATTTTGCACATTATCTTCGATTCCAACACCCACGACAATTTAGATATTACGAATATGAGGAATTACCCCTCCAACAAAGTCAAAGGCCAATGTTAATCTTCTGGCCATCTTTCCCAGCCAACTGCTTTTACATAATCCATTACAGGCATAATGCAGTCCAGTAGCCAACCTCACCTTTCCCAAAATTAGTAGTGAACAGGAAAATTAAAGACCGAATCTGTAGGTACTGCCTGTATCAGGTTGAAATGTAACGACGTTACGCTCTTATTATTAAGCCTAATGTTACAGAGTATGCACGAATTTGTAGGTTGTATATAAAATTTTAATTACACAAGAGAAACGCCTGTCTCCAAGAAGAGAAGTTGGAAGTATTAAAAATTAAATACTTAGCATTGTGGTGTCATCTGTTCACATGTCTGTGAATTACATGGAACAGAAGAACGGCCTCTGTGGATTAGCCGTATAAAATTATGACAAGTCTAGCAGACACTATGACTGCAGTGGACACTGTTTTTCACGTTAGAATCGGATAGAAATGGAAAGGAGAAAGAAAGGAAATACAAGAAGATATTGCCAGAAAATAAAGTATTGAGATGCTAGGGTCATGTAAATTATAAAGAATGCAAGAGTGTACGAAGGGCATTCGGAAAGCAATGTCTCCAGGCAAGATATCGAAATGAAACAAAACAAACTGTAGATCAGAGAGTGTTCTTTGTTTCCGTACTGCATTTTTCCACCTAATCTTCCTCTAGTTCGATACAACACTGCCGGCGCTGAACAAGATTTCCGAAACCGTCGCTGTAGAACTCTTCAGGCTGTTCCTGAAGCCATTTTTCCTTATCTGCTTGAACTTCGCCACATGTGAAATGAATTCATTTGATATGTTACTTAGAACTGCAACCCACCAGACATATGGGGCCAAATCCGGGCTGTAGGGACGGTGTGGAACAACTTCTAATTCGATGTACTGTGTCCCCTCTGAAGTGGCAGCACTCGTGTTGGGTCTGGCGCCACCATGTTGAAGAAATACCGGCTTTGTTTCCCCGACAAACAGGATTTATTCTTGAGATCTGCGCTCTTCTGTGATAGTACGCAGCATGTAGTGGTAACTTTTTACCGACGTTTCCGAGACGACTGTAAGGAGTATCCCAGAAGAGAGCAGATCTCATCTACTTCGCGACAGAAGCCAGAAATCACGCAAGACTGATTCTTTCTTTCGACCTTGTAAGTATCTGTACTACATTCTTGTTGATTGTCGTAACTTTGACCATGTACTCGTGGCGAATGGTGCTTCTGTATTGCCAGATAACCGCGAGCATGCATTGCTCAGGACGGTTGAGTCTTGAATTATTTCTTTCTGGGAGAATTGGGGTGACGATAATCACGCGATTGGCTTTTCAATTCCGGGTCGTAGTGATGCAACCAATTCCCGTTACCTGTGACAGTTCCGTACACAAAATCATTATCTTCGCTTTTGTGGCGAACGAGTAATAGCTGTCATGATTCCAGTCTTTCTGTCTTCATTTTGGGCGTAAGCAGACGCGGCACCCATCGAGCGCCCACAATTGTACATACACCAAACCCGCAATAATCTCACTGTCACTAGCTGGAACTATGTTTAGCTTTTCCGCTGTGGCTGTCTGAGAAACTCATCGATTTTTTTTTTCGAATCAGCTCGTCGAATGTTTGACTGTGCACATTGTGTTGTGCGGTGACAGACCTTTCAGAGCGCAACTGGATATTCAGTTCTAAATTTCCCACATTATTCCTTGAATTTGTCGCCCAAAGACGAACAGCACTTATGTCCACAGTATCTTCACCATGAACAGCAATTATGTCCACAGTATCTTCACCATGAACAGCAATTATGTCCACAATATCTTCACCATGAACAGCACTTATGTCCACAGTGTCTTCACCAAGAACAGCATTTATGTCCACAGTATCTTCACCATGAACAGCACTTATGTCCACAGTATCTTCACCATGGACAGCACTTATGCCCACAGTATCTTCACCATGAACATCACTTATGTCCACAGTATCTGCACCATGGACAGCACTTATGCCCACATTAT
>Ga0136643_10005238_pt1 | contig 18199 bp, 12 predicted proteins | sample TergutLab28metaG_FD_96883 | JGI IMG/M metagenome (GOLD analysis project Ga0136643, IMG submission 96883) | Labiotermes labralis P1 segment gut microbial communities from Petit-Saut dam, French Guiana - Lab288 P1 (version 3) (version 3) | ecosystem: Host-associated > Arthropoda: Insects >...
AAAGATGGATCTTCAGGAAGTGGGATGGGGGGGGGGAGGTATGGACTGGATCTGGCTCAGGACAGGAACAGATGGCGGACTGTTGTAACGTGGTAATGAACTTTCGGGTTCCAAACAATGCGCGGGATTTCTTGCGTAGCTGAGATTAGCTTCTCAAGAAAGACTCTGCTCCATGGAGTAAGTCGGAGGCTCAAATAAATCGTGTCGAAAGGCTGATAAACGATAATCATCAGTCATGTCCCGATTTGCTCGCAAGTCTTAGAGAATTCCTGGCAATGTGGAAATACTTGCATTGAAGCTTTTCTTTCTTCGTTTAATGACACTGGCAAAGGCTGCGGTTATATAGCGTCGAAGATAGATGAAAGAATTATGGTTACGGAGCATTGGTGGAGTAATAAATAACAGGAGGAAACCGAAGTCTTCCGGAAAAAAAGACTGTAACAGTGTCACTTTCCCCACTACAAATCCCACACAGATTACCCAAATACTGAAATCAGGCTTCCCAGGTGAGAGGCCGGCTACTAACCCCTGGGTCATGACACGACCAACAAAAAAATGTTTACTGTTAAAAATTGGGATGTCTTTCACTGGTGAATCTCAAAACAGACCTTCTGATTATTTACTATGTCAAACATATTTATGGTGCTTGACACTTAGAATGTAGTTTTGCGTGTGGGATATCTACCATATTTATCCTTAACTTAAAAGAACGACATGTATTAACCGTATGAAAACTAACATTCAGGTGCACTATATATATATATAAGGATGTTGATCCCGGAGGTCGTGCGGTCATCGGCGTAGGTTTTGTAGCCGCATGATGGCTGGGAATGCGGGTTCGAATACCGTTGAGGACACGGTTGTTCGTGTCTTGTGTTCGATGTGTGTTGTAAACGTAGCGGCCTTTGTGACGACCTGATCACGCGTATCTCTATAGTATCCACCGATAAAGAGTCGGGATTGACCCTACAGCTGGCCTGGGTGTTGTAGTGAAAAGTAACCTTTTTTAATTCTGCCTAAAACTGAGCCCTGATCCCCCGGTCGTCCAGCCCCCCAGCTGACGTGGTTTCGCACGAAATGATATCACTTTCATACATACGGTTTACGTTATCACTCCCTGTGTACAACAGGCCAGCGAATTTCAGCCCTTCTGCAACTGAAAATCTGTGCAAAATACCGAGATAAATAGCGGTATCAGATAGCGCTCCCCCCTACCCTGCGTATGTCACATTACAAATTAATCGTCTGTCCCTCGACTCGCTCCCCGCTCACCGCCCACATACGGAAGGTTATACGTCACGATATAAGTTCCGTCATAAATGAAGTAAATGGGCAAAGTAAGTAAAAACACAACTAGTTTATTGGTTAGGTGTTAATGAAACGACATGTTTCGGGCTACTCGGAGACCATCATCAGGTTTACAAAGTTCTAAGAGACCAAATATTGCTTGTGTGTGGCGGATAACACACACAAAGCAATACTTAGTTTCTTCGAAATTTGTAAACCTGATGATGGCTTCTGAGTAGGTCTAAACATGTCGTTTCATTAACACCCAACCAATAAACTAGTTGTGTTTTGACTTACTTTGCCCTTTTACTTCATTGTTACACACACAGCGGGGATACCTCAACTAAAGATTCCGTCATAAACTTCATCAGTCTTCCCAACGTAGACACACTAAAACAAGGTTCAGTACTTAACACCAAAAAAACACGTACTTTTGTAGGGATATGCGAGTTTCGGCGCGTTCGAACCAAAAAAATTCTAAAACTGTAACTATTAATTTCGCCGTGTAGTTTGGTACGTAAATAGTAACGGTGCGGAAGAACGAGCTGCCTCCGTCTGCAAGACAGAGACAGCACGTTCTTCCGCGGCACCCGTACCTATTGTGCACTCATCGTAGCACACTCACTCCCACTCTCTTTCCTTTACTGTGAGAACCACGAACACCCGTAAAACTTCAGAAGTGCTGTTTTTCCATAGCGCAACAGCCCCTTGTAGTTCAGTATAGCGACTGACTACGGGCTGGACGGTCCGGGATCGAATACCGGTGGGGACGAGATTTTTCGCCCGTCCAGACCGACCCTGGGGCCCACCCAGCCTCCTGTACAATGGGTACCGGGTCTTCCCCGGGGGTAAAGTGCGGCCGGGGCGTACTGCTGACCAGACACCCCCTTCTAGTGCCGCGGCCATGGAAGAGCAGAGCTATAACTCTACCCAACCTCTGGGCCACACAGGGCCTGTAACGGGATCACTTTACCTTTTTTAACAGCTCCTTGTGGGCCAGGGCCTCATTATCGAAGCTTCACGATCACACTCAAGACACATCACATTCGGTAGGATTCCTCTGGACGAGTGATCAGTCCGACGCAGAGACTTCTACCTGATAACACACAACACTGACAAGAGACAGACATCCATGCCCCCGGCGGGATTCGAACCCACAACCTCAACAGGCAAGCAGCCGCAGACCTACGCCTTAGGCCGCGCGGCCACTGGGATCGGCCTTAAATTTATTAACGTCGATCTGGACATCTGGCTACACGGAGAAGGTCGGTGACTGTCGTACACACAAACGTAAACGGACCGGCAGACTTCTCTGATGTCAGAGGAGACTGATAAATGCTGCAATAGTCAAAGAGCCATGAAGTGTTGTGAGACGGTCCATTTGTAAGTCTGTCTGCGATACAAGAGCACGAACTTAAAGCTAAATCAGACGCAATGACGTATCGCCCGACGATCACGTCTTTTCGGAACTTCTAAGTGCTGAAATTGTTCTAGCTGCTCGCCCATAAGTCACAGCCCTAAGACGATTTTCCAATGCCTGCTACTGGGGACTACAAGAGTATCGGCTTCTGGGTGAACCATTTCCAGGGAAACAACACTGGAAGACTGCAATCTTCTGGAATGGGAGGGTGTTTAGTATTGTTATTTAAACTTGTGCCCACGGCGTAATTTTCCAGGCGACTGTACTCTTCATAGACACCGTCGTGAGATCATGTCCGTTACAGTAACATACTTGCAACAGAGATGTACATTTGGGAAACATCAACCTGTTGTCTTTGTTCAATCAACGTTAGTTTATTGATTTTCCGATTAATACAACACTGCAAATGATTGTATATACATTTTTTTCATCACATTCACTACAATTACAGTACACTGAAACATGTTCATATTAACAATTTTATTGATATGTGTTTTATTATGCCATTATTTTGTATAATAACAAAATTAAAAACTTGTATTTTAAATGTGAATGTGATCCCTCCGCCTCACTTCTTCCCTTTCATATAACTGTAGCACTACCAGATGGCGGCCGCAATTACCGGCCGAAACATGTCGTAATGAAGGTGATGAATAAATGAATACACAGTCTTATAAATAAAGTCAACTTGGTGTACAATTTATTCGCACTATGTTTATTCTTAGTATATTTATCAATCTCTACATCTTTCGGGCGTCTATGTGCCCATCATCAGGAGAAACTGTGTTTATGTGACACTTCGTACTTGTTATTCTGTTTGGATGACTGTCTGGTATGCATGAGCATGTGTTCCTGCATACAAGACAGTCAACCACACAGAATAACAACTATGAAGTGTCGCATAAACACTGTTTCTCCTGATGATGAGCACACAGTCGCCTGAAACATGTCGAGATTGATAAATATACTACGAATAAATATACTAAGAATAAACTGTGCACCAAGTTGACTTTATTTACGAAATTATAGAGGGATGCACGGTCAACAAAACATAGAATATACAGTCATTTGTAGTGTTGTATTTATCCGAAAATCAATAAACCGACATTAAGATATGTGCATTTTATTTCGCATACAGGGTCATAAAAATGCACTTCCACGGCTCGGAAGTAAATCTGTTGTTGCAGGACACGCAACAGTTGTCAGGTTATTACCAGAAAGTGGTAACTCCTGGTAGGCTGAAGGACTGAAGGCAGAAATCACAACGACTGAAATGTAAACTCCTCTACAACTGTCGTTCGAAGCATTTTTGCTCTCAATAGGTACTTACGTACGAAGTGCGCAGAGAAACTTGCTTACGTCTTCACGTAATGCGTTGATTTTTCGTCCTATCTTAACTAAGATTGAAATGCGTAAACAAGTGTCAGTAAAACTCATGATTTTCGAGGTTCTGTATGCGGACATGCAGACAAGTCGAAACTAAGACGTGCATTTTTAGAATCTGAGAGCGTCTAGTATCCATACTGCTGACGGGAATCCAAGCTGCAGCAGCGTTGGTGTATAAACCTAGCCAGCCTCAAGAATACACACACGTGGCAATACCACAAGATGCAGTATTAATGAAAATGCTATTAAAATACTTTACTATGGCAACCCTCGTACAGTAGACCGACTGCTACAACAAGTGGGCAGAAAATCGAATTCAGGCCAGCCGTGATATACAATGAAAATGGTCGTTGTCTCATAAATGATTAACGGCAAGACATCATGCTATGCCTCTCACGCAAGCGAGACGCATGTGAAATGCGGCATATGAGATTCGCGGATCTCGTGGCAGCGAAACACTAAGACGACAAGTTTCTGGGACGTGGGTCCGTAGGGTTTGGTAAGTAGGTACCGACGTATCGATGTAAGCTTATTCGCCCATCTTCGGCCGAAAGAGTGAAAATGGAGTCAGGATCATACTTCGAAACGTCGATATTTGCAAAGCTACACGGCGTCATATGACAGAAAGATTGTCACCTGTATCGCCGTGATAATCTAAGGTCTCATCTGTAATGTGGTTACGTTTACAGTAATTGTTGCTTTGAGTTTATAATCAGTGTACATAATGGACAACGGCGCATACAAGAACAAATTTCTATAATATATATGCTTCATACGACGCAAAATTTCCCATTTTTTGTTATTAATCAATATCACACGATAAAATGTTCAATAATCCTCTTCTACGTATTTAATAGTTTAAAGCCTGCAGTCCATCTCAACGGCCTCTTAAGCAGCCTGTAAACATCACAGTCCTACCTCAAGGTATTTCCACTACAAAAATAATTTGACTTCAATAAACTGTTTAAAGAAATAGACCTTGTTCACATTGCACGCAAAAAAGTTGGTTATTTAATATTAAAGCTGGTGGCACAAATAGCTACCACCGCGCTTTAACCGTCTGAAACCTGAAGTTAATCAACTAGTTGTAGCCGAACATTTTTGTATAGTTGTTTATTAGGTTTTCTGGCGCCAGTTACGGGCGGTCTGTCAACGTATGTTCAGGAACCGTTGGCGATAGGTACGAGGGGTTGTACGGGGAGAGATTTAAATGAGAAAATATTCGCAGCCGACAACGGAGGCTAGCAGTCCAGTAAGAAAGTCAGTCGCGTACGAGTGCGATGTGAGTGAGGGAGAATAAGTGACTGTGTTATTTAAAAAAAAAAAATGATTTAGTGGTTTAACTTGATACAGCATGCCTTTATTGTATCAAGACTAAAATGAGTAAATAAAACAACACGTAAAAAGAAATAACTAAAACTATATTTGATTCGGTAAACCACACCCGTTTCCCGAAAGAGGATCACTTACCAGACTGAGCACGTCGGGACAACCAAGTTAAAAAGGGTGATCGTATCGGTAGTATTTGAAAACTGACTCTAGGTCTCACAATAAGATCATTCCGTTGCAAAGACTCATAGTGTACAAAAAAAAATCGCTGTATATTCTAAGAAGCACCTGAAATACATGAATGAAATATCTGGGTAATAAGAAGATATTTTGAGCTTTTAAGTAAACGGTTAATACAGATACCACAGGATTTTTAAGTGGTTAGTCACAGGAAGGAATGTGACAGGTGAGCACAAAGCCAGATTCAGATACTGATACAGTTATTCCAAGGGTGAATCTCTCGTACAAAAACTTTTAAACTTACCGAGTGTAAGTTTCCAGATCACAACAACAGAAAACAAAGACGCACACGACCAAGTTCAAGCGTCGAATGAGAAGGCGTCGCTAGCGTCTGAACGCTCGGCATCGACTGACGAACGACGCGCGCCTGCAGTGCTAGAAACATATGACAACGACGACGCCTAGCGTCATATGCTTTAATAATAATAATAATAATAATAATAATAATAACGCGTAAGACGTTGTTATGCGAATGCCACGTATCTCTTACACGTGTGACTGCAACTTCTCTAGCTTCCGGCATCTCAATTTTCACAGAGGCTTTGGCCCGATATGCAGCTATCCTTCCGCGCAAAAGCGTTGTAAAGTCCCCTGTTTGTTTCTTTCTGTTCTATCTCGCTGATCCTATATCCCTTCCGTCACTTCTCTGTTTCCAGTGACGGTTACGGGCTACGAGACCGGAGTTCGACTCCCTGAAAATGCAGAGATTTCTACTTTCTTCTACAGTGCTCCGGCAAACGATAGGAACCATCCAGTTCATCCATTCAGTACATGGGAAACTCTGAAGGCGGTAAAGGGCCCAGGTCTTGAACCTGATCTACCTTCATCCAGTGACAAAGGTTACAAATGAGTGGAGCTTTACCTCCACTCTCGTGACTAGTAATCAAATACACGGATCTTCCCTATACGTGTACAGTTTTTTCTGACTATATGAAACAGCTTTAATATGTGAGCTTTGAGGTCCTCAGGGTAATATCTTTGAAAAATACTGTCTTCTTTTTGTGATGTCGTGTAGTACGGTATATAGTTACCGACGCTTCGGAACAACCAACTGCCTCCATCTTCAGGACAGACACATAAGCCGGCCCGAAGGTGTAAAACTACAGTGGCATGAGGAAAGGGCAGGTGTCTGTGAGTTAGCCAGTAGGATTTAGTGGTACAAATAGACGGCGAGACAGTCTACGGACGGCATGAGAAGGCAAAGGGATGAGCACCAGAAACACAACACCCACATGTCCCAGTGTCAATAGATTTATTTCCCTCCGGAAAAAAATACATATATCACAGCCAACTCTATCAATCAGAGAGGAGAAAACGCCCACCTAAAATCTGAAAGACATAAACCTAAAGGAAGCACTGAGATTTCATTCGACAGTCTGCTGGGATATGAAGCCGTGTGCTTGGGTAGAGATAGACGAACGTTTCGGAAGAATTTAGTGTTTCCATCTCCAGAACAGGATGTCTTCTGCAATGAGGCGATTTTTGTAACAGTAACGTTCTAGCTATGTATGCTGGAGATTCGTGGTTCGTCTCTCAGTCCAGACAATGGCTTTCCTGAGATTATTCGTAGTTTTCCTCAGCCCTTCCAGGGAAATCCCGAGGCAATATCTTGATTAGGGCAAGACCACTTTCTCTAAATCCTTGTCATTTTACCAATCACCATTTATACTGAATAGTACGAAGTACTTACGACATTACAGATACACTAAAATATCCTTACAGGATCACTATAACATATTTAATGTTATCATGAAGGTGAGTAGTTCGATCAAGGTGTTCTGTGAGATCCATTATGGTGTGGCGGCCAAGAACTTCCACATTCGAACTTGAAATCTGGCACAGCAGTGAGCTGTGCTTGCAACACGTTAGACGGCCTAAAAACCGACATTTTTCGATGAGGATTTTTTATGTATTCTTTGCAAAACTAACATGCTGCGAGCAAAGTGTAGGTAGTTTCGGTACGCATGTAATGCCTTGTGTAGTTCAGTAATCACATACAGATTAAATTTAGTATAGGGGTCCGTACACCAAAATCTGTGAAGTGGATTTAATGTTGTTCCAATTGTGGTCCTCCAGATTATGAAACCGTGCAGTCTGGTAGTGGGAAACCAACGTTTCGGAGCAACATAATGCCTAGGTCTTTAGGGCAGATGGTATCCACTTGCCGGACTACATGACGTCGTTAAGTACGAAGGTCATAAGTCGGTATAACTCCACCTCTTTGAAGCTTTCTGATTTAAATTTGATGGTATATGGCATAATGGTGCCCGAAACATGTTGAGCCTAACATGAGCATAATAAAGTAATAAGTGGTATCTAGTTGGATTTTATCCCTCAGCTTCAGATTTAATGTTGGTTTCCAGTGTTCAAATAGAACAACTACTTTAGTGAAGGTCAGCTCCATTTCCTCAGAAAGGCTCGGCTCAAATAAAGAGACAACAGGGCAGGCAATGCAGGTATAAACGTCACATTGAGGTGCGTTCGTGCGTTGCAGTGGAAAAACAACGAGTATTACACAACCTGAATATATGTATTTGTAGCCTTAAGTATCCAGCATGCAATGCGCATGCGTCCTATTGTTATCTGTGGCCTGCCCCACTCGACAATGTTTTTCCACATTATCTCATAAACGGCACGATTTCAAAAAAAAAAAAAAGTTTATGGACACAAAATGTGTATTTTGATTTTCTCTACAAATTTTGTCTGAAAAACTTCCCATTCTAATAAGAAATGAGTGAGATATGATCAAAAATGTATATTGGTCTTCACGTAAAGTATTCGTTATTCATGTCCAGTTTTCATGAAACTTGAATTTTGTCGACAGATTTTAGAAAATCATCAAATATAAAATTTCATGAAAATCCGTCCAGTGGGAGCCGATTTGTTCCGAGCGGACGGACGGACAGATGGACAGACTTGACGAAGCTAACAGTCGCTTTTCGCAGTTTTGCAAACGCGTCCCAAACTTCTACATGTTTCACCTGCAACACTCGGCAGGCTACGATGGATAGTCAACGACATTAAATCCACAGAGAAGAAAAAAAAATCCTTCTTGAGAAATTGAAAGTCTTAGTTTGCCAAGAAATTCCCTGCCATTTACAAACCTCGCACGTTAATTACAAAGTTCATAACAGCCCGACATTAATCGGTATACTGAACCAGCCGATTCCAGCTCACGCCCTCACTAGCTGCGTCCCATATGCCACTGTAGCATACACGACGATATAGGATATTCTGATAGTCAGGAACCTTTTGCGATGACCCGATTTACAACAACGACCTATAGGCTATAATCACAAGTTCCGGCACTTCCCATTTGATTTTTCCTCTGAGCCTGTTCACATTTTCATGCTGGTTAGAACGTAAAAAAAAAAGAAAGTCCTCCTTCACACATTTATACTGCAACTTACTTTTGAAAATTATTATAAGTAACCGGACTGGAAATCAAACTCTTAGCACAAGAAAATATTTTCATTTACATTATGCAACAAAAGTAATAAATAATATGTAAGGAACAAATACATCACCCTTACCAGTATCTATATACCTACAGCTGTTGACAATTAAAGGTAAAGTTTTCCCGTTACAGGCCTGGTGTGGCCCAGAGGGTGGGCAGAGGTATAGCTCTACTCTTTCATGACCGTGGCACTAGAAGGGGGTGAGTGGTCAGCAGCACGCCCCGGCCGCACTTTACCCCCGGTAAAGAGCCGGTACTCATATTACAGGAGGCTGGGTGGGACCCAGGGCCAGTCTGGGCGGACGGAAAATCTCGTCCCCACCGGGATTCGATCCCGGACCGTCCAGCCCGTAGTCAGTCGCTATACCGACTGAGCTACCCACTGTTCACAATTACCTATTTAAATATACGGTTGTGCAGGGTTACAGAGATGACGAGATTATTATAAATTGTGAGCGGTAAAAATTTGGTAGGAGAAGGTCGCAGTATATATGAAGAGAACTGCCATGTGATTTATATAGCATGGCTGAGAGTTACCAACAAAATCTTTACCTAGTAATCCAGGCGGCATTCGAATCGGGCACATTTCGCACAGAAGCCCGAAAATTTACCAGTGAATGAACCTGCCCAAAATTATTACTGCAGTCACTGGCAGCACTACTACGATTAAACATGTCCCTGACCACGAGAGTTCGCGCCTAAATCGCACAGGAAGCCAGCATCCGCCGGGAATTTAAAGTCTGCTTGTCACGTGTGAGTCTTTCTTTATTACTTAGAGGAGTCTCGAAGTGCTGAACATCCTGCTTAGAAGAAGCTTCTCCCCTTCTTAAAATATTTTTCGGCAGAGGAAAAACATTTGACATTACACTTCTCCTAGAATTTTACCGTCTCTTTCCTGCAAATAATGTGGATTTTCACATAAAGTATATCGCTGAATGACCCCGACAACTAACACGCGGGTTCTAGGTCGGAGATCTGGGAGATCATAACCGGCGACATATATGTTATTTCTTCAAAAAGCGCCGCCGTTATGGTTTGCGCGCACTTACTGCAAAACAGAAGTAGAATTCAGGGCCATGCAAAAGAAAATCTTGAACTGCATGCGTTTTTTTTCCCCCATAACACCATTATACGTTTTTCTGGCTGTCTACATTACTATTGTATACAGTTGAATAAAGTACATTGTATTTGGTTCAATCACTGGATTGTTGGACACCTGGAAAACTGCTGACACTCCCACTTGCATTAAAAATGTTGCTCATTGCTCGCGTCACGGCAGCCAAACTAACTAGCCCACAAGGGTACCACAGCTCAATAACTGCCACATTCATAACCCACGCTGCTCTAGCGATAACACTGGCGCCGGCTAATCAAAACAAACAGAAAGTGAAGAATACATTCATCCGCCAAGTATGCTTATACAAATGAAAGCTTAAACATATCCCCCCCCCCGATAATAAATCACATCACTGAAGTTTAAGATTTCTGCATTATTTCACAGGCAATGCTACTTAATTTATGACTCAGTAGCTTAAATTGTCCTGAAGTGTTTTCACTGTTACTACTCTTACGTGTCCATCCGAACCTGGAAATGTTTCACTAATAACTGTTAGTCTCCAGGACATGGGAAATAAGTTATCTTCGCCAAGCAGCACTAGCATTCCAGGCTGGATGTCTGGTTGCTGGCTGCGCCATTTGTTGCGTTGCGGCAAGATAAGTAGTCAGAGGACCACCTTTTCGACAAATGCTGATTGAAGCGTTGAACTCGCTGCCATCTGGATAAGCTGCTCAGTGTTATATTGGTAAAGTATGGCTCAGGAAGGGAGGTTAGTGGAGCACCAATATAACCTAGACTCAAATAACTACGATCATTAGGTTCACTGGATAGTGCTATGAGAGGTCGTGAATTCAAACACGCTTCTATTTGTTTAATCAAAGTACTAAATTCTTCAAACGTCAATAATGCCTTGCCAACAATTCTCTTCCAGTGATACTTTAAAGACTTGACACCTGCTTCCCACAGTCCTCCAAAATGTGGTTAATTCGGAGGAATTAAATGCCACTGAAATTGTCTTTGCTGCATAGTTATGCACCTGTCTTAAAACTCTTCACTTAGAGAACGCCTTCAATTCTCTATTGGCTCCTACAAAGTTACCGCCATTATCGCTGTTGAGGTGATCTATTCACCATCTTCTAGTATAAAGTTTTTCAGTGCTGCAATGCATGCTTCAGAAGTAAGATTAAACACCAGTTCTAAGTGCATAGCTTTAGTGGCCATGCAAATAAACAATGCTACGTAACATTTAGTTGTAGTTTTGCTTCTAGTATTGCCACTCTTTATCTCAAACGGACCCACATAATCTGTCTCCGCATTTAAAAACGGGCATGCCACTGTTACTCTTGTCAAAGGTAACTGACCCATCAGCTGCTGTGATGCTGCGGCCTTCAGCTTGAAAGATTGCGAGCAGCGATGCAACACAGGACGAATGACTTGCTTCATTCTCGGTATCGACTACTGCTTTCTCAAAGAAGCACTCAATAATTGTGGATCTGTAGGCAGAAGCCTCAAATGTTCATTCATTAGAATCAGTTCTGTAAAATGATGCGCAGGAGGCAATATTAATTGATGCTTGGAGTCGCATGGAAGATGTGAATGCTTTAATCTTCCACCAACTCGAAGATAACCTTCCTTGGCAAGAAATGGATGCAGAGGTTGTAATTGGCCCTTCGACGAAACCTGACCCTTCTTGCAGTGGTCATTGATTTCTTGGGCATAGATCTCGTGCTGTGCTATCTTAATGCAGGCATGCAGTGCATCTCTTAATTCTGTGCTGGTAAGATAACCTGTCCTTCTTAACGACGGGTTTCTTGCATTGTGAGAAAATCTCAAACCATAGGCTGCTACTCTTTGCAATCTTGATAGCGTTGAAAATCTGGTGATAAGCTCTTTTGGGGAACACTGAATCATAACTTTAACTGTTGTAAACTCCCGTTATTCTAGCGGTGGTTCTGGATGCCTTAATAATGGAGTGATAAGCCACTGTCCTTGATGCTGATTCAGCCATTCAGGACCTACCCACCAATACCTGCAATTCTTCAAGGTCTCCGGATTTGTGCCCGTGATATGAGATCTGCTGGATTGTTTGTGGATGCAACGTGTCTCCACTCACATCCTGCGGTCAATTCTTGAATCTGGGAAACTCTGTTGGCAACAAATGTTTTACACTTACCAGCTGATGTTGCTAACCATAAAAGCACAATCATACAGTCTGTCCATAACAAAATTCTGTCAATCTTCAAATTCATTACAGGTACTGTATTCTGTATCAACTGTGCTAGGAGTAAAGCTCCACATAATTCTAACCTTGGGAGTGTGGCTTTCTTCAATTGGGCAACTATCGATTTGGAGCAAAGCAGTTTAGTTTTTACTTCCCCTTGCTGATTACAAGAGCGCAAATACAAACATGCTCCATAAGCCTTCTCGCTAGAGTCACAAAATCCACGCAATTTAATTTCTGTTGGCTGTCTCTTTGCAAAGACTAATCTGTCAAAAGTTATCTCGTTCACCTGGGACAGACGCAAATACATATCCACCCACTGATTCAAAAGTTATGATGATAGTTGATCATCCCAATCAAGCTCGTGCAGCCATTACTGCTGCAGGAAAATTTTGTATACAGCAACTGGACTAATTAAACCCAGTAGATCAAATACAGCAGCAATGATAGAAGATATACGTTTGCTGACAGGAGAGTTTATAGGCTCTCGCAATTTTTGAACACATGTTCCCTTGCTAATCAGGAAGTGATCTGATAATGATGCCATAGCAAACTTAGTGTTTTGATGCCTTCATTGCTGTCCAGCTCAATGGATACCTCCGTTTCTCTGCAATCAGGAGGGACTGCTTTTAATATGCTAGGGTGGCTGGCACAAAACTTGCGTAGGTGAAATCCCCCTCGTCCCAAGAGCCCGATGAGTTCTTGCTCTAGTCTTAGTGCATCTTTTATGGTGTTGGCTCCACACAGAGCATCATCCACATTGAAATTGTTTGTTAACGTTTCTGGTGCTAGGGAAAAGTCCTTTGATTTATCTTCTGCAAGGTGTTGTAAACAACGTGTTGCTAGATAAGGTGCTGATGCAGTGCCATACGTCACCGTTGACAGCAAGTATGTTCTTAATGGTTCCTCAGCCGATCTTCTCCACAAAATTCGCTGCAACTTTCTATCATCTTGATGAATCCTCACTTGGCGATACATCTTAGCTACATATGCGGTGAATGCAGTTTGGTATGTTCTGAATCGTAAAACGATGGAATACAAATCTTGTTGTGTTGTTGGTCCTACAAGAAGTGCATCATTCAAAGAGAGTCCGTTACTTGAACGACATGAGCCGCCAAAACAATGCGAGTGCGAGTTGTACTGCTGGAACTCTTGAAAACCACGTGATGTGGAAGGTAATGCCGTTCCTCTTGCGTAAATTCTGAATATGCCTAATGCAAATCTGAATGTTCCTGGAAACGTCGCTCTAGCTGATGAAATCGTCGCTTTGCTTGTTCATACGACTCTCCTAAACGGCCTTGACTATCGCGTTAAGGAAGTCTCACAATGTAACCCCCTGTATCATCTCGTGCGGCACGCTTCTTGAAGAGTTTTTCGCACAAAATTTTTTTCAGCTGTCCATGTCTTATTAGGCAATTTTTCAGTTTCCCAAAATCTCTGCCGTTGATGATCTCAGTTGTCATTGTTGCGGATGAAGAAACTTTTCCTTGGAACTTCTTCAGGCGCTGCTAAAGGTATGTTGCCTGCAACTATCCATCCTAAATCTGTATCCTGTAAAACTGGATAAGTTCCTGGTCGCGTCTTCTTATCATGGAAAAGAACTTCAAAGAACACATCAGCTCCTAACAGGATGTCAATGGAGTTGGGCCTGTTGAAATTCTCATCTGCTAACACCAATCCTTCCTGGATACCCCAGTCACTACTACTTACAAATGTGCCTGGAATCATTCCTATTATCTTTGGAAGTACGTCGCAAAATATTTTAGTTTCCCAATTGCTAAAACTGGATTTTATCTCCAGTGAAGCTGCATAATGATTTGTTTTAGTAGCCTCATTAATGCCTTGATCAGGTATCTGTGCCTTAAATTTTCTCAAATGAAGTTGCTGAACTAAACGCCCTGTTACCAAATGACCTTGTGATGCTGAATCCAACAATGCTCTGCACTTCACTAATTGTCCACATTTATTCCTAACATAAACATCGCTGTAGGAACCAGTATTCGTGAAGATGGCCTTCCCGTAGACGTATGACAGTGTTACACATGATTGGTTGTTGTTATTTTGTTCAGTTCTGGTCGACTGTGGCTGACATTTATTATTGCGATCCTTACGTTTGTTTTCCTGAGCTGGCTCAGACTCACATGGCAACAGTGAATTATGCTTCCTACTGCAAAATTTACACCTCCATTCTACCTTACATTGTGATGTTCTATTACTGTTACCCAAGCAATTAAAACACAACTGATTCTGCTTAATTAAATTCAACCTCTGCTGTGAGCTTGCTTTCCTGAACTGTGTGTGGCTACATATGCACACTTGGTTGGCTTGCTAATGCCACTGCTGTTATTATTCCTAGACTTGCGTGAATTAGTTCAAGAGTCTGACATTTACCTTCTAGGAATTCAATTATTGCTTCAATTTCAGTCATTCTTTGGGAGACTGCCTTCATTTCCCATTGTTTTCTGGTTACTTCATCCACATGCTCTATCAATACCTGAGACAACAACACTTCATGCAAGGGTATGCTCAAGTCTAATGCCTTAATATCATTCAAATTGCTTTGAAACTGATTTATCAATGCTCTTAAGTCTGTGGCTGATTCCTTATTGATCACTGGCAGTGACAATAATGACTTCACATGAGCTACAGCTAAGCTCATTGTTATACCTATCACATAGCAAATTCCAGGCTACATGAGTTTCTGCTGTGTAACTGGAAGATTCTGAGTTAGCTGATGCGCTTCATTAGTTACAGAAGACAACAAATAGTGACATTTTTTAACATTGTCCAGCGCTTGGTTATTAATTATCAAACTGTTGAAAGTGTCATGAAAATGTTTAAACTCTGTTGTCTGACCTCCGAATTTTGGAATTTCAATAGTGGGCAATTTAATCTTTGGCGCTAAACAAATGCCATTTTCATACGTTGCTCTAGGCTTTTGTGATTCTGCTGAACTAACGTCTCTTGTTCGTCTGTCTTCTGAAATTATTCTATCAATCGTAGCTCTCAGTTCACAGTATGTTTCTGTGAATGCTTCCCTATCTAGCTCATGCCGTTGCGTTTCACCATCATTATATTCCAACTGATCCTGTACAGCGCTGTATTCTTCCCACGCCTTTTCTAACAACTGTAGTCTAACATTTACATCATGCATGTCTACAGAATCCTGCAAGCTGTCGATATATTTCTTGACGTGCGTCATTCTTGCCTTGACTGCAGCTTTTTTTCTGACCAATGCTTTGCGTGTTTGGGAATCCATGGTGCTAAGAATTGGCAAGGAAAGAGCCAACTTAGCGATTTATGTGCTGCTATGGTCCAAGGTTCCGTCTACGTACGCTGGCAACTGTGCTAAGCGGAAGCCGTCTGCCGCACCACTCACGCCGTCGCTTGTTGCTATGTTGTGTTGCGATCTACTCGCTTGAAGTTATTTTGCTTGCGATTCGTAATAGAATCGATGCTAACCCACAATCCGGCTTAGGAGGACCATGTATAAATTTGAATAGAGTACATTTGATTTGACTCAATCACCGGATTGTGGGACACCTGGAAAACTACTAAAGCTCACTCGGTTCCACATTAAATAAAGTTGCTCATTGCTCCTGTCACAACAGCCGAATTAGACCACAAGGCTAACACAGCTCAACAATTACTGCATTCATAACACACACTGCTCTAGCGATAACACTGGCGCCGACTAATCAAAACAAACAGAAAGAGAAGGAGAATACATTCCTCTGCCAAGTCTGCTTGTACAAATGAAAGCTTAAACAACTTTTTAATTTAAATAATGTCTTATCAGACGAAGACACTCTGATCAAGAACCACTGGCAACAGGTTCGTGAAACCACCTGCAGTATCAGCTTCAGTCTTCCCGATGCTGAGGAAAAACTTGTTATACTTTCCATGATTCTGAACACCGCTCCTGTAACGGCACTTTCGACGCAGCATACTTTCTACAAAAGTTTCGACTTCTTCCCATGACGCGTACTTTCCGTAAGTGTTGCAAATGGACGATTTTGTTCAACATATCACATTTCTTTCAAGTATTGTCGCCCCGCTCTTTGTGACTCAGCAAAAGTCTGAGCGTCCATCTTATTTCTAGCAATGATACGAGGACGAACATGCGGACCGACCTCTTGTGACAGCCGTTAGCAAAAGTATTGCAAAGTGGGCCGGGTAGCTCAGTCGGTATAGCGACTGACTACGGGCTGGACGGTCCGGGATCGAATCCCGGTGGGGACGAGATTTTCCGCCCTTCCAGACCGGCCCTGGGGCCCACCTAGCCTCCTTACAATGGGTACCGGGCCTTTTCCGGGGGTAGAGGCGGCCGGGGTGTGGGGCTGACCCTCCCACCCCCATCTAGTGCCGAAGGTGCTAGAAAAGAGTAGAGTTATATATACCTCTACTCAACCTAAGGTCCTGCTTGGCTTATAAAAAGGGCGAAAACCTAAAAGTATTGCAAAACATTTTGCTATGCTCATTACTGTTCATCTAACAACGGGGATTTTTAAACTCTTAAGATGAGGTTACACAAAAATAAATTTGCCGATTATTTGGTGTGGCTGTGAAATATGTTCCCTTACTTTTAAAAAAAATGAAATCGTTGAAGAAATTTTATAAAAATGTACAGCAAAACGTACGCCAGGACTGAAAAATAAGAACCACCTAGATGCTACTTATTTTATTGTTAAGTCTAATAGGCTCAACATGTTTCGAGCACTACTATACCCATAATCAGGAACTCACGACTATAATGTTGATTACCACACTGGCCGTTTCATTCTTGGTTTGCTGTAGGTTGGAAGTAAGGTGCGGGTAGGCTGGAGTAGTGTCTGGGCTGCAGGCTGTAGCACGAGTCATGCTATAGCCTGCAGCCCGGACTCTACTCCAGCGTACCCGCACCCAACTTCCTTCCTAAAGCAAACCAAGAACGAAACGGCCAGTGTGGTAATCAGCACTATAGTCGCGAGCTCCTGATGATGGGTATAGTAGTAATCGAAACATGTTGAGACTATTAGAAATACTATAAAATAACAAGTAACATCTAGTTGGTTCTTATTTTTCAGTTATCACAATGATGTACGGTCCAGCACACATCAAAGTACGCCAGAAATTTGAAATGTTATAAAACAAGGAAATTTGATTTATGGATTTCGCATGATGTTGTTAGGATTGTAAAATGAATGGGATTAAAATTTGTTCGACACGAAGCTGCCATGAGGTGACAAGGAATTCATATAAAATTTCGCTGTAAAAAACTTTTTAAAAAGCGTGACGTGGAAGGCACAGGAGGAGCTGGATGGGACTTGAGAATCGTAATCGATGGCAGGATTAATACTAGAGCTGTTGAAACTCTTACCCTACTTGTGTTCCTGTCGTAACCAGGATACCACTATAATTACTGACAAAAGCAAGCAGGGCGAGAACAGATGAGTGGATTCTGTAGCGCAGTAAATGAAGACATGAAACCGGATGCTAAAAGTGAGCTGCAAGAAGTGCTTGCGCGAAAATCGGATGGTCAGTGGCAGTTGAATGTATACTTTGCTTCAAATTCAGAGAAACACAGTTCCTGTTCTCATCTGTGCAACAAGTATTTCTCTTCGTTAAAACCAACAATTATTTAAGGAACGTGAGTGCTAAACAAGAGACAAAAATCGACATAAACTTACTGAATTTCTTAAATAATGTGAAATGCCAACTTGATGCAACAAGGTAATTTTATTGATGTATTCTTAGCTCGACATGTTTCGGGTACATACGCCCATCATCAGGAGCATTAGATGTTGAGTTGCAGCATATGGT
>Ga0136643_10005239_pt1 | contig 18199 bp, 8 predicted proteins | sample TergutLab28metaG_FD_96883 | JGI IMG/M metagenome (GOLD analysis project Ga0136643, IMG submission 96883) | Labiotermes labralis P1 segment gut microbial communities from Petit-Saut dam, French Guiana - Lab288 P1 (version 3) (version 3) | ecosystem: Host-associated > Arthropoda: Insects >...
ACAAAAAAAAAAAAAATCCCTCCCCTCCCCCCCCCCCCCGCGAAAAGATTCATATTTATCTTTATCGTCACTTTATACAAAAGGCTGCTGTGTCTGTTATTGACATTGGCAAGCGTAATCATCACATGCGTTTAGATCTGCAAGTAAATACTTACAGTAGCATGGGGAGGATAAGATTGAAATTGGTTGTATTATGTGTTTTGCACCATGCATTGTAATATAATTTATGCAATATAAAGCAACAAAATGCACATTTTTTATGTTTGTGTGACCGTGCTTCACTGATACAATAATATAAACAGCAAACTAGATACAACAATAACAAATTTTATTGATAATTACAATCAGCTCAACATGTTTCGGGCGATAATTTCGCCCATCCTCAGGAGCACTAGACTGTGTTTACAGCTTGTAGTATGATGGACTGGCGATGCTGCTTGCTGGCAGCATCGCCAGTCCATCATACCACAAGCTGTAAACACAGTCTAGTGCTCCTGAGGATGGGCGAAATTATCGCCCGAAACATGTTGAGCTGATTGTAATTATCAATAAAATTTGTTATTGTTGTATCTAGTTGGCTGTTTATATTATTGCAACAAAATTCACCTTTTATAAACTAATATTTTAATTGTTATGATGTTTGCTACATGTTTCGAACCCTTGGGTTTGAAACATGTAGCAAACATGACGATGTAGAAAACATGACGGTTTTACTTAAAGGTGTGGTATGTTATGCTTCACGTGCATCGGTATAAGACTGCTCACACCGACGCACGTCAGACATATTATACCACACCTGTACGTACAACCGTCTTCCTGAAGATGAACCCTCGGGTTTGAAACATGTAGAAAATATAAAAATTAAAATATAATTTTAGAAAATGTGCATTTTGTTGGAATATTTTCTATAAGTTGAAACTGACCGTACAAAATGTGTGTGAATGTGTGCTGGATTTATCTGGCTCAGGGTTGACTATTTGTAGGCGTTGTGAATGCGTTAATTTTGTAGCCGTGTGGACGAAGATTTATTTCTTCTGGGACCTTATGATCCTTGAAAATGAGATCAATACGCTGTCTTGCTACACACGGAACAAAACGCCCTGTGACTCGGCATCACGTCCTAGAACGAAGACTTCAAATTATTAAACCTTGTGGTTTTATGATAATAACTTGACCAGCTAAGGGTCTGATAGCTTCTAAAGACTGTTGCATGTAGCTGGAGTTTTTATAACAGTGCAGTACATTGAAAGCGGAAGAAAGGACATAATTTGCAATTCCGATCCGGGGTCTTTTAGGTAAAACTTGTGCATGACACTTTCTTTAGCACTATATACAATTTTCCTGAAGTACTATAGTGCTCAAGATACTGGTGCAGTATACAACAATGAAGTTAATTATGTTGTGGAAGTGCTGTGGTTTCAATGTAGGGTTTTTAATCGTGAGTGCAAAACCGTATGAAGTCTGGACGCAGGAACTCATTGTGTCCTTAATGGAGTACGATGTAATGTGCTCGATTTTTCGTTACATATAACCTATCAACTGGAGTTGTCAGTTTATCAGGTTGATGCATTTTCTTTTTGCGTACCATTTTGAGCACTGATTAACGTTCCATTGCGGAGACTGTGAAAAGTAACGAGGGGTTGCAGTAGGAAATTACAGAGAAGGAGACAGCATATCAGAACGTAGCAAGTTAGCAGATACACACAGCATCTCATTGTTTCGCAGTTGGAGGTCTTTGTTCATCATTTTCTGCTTAGAACGTGTAGTGGCTGGTTGTGTCAGCGCAGGCTGCAGGCAGTTTGTGCTACTGAAATGGGACCAGTGTGTTCTATCGGCCCACTGTACACTATAGACGAACTGTATGCAGAGAGAGAGAGAGAAGGGGGGGGGAGGATGGAGAGAGAGAGAGAACTTGCTGTTTGTCAGTGAATGTGAAAACTTTGGTACTAGATTTGAGGTACTCCTTTTCGATTCGTGTTCTTATTAACTTCACTTTATTCGTCTGATAGTGCAGAAGTTCGGAAGTCTCCTTTTCTACAACCTTGTTTTGCCGAAATAAGGAACTTTTAATCCTAATAAAGGACTAATGCGTAGAAAAATTAAATTCATAGAATAGACTGGGTATGATATCGGGAATACAGGACATGATACAGGATTGTGGTGGGAAAGACAACTGAAAAACTTCATTGGATTTTCAAGAAGTTATTTCGTGGATAACCTTGTGACAGGTCTTTGGGAAACGCGTTGCAATGACTTACCTTGTATTTTGACTGACACAGATGTTTCTTTTAACAGGTCTTCGCGTTCTATTGCCAGATTAAGTTAGTTAGTTAGTTAATTGGTTCTAAATATGAGGTGTGTACAAATGAAACGTTTCTGAGGATGATCACCGGTAAAGGTATTGGAGCAGTTAGAAACATCACCGGCCTTTAGACAAATGAACCGTTGATGCACAAACCTGCGTGTCCCATCAGAAAAGAATTCCTCGGTCTGCTGCCTAAACCACCGTAACGCGGTCTCCCGGACGTAATCGTTCGACATGAATTAGAGAGTTTCCTTTAAAGGTCCATAGATGTGGCGGAAATTCAGGCTGATGCGGAATATTTGAACATACCGCATAGCTTGGTTTTCAGGTTTGGGACATTAGAGCCCGGTCACTTTTATACAGCAGATTGTTGCCTTCCTTGAATTTAACCAAAGATGTCAGGACCAGCTGAATGCCATGCGATGGGAGGTGTCTAAACACCCTTCAAACTGGACAGTTTATTCCCGACGTTTAGGCACCACGACGTCGTAGACCGAAAACACAGTTACCTAGCCGTCACGACTCAGAAGAGTTAAGAGCTCAGCTACACCGCAACAAAAGCCTCAAAACTCGGACCATAAGCACAGCCCGGAAATATCGTCGCTCTTCTTCTCCTGCTTTTGAAAACGCCCTCAAATTCCCATTCGACGGTGACCTGCAGGAGGCTGTGGCCGGTGATTTAACCCTTTACCTGCTAACGTGGAGAATATGGTGAGCTCCGAATAATGCTAGCAAAGGGAAGATGGGATTTAACTTGGCGTTTAAATGGTTAAGCAGCAGCTCGAGATATTCTTGGCAGACGGGATACGTAGGCTTATACGTCAGTGGGACTTCTGCTTACATGCCTGAGGTAATTTGTGACTCTTGCGGTACTGAGGCCGATGAACATCCTCGAACCCATTCATGTGTGCATGCTCTATATCTAAAAAAATAAAAGTTCACTGGAGACTGTAAAAGAGGAAAGACATTTCAAAAAAAGTATCCAGTTTGAGGTGATATGTTTTTTAAGCTTTTCCTTATATGCCTTATCACACTTATTTATCTATTATAACACAGTGGTTATTACATTTATTAAGTGCGTTAACACAAGAAAACCCGAATTTTGCACATATTGTATATGTAGGTGTATCATGTAATTCTGCAAACGAAAAGCGACTATTCCTCTAAACAACGCTGACCATTCCGTCTTTGTTACAGAGGCGCTGTGTGTTCTCTGTGAGGTATTTAACTGAGTTTCCAAAATATTAATAGAGCTCTAATCATATTTCACCCTAGCTGCTGAATTACACTCGGACATTCTGCGCTCAGGACGCCTGAGAGCTGTGCACAGTTCAAGAAGATGCAGTCATCAAAAGCAGCCACCGTTAGCCAACGAACGTAAAGATGCAGTTTGTGAGGGTTGTTGATGATTATTAAATTATATCTATATAATAAGGCTCTGAGAAGGCGTTACACGTGGTTACAAGTACGCGTGTGTAAATGGCATACGAAGAAGAGCCATCAATATGATAGACAGCGTTGTCCAGATAAACTTAACGTTCTGCACTGACCCGTTGTTTCATCGAATTACTAAATTGGATATCTCTATGGGAAACACACATAATTATTGTTCCTCTAATAGTTTACATAATTAAATAACAGAATTTTATTTTAAAAAGGACCATAGAATAATTACGAACAATTAGTAATTCTAATACAATACCAGAACTAAAATTTCTTGAATAACGTCTCTAAAATTAGTACATTTAGACCACTTTAGCTCTTACATATAATGCAGATTATACACTTTCTTGTGGGCCGGCATAGCTCTTTATAGCGAACCCGCTATGGGTTGGACGGTCCGGAGATCCAATCCCGGTGAGGGTGAGATTTTCCGTACCCTTCCAGACCAGCCCTGGGGCCCACCCGGCCTCCTATACAATTCATACACGGTCTTTCCTGGGGCTAAAGCGGCCGGGGCGTGGCGTTGATCACCCACCCCCATCTAGTGCCGAAATTCAAGAAAAAGTAGAGCTATACCTCTATTCCCCCCCCCCCTGGGCCTTCGTGTTCTGTTCTAGATTGAATTTTACCTTTTATACGCATTCTTGCGAGGTGCCAAGCACTTTATTTGTACACAATCTGCAGATTTTAAAAAATTCATATGATCGTCGGTCAGCTTATGTGGTCGGAAATTATGGCATTGTTTTGTCTACAGGTGGAGGAGGACTGGAAGTATATGGCGATGGTCCTGGATCGCCTCTTCTTATGGATCTTCACAGTTGCCTGCGTCCTTGGTACGGCGCTCATTATTCTGCAGGCGCCGTCACTCTACGACACGACGCGTCCCATCGACATTCAGTATTCCAAGATCGCGAAGAAGAAAATGAGGATGATGATGGGTCCAGAAGAGGGCTGAAGATTCCGGATACTGAGAGGAATATTGTTACGCGTTCGTTTATTAAATCAGAGGTTCGAGACTGTAGTGGTACAGAATACACAGATTCTCTCCACGAACTGGCAAGAACTTTGAATCAATCTTCAATATTATATTATTTCTTGATGTCCGTAACTGATGTGGTTGGAAAGATGAAGTGTGTCGTTTATTTCAGACAGAAACAGATATTGTGAAATGGCAACTTGATGTAATAAGATACATTTTATTGATGCATTCTTAGCTCGACATATTTCGGGTACATATGCCCATCATCAGGAGCATTAAATGTTAAGTTGCAGCATATGGTTTTCTGCACCGAGTTTTTGATGGGTAGTGGTCCTGAGAGCCGCTGCGTAGGTCGTGTGTACAGTACGGATGGTGCCGTGCGGCACCATCCGTACCGTACACACGACGAGCTAAGAATACATCAATAAAATGTAACTTACTGCATTAAGTTGGTATTTCACATTATTTCACGAGGAAGATACGCGATCAAACAACCCTCAAGCAAACAAATATTATTTGAAGTTTTACTTGAATGACTTAACATAAAATGTCCTGCCGTTGATTCGGAAAGAACACAAGAAACAACCATTGCGAGGTATGTGCCACTTGGTGCTCTCTTTACCATAAGGCTTTTAATGTGTGTATTTTGTACCGTACACAGGTCATTCGCAGTGTCAAACAAACAACATCAGCTGTGCGCATATAAACATGGACAAAATCTTATTTACTCCTATTCACTTGGCCCTTCCACGATGTATCGGTCGAGCTCGGCTGTACTCAGGGAAATTTTTGTGTGTGGAACGGGAAATTTCGATTTTCTGATTACTTAGTATTCACATTTTCATCCATTGGTACAAGCATATAAAAATAAAAAATTTTTGTTACTGAAATTCAGAGAAAAAATTTGCTTTACAAAATGTGAATTGTACAGACGTAAATTAAGAAGTTGTAACAGTAAAATTTCAGCATACCTTTTCGACACTCTGACGATATGAATCGTTTCAAAATAATTAACAGCTTTTGAAAGCCTATGCGATATTTTCTACTATTGCCTGAAGTCTGTTTAGCAGAAGGTAAGAGGACAGAATATTTGTTACTCTATTTCGTGGGTGTTCAAACAGTCCGGAATCGAATTAATGAATGTTGCTATTTGATAGTAGAGACGACATATTTTCTCTAATAAGGTCTTAATCTACAGTCCTGATCTTTATGATGAGTTGCTTAATTTGATGAATTTAAACCTAATTTAATTTTTATAGTGTACATGTCGAGAGGGTGGAAGAGTTTAAATATTTGGGAGCAACTTTAACACATCAAAATTCTATTCCGGAAGAAATTAATAACAGATTAAGGTCAGGAAGTACTTGTTATCATTCGGTGCAGAATCTAAGATATATAGAACTATAATTTTGCCGGTTGTTTTGTATGGGTGTGAAACTTGGTCGCTGACATTGAGGGAGGAAAGGAAGCTGAAGGTGTTTGAGAACATGGTGTTGAGGAGAATATTTGGATCTAGGAGGGACGATGTAACGGGGAATGGAGGAGATTGCATAACGAGGAGCTAAATGATTTGTACTCCTCACCCAATATTGTGCGGTGATAAAATCTAGAAGAATGAGATGGGCTGGGCATGTGACGCGTATGGGTGAGAAGAGGGGGGCGTATAGGGTCTTGGTGGGGAAACCGGAGGGAAAGAGACCACTGGGAAGACCTAAGCATAGATGGGTGGATAATATTAGGATGGATCTCCAGGATGTGGGATGTGGGTATATGGACTGGATTGAGCTGGACCAGGATAGAGACAGGTGTTGGACGTTTGTGAGTGCGGTAATGAACCTTCGGGTTCCGTGAAATGCGGGGAATTTCTTGACTAGCTGTAAACCAGTTAGCTTCTCTAGAAGGACTCTGCACCATGAAGTAAGTAAGTATAGTTTACATGTGGTCACCAGAAACTTTGTCTCTGTAAGAATTTACCAAATATATGCCTTATACTGCATACTGTTACAAATTTCAATTATTTTGTGCTTACTGTTAGATAAATTCAGGGTCAGTACCAGGAAATTAAAGATATGTCGGCATTCAAATCATGAAACTGTAACACATAAGAATTAAATTGTGATCTGCTATTTAGTTGACATGCGTGACTGAAGAATAATGTTTATTGACAATTACAGTGAGTCCTGATTTCACATTTCATTATTACATGTACTGACTCTAACTGTGTAGCCAAAACAAACCTCTGATTTAATAAATCGCAGGTATACTTCGAGAAAATTTCCAGACTTAGTTATGTCCTACACGTTGCGATTACGAACATATTAAGTAACAATATGTCCTCAATTTTATCTTGTGTATGTGTATGTATGGGTTGCAGAACAAAATTGAAATATTCTTATCTTATTCCGACATGAGCTTCATGTTCAAATGCATATCCAGTCAAATCATAACCTCAAATTTTATGTGGTTCTGGGAACTTAGTGATAAGATGTCTCCTTGTTCCTTCTTGGGATATTAGCTTTAGTATCCGTGATCTCAACCATCTTCTCTGCGTACTGTTTAAACGATTGAATCCACGTAAAAATGAAGAAAGATTCAGGTATCACCTGATAACAGCGTGAATATTTCGCCTTGGTCGTAACAAGTAAAGTAAATATTTAAACAAGTACCATTAGAGTGCAGTTACAAGACCGTTTACCTACAGGGTGTTTGTTACACATGAACAAACGTTGTACGAAGTTCTGTATCCACATCCTGAGGAAGGTTTCTGATAGTTAGAAAGGTGGACAACAAAAACAAAAAAACAAACTGATGAGTTTTCAACGAATTAAATTTGTTCTGCATGAGTGACGTGCATATCGGACACTGAAATGGGCGTCTTTCTGTTCGCATATGTGCCAGTGAGGTGAATCACTTAGGAACAGTGAACGTGCAGACAAATATTAGGTGGTAAATTGTTATGATTGAATGTCTACAGGTGAAAGTGTCTTTAAAAATATGGTGTGATAAATGGTGGGGAGAGATGCCAGTTTGTAAAGCTCGCCACTTGGGGCGTTGCTTTTCTGACAGTGGTAATGTCACCTTAACCGCCATTGTTAACTAGGTAACAGTATGAACTCAGCACTTCCAATTGAATCAGAGAATTTCAGGGCCGCTTAACTGAAAAATAATTATAAGACGATGTGTCATTAGTTATTGCGATTACTATATGAACTCTTAGTGTTATATATAGGCTTAGTTTTATATATTAAACCATTTCTTACTTTGTCTACAGTTATATTCTAAAAGGTGACTGTTACATAGTCTGATGTCTGTAATTTGTCATGCCAAATTCGTATTTAAAATGTACGTGAATGAGTGTTATGTGCTTGAAAGCCTTCCAGAACAGGACATATACAGGCTATTATAACAACATGACAAAACGAAACGTAACTAATACATGAGCCCACAACTTGACCCCATTCTGAGCCACCTGAATCCAGTACATGGTTCTCCATTTTATTTCTTTACGATCCTTTTAATATTATACTCTTATCTATGACTAGGACTTCCAAGAGGCCTCTTACCTTCGGGTTTCTAACCAAAAACCTGTTTAAAGCTTTGCTGTCTGTGTGCCACACGCCCTGACAATCTTTTCTTGACAGTGTCACCGGAATAAAATTCAGTTAGGTGTGTATATCAAGTAGTTATTGAGTGTGCGTTTTTTTTCAATCTCTTGTTACTTCCGTTCCATTGATCCAAATATTGTTTTCAGCACCCTATTCTCGAAACCCCTTAGTCTGTGTTCTTCCTTCAACATGAGAGACTCACTTCAGACAGAATTATAGTACAGTGCCCTTGAGTCGCTGACGGCATCGTAAGTATATGACAGACAAACAAACAAAAGGATTAGGTTTTACGTAGAACACGGAAGGGCAGAGTATTGTTAACAGAATGGTAGAGTGTCTGTACCTCACATGCAGAGGAAAATATGTAATAATAATTTTTAATTGGAAGGTCTGTATTCTTGCAGGAAACAATTTAATTAAACTCAGGCTTTGTAACTGAATTTCTCTAATTCGTAGGAGGCGCTGAGAGATGGAAAGCAGATAGCATCTCTGTGTTGTTTCCCTCATTTTCATCCCCCCCCCCCAGAGCTGTCACTTTAGGGGACGGGCGCAGGAAACGATATTCACGATGAACAAACACGTGTGTGAATGAAGTGTGTGTGTTCCTGGTGATGATGTGTGAGGGCACCGAGTGACGCACATGGGTAAAAAGTAGTTGCATATTGAACCGTACTTTGGAAAAGTAAAGACACATTGAAATTAAGCTAACACTCAAGTCTGATGACTACAGTTGAAGATGAATGAAGCCAGCAAGACAATCAACACGAAGAAATAAAATAACCTAGTCTAAAGGGTTGTGTATCCATTCACACGCATGAAACAAATAGTGATACGCAAATATTTGTAAATGCAGAAAAGAGTTGCAACGAGGAATATCAGTGTAAGTTACGTTATTTAGTTCACGTATCGAATGTTAAGTATGCACTGTGTGCGTTTTGATTTTGTGTGTGGCATTGGAAAGACTGCATGGGGAAAAAAAGACCATCCAAAATTCAGTGTGCCACATAGCAAGGTTGTGCTTCCTACCTGTAAGCGCATTACTTTTACTCTGCGGGAATCCATACATAAGGTAAAAATGAAAATGTCACCAGAAACATACCCAGCGACAGTTAGAATAATTATTACTTTACATCCCATTCGAATCGATGTCTTCCATATATATTCCAGTTTTTATTAACATCCATGAACCCTGCTCAATCGCTGACTTTCATATAATTGAATCTTCTTGCTGCATTCTAAATTAAGTAATTTCTTATAAACTCAAGTCATGTATGATTTGAATTCATTTTATTCATTTCCTCTGACAATATACGTAAACGGTAAGGTGGCAATACATAGTATTGCTCTACAAACAGTTATCTTGAAAATGTGGAATTTTTCAAAATTTCCAGTGAGTCTTAACTATTTCAAACAGCAGGTAATTTTTTAAGAAATTTATATATCTTATATGTGCTGTATGATGCTTACTTTGTGGCCGCTAGGTATCCTTAGTAAGATAACATGTCTTTGTCTCTTGTGGAACGAATTTCACGTTATCGATCATGTCTTCTACCAAGTGGAAAAATTACTATTATTATATCTGTCCAACCATTTTGTTTCTTTTTCTAAATATTTGTAACTTCTACTCTGTAATTACCACTAAAAGCCTCTACTTGCAAAATTACTTTAAAACTAATAATAGATTTTAGGCTTACCTAATAATTACCACATTAATTATGAACGTATTTCAACTTGGTATCTAAACGTAAAGAATGTTATTATACCATGATAAAGTTTTGTTCTAAAATGTTTATAAATAATATGAATAAATAAATACATCTTAACGTAAAATTTTATTTTTCATACAATATAAATGGTATTTCAGAACAGATCACAGTAATGAGCTAAAGGCTGTGTACTACTGTTGGAACTGTGGGTACTGTCATTGTGGAGATATTTGTGCCAAGTTTCTTTCTAGTGTCATAAACAAATGCGAAACGCATTTGTATAGCTGACGTTGTTAAAAAATCCCACGGAATTTTTAGATCGGGAGGGTACGGGGACTTTTTACGCGTCGATTTATCCCAGTATTTAGGATTGTATAATTAGAATAGCCTGTCATGCAGTACAGTTTCAAATGTGAAACTCATGAATCACGCTGTAGTATGCAGAAAGAGAAAACCAATGTTATTTTTGCAATAAAATAGATTGTATTGCCAGGTATATTATTCGACTGCTCCAATGCGCACTCTTACCATTTCTGTCGGAACATAACATTAATTTACCTGAAGCTCATATCATAGTCTTTCCTTGTGCGTCCTTTTCAAATTTTTTTTAAAAACTATTTTGATTAAGAAGAAAGTAACAGAAGGAAGCTAGGTTGAATAAATAACCCAAATTCCACCGCTGTTAAAATTCTAAGTTAAAGATCAAAACAAAATATGTTGATTTCATTCAGAATTTGTTAACGAAGTAATTCCAGGCCTGTTTAACTTAATTAGTTTAGTACAGTCTAATATGGTTGGTTAGTGTTCTGTGATTCCATAGTTTAGCGAGAGGCAATAATAAGTTAAGCAGAATCATTTAGCAATTTTGGCATTTTCCTTGGGTAAAATGAAAACTAAGGAGAAATAATAAAGTAACAGGCAGTTGTTCAAACTACAGGTCTTCGGCCACTTTGATTATTTAATTTTGTTCTAAGAGCTGCTGAATATTCAGAACGAAAGGAATGGAGTGTTTATATATTTGGAATACAAACTGTAAAATTTTAGAAACATATATAATTCTCGTTGTTTGCATTCAATCCACCTTCCATACAATATACCTGATCCTTTCATGGTATAAAACCGGCTTATTGCAAGGAAGAAACGCATTTCATATTTATAACGACTGTACAGTGCTTGATTTGATCCCGGTGGTAGTAATCAGAACTTGATTCCTCTTCCTGCTTCCAATTTGTTGGTTTTCAGTGCCACGTCAGTCGCTCGTCGAGTGTCATTGTATGTGTGTGTGTGTGTGTGTGTGAAAGTGCGTGCACTGCAGAAGAACTTTGTCTGTGTGTCTTCATTATGAATAAGCCCGAGGTTATGTTCGTAACTTTTAGCCTACAAAATACCGTACCTGGAGTAGAGGAGCCTGAATATGAAGACATTGTTAGCAGCGAATGACACAGTGGATATACGGTAGCAACTTGTGAACTGAAGAAAAGGAACACCAGACGTTTCATGGGACTTGAGGGGCGTCTAAAGGTAAGTCTGAACACCCATTATTGTTTGGTTTTAGTAAGACCTATAAGGGAGATATGTCATCATGTGGAACGCTGTATTTTAACACGATTATCAAGCGACTGGTTTCTATACGAAATGTTAACCACTTCGTACATTTACTTCCATTTCCTTCTGCGTAATTTAGTGTACGTTTTCGAGACGCTTCCCATTTTATATAATCAATAAAACTTGCGCAATAATTTCAGTTGGTTTTTATTTTTAGCCGCAAGAGAAGACATTTTGTGCATAATGTTTCGCCTTTTACTGGACGTTTAGAGTAACCGAAGTCCCATTTTACAGGTTAAATGACCCATTTTACTTGTGTATGTGTGGTTATAAATTATCGAATTTTTATATTCAACATAAATATGTCTGTGAGTTAGAAATTACGGATAAATTATACATGTGTTTATGTTCTTGAGGGGATCATGAGAAGAAATAAACTCCGGTTTATGGTCACTACATCAGGTAAAACTGAGGGTTTGTGAGGTGTCATCGAAGAAAGCAGTTATTTTTTTGTCGTGTTGAAACATTCAGATTGAAAGTTTTGTTTCACCTGCAAGGATCATTTTTGCTGGATTGTAAATGTGAATGGTCAGATAGAGAGGGCATATGAAAATGGTGGAATGGCCGAATAGACACGGAGGATTTTTGTAAGCAGAATGCTATTTGTTGTATACTCTCTTTTGTGTGATTCCCCGGCGTCCTAATTGTCTGTACTGACATTTCGGAACACTGTCCCCTCTTCATAAATTGTTTAAACGACCTATGAATATGGAACAAGGTGTTCCGAAACGTCGGCACATAAAATTCAGATGGCGAGAAATCACCCGAAAGAAAGAATACAACGTTCAGAATACTGCGAAAGGTGGAAATAATGTATGTTATTTCTTACATTTATAGTTTTATGCCAACCGTTACATTAAGTTTCCTAGAAGCAGGTTCTCCAGTTTGTGCCTGGTTTTCCTGTTTTGTATTTTTGCTGTCGGACCATCTACACACTTCCTCGCTACTTGGCATCAGTTCGCTTACCTCGTTGCAAAATATTAGGACCGATTTAATTTTTGAAATTCGGCAACTTTCTAGAGCAGGGTTCTAGGGAACTGTACTGAAAACTTCCGAAATCGCCAATATCATTATTATTATTATTATTATTATTATAGTCACCATCATCATCTCATAATCTACGGCTTATTTTCCTGCTAACTGTCCTCTTGAAACCAATGACGCCCCAAAATTTAGGCTTCAAGTTTCAGATTGTATCAATTTGTTTACTGTATATGATGTTCCCAGCAGAGCTATTATTTGCAAAGAGTCTGTGGAGTGTTTTCTGCTATTATTATTATAAAACAATCGTAGCCGAAAACTCCGGAATTATTCTTGATCCTGTGAAACTTACATCGCGGTTCTGAACTCTGAGGCCCCATTTTCCCTAAACTTTAGCCTTAGCTTCTAGGCTCACATAGCTCATTCCCGTACATAAGGTCTGACTGCCACTGACTCAGCATGCATGTCGTTCCGTGCAGCTGTCTCTTTCTCGGTCACGCCTGTGTTACTCTAACGGTTGAATGGGGCCCATCAACTGTAGTTGGTGGTTTTAGCGGCTAATTCTTTAGTAATCAATATTATATGTACCCACTACTATCACGGTATTCTAAAATTATTTCCTTCTTCGTTAAGTTGCTGCTGGACTGTTATTCTTCATGCTTTTTGCTGGAAATTGAATATGTTGTTATTGGGTAATATGTAATTCAAATCCTAACCATGTAATGAAACTGGATTCTCTGCCTTCATAATCTCCAGTTGTGTTTGCTGAATCCTGGATATAACCGAACTTTATCACTAGAGTCTCTTTCATATTTCCGTAACTGATCCCTGACATTTCGTTATAGGCCACACTAAGAAATCGGCCCCAAATGTATTGGTACAGGGATGATGTTCTATAAACATACTGGAGATACGTGCTGTTAGAATCTTGGCCGATTCATCTTGTATGTATTGACTGAGAATTTTCGTTGTTTTATTCAGGACTCCAGAATTCCGATGTAATACGTCTATTAGACCGTGATCTCTTCCGTTAAAGCCCTTTCCAATCTGTCACATGCTAAACATTCTATCATTTGTTGCTATATCCTGAGTCACTGCGAGATGCGTGAAAAGACTTCGATAGACGCATTGCGTGACGTGTTTTTCACTTCCTAAAATTTGCTAACCCAACTAACCACCTACTGGACCGCCAGCATGTTTAACCTTCGAAAATACTGGAAGGTTTTAGACTAAACCTGTAATAACGGGACTGAGAATTCTGGTTTATTGGTAGGCTTTATAGACTTGCGTGCCCGAGTTCCGCGGTTAGAAATGTCGGACAGGATACCTGCCATGCTAAGGAACTTCATAGTTTTCATCGTTTGGGGCAATAAATTTCGGGTTAGTACTTCGATCACTTCACAACCGCGTCCTTCTAAATCCCTTCCAATTCATCGTTCAGCGGTTACCCTGTACATCGGCGCTGTATCGCGACATATACTGCAGTAAATCCATATATCGTAACTGGAGACACACAAAAATTTGAACAAATTTTATTGGTCCGTATCGGCCCATGTAAAAAATCTAGCGCCATTTAAGGAGTTTTCGCATAATCGGGAAAATCTCTTATTGGCTTTACCATGTCTGTCCTTCCCAACATATCAGTGCTGCTCCCACTGGACGGATTTGCGTGAAACTGGCTATTAGCGTTTCTATGATAATCTCTCGTGTATATGGAAATTTGGTTAAAATGGGACAAAAATGTCTGACGTTTTGCATGAAGGCTTCCATAGGTTCTTCGTTCTTCTGGCGAGAGAAATTCGTCGTTAAGGCATTTTCGTGCAGCACTCAATATTGTTGTGTGTTGGACATTGAAGTGTAACTCAACAATACGCACAGAACACATTGTTGCCTTTTCATTGCAGCACTGGTTACACGAACACGTCACACCTGCCTTACACGTATTCTGCCTATCTTGTTATAAAAGGGAGCATTAACGTGCGCGTCTTCTCCAAGGGAAACCTCTTAATATCTGCACTTTTGTTTCAAATACTTTATTCTGAGCTCTTGTGTGTACAGAAACATAAGGAAAATTAGACTCTTTATAATGTGTGTTATCTAATGCGATTGGCTGTCCGTCTGTAGCTTATATGCAACTGTATGGTTTGCCGCATCTGATGCCTTTGTCTGTGCGTAGATTTATGTAGACTCCGAATGTTTTTGCTGCAACTGAAGCTACTGTTTCTCCTTCTACGGATTTCTCCTTAACTTTTTGTGATGTTTGATGTTTAATTGGCTGTCTGTCTATCGATAATATCTACTACAGACAACCGCCCAGACGAAGGGGTTGTACACAGTGGCACATTTTGGCAATCCATATTGGAGGACACCTTGCCTCTCCTGTTTAGAAACGGTGTGTATTTCATTTCACCCCCCTCCCCCCGCCGCGGCTTCATGAAAGAATGAAATAACTGCACTAAATAGTTAAGAATTTCACTTCCTACTTCATAAAAATGTATTAATATTAGTTGGTTTTAAGAAACAATTTATGTCTACAATATAGATATATTATTTACGAAAGTATCAAATAAAAATAATTAAATATTTATTGTTGCTTGGCCAGTAACAACAGAAATAAATTACGACAGTTGTGTTGCGCACTGCTGAGAAACAGCTTAGAAAGAAAGTCTTATCAGTTTTGATAATTGGGTTTGGTTTCGCTGTGGGTGAGAGACGAGTAAGTAGTGATAACCAACTCACAGTCACGAAGTGTGTGAAATATTCTTTTGCGCACGTAAATGCGAGGATCTGTTGAACGGACTCTTGTGAAGAAAAGAGTTCACTGAACACAGCGTAATGTGGTAGTCTTATGTTCCAAGTAACATGTCTACTAGCGATAGAGAGCATTCCGAGTACAATTCTGGGCAGTCCAGATTAGACAGCCCACGACGATGGGCCGCATCATATTCGTGATGTTCTCGTGGCTCGTCGACGTCAACCTTCTCCAGAGGAAGTCTGAAAGTGACAAACATTTTTAATATAAAACCCTGACATGAATACGAACTTTATTTTTTATATTTGTGGTTCCGTGCATCGTAATTCTAGGTTGAAGAAATCCAACAAAATAAAACTGTATGCAGTTGCATCTTGTTGGATTTCTTCAACCTAGACCTCTATCTTTAAACGGAATAAGAATATGTTGGTTTATTTAGGTGAATATTAAAAATCAATGCACCTATTGCCGTCAGTCACAATAAATGTTATTAGTACCGTCAGCGTATGCTACAAGCTTCGGCCTTACTGGCCATCTCCAGGTATTTACATGAATTTTAAAACTGAAAGTAAAATGCATACATATATTTTGAATTTGTGAAATATCAGAAATGGTACAACTCTTAGTAATTGCTATGTGTCAGTTAAATATAGCCATTTTTATATTTCCCGTTTGTGGGTTTTGGAATTACATCCAAATTTAAACAGTGATTTTTAAAATATACTGTATATTGACATTTCATTTTAGTATTTCGTGTTTGAAATGCTTGTAGTTGTGTCAATAAATTAGCTACATTCTTTACCGTTTACTGTGCACACATGGATGTTGTGGGGAAGAAAATATGAGGACGGACAGTTACAGCAGATTTCTGGAGATAATGTTAGGTATTAACAACACGAAAAAATATAGAATATAATGAATATGTATAAGTAATTTTTAGAGTTATACTTTATATGTATATATGGCTATGTTACTTAAGTAATGTGAATTGAAATTTAAAGTAGAATTGCATCCACCTTAATTAAAAAATTAACATTACTTATCAAATGGCCTATGGAAAGAGTTAAATTAGGAGAGACAGAAATGGCGTTATTATATTCCTACGGCCATGAACAAATACATCAATCACTGGTCGGCATGAGCCATATATTTACAATCTCTTTGCGTCACAACACGTGCTTCTAGAAACTATTAAGTATGAATAACTCCACACCGTTCGCGTATGATATTTACATATTATGTCTGTCATTAATTTTTCTTTTTTATGTTTATAATTCACTATTTTTATTCTGCGTGTTTTTCCTCTCACATTTCTCCGTTCTTTAACATATATTATCTTCTTTTTCTCATTCTTCTCTCATCATATTATTTCGCTAATTGATATTGTTACTCTTTGCTACTCCTTTTAACCGTCATTTCGCTCACTGAATACAACAGCGGCACAACCCAAAAATTGCCCATTTAGGTTCTTCTTATATCAAAACCAACGAGATGCACTAATTTCTCAAATTTATTTTTGGAATGGATCTCTACACATTTTACAGTTTCTCTGTCCATCAACAGGAGTCTAGCACTGTACACACAACAATAGGTATATGTCATACAGGTTATGCTGACTGCTTGCTAGCAAGCAGTCAGCAGTCAGCATAACCTGTATGAAATATACCTATTGCTGTGTGTACAGTACTGGACTCCTGATGATGGACAGAGGAACTGACTGAAATACAAATATGTAGAGTTCCATTCCAAAAATAAATTTGAAAAATTAGTGCATCTCTTTGGTTTTGTTATAAGAATGTATCACGATGCACGGTCCTCTGAATGTCAAAACTGCCCATTTGGAGTTAATACTACAATTGAACTCAAAATATTACATCTATATCCAACTATAATGGCCTCTAGGGGGCTAAGTTTCAATTAACAATTGTGCCGGCATTGTCGGATGTAGTTGTTATATTTTTTAACTCAATCGTAGTATTAACTCCAAATGCCAGTTTCTTTGGTTGTGCCAGTATTGTACTCAGTGAAAGATATGCTCTTAGAATTTTTTCTTTCTTAATTATCAGTTTACACTCTTATGACTTGCTCTCTCCTTGGTGAACACATTATGTTATTATGACTTTTATCTTCACTGGCCACCTTGAATTCTTATGACTTTCTACTCTTCAATAGCTATTTCAAGGAAAGAATTCCCTTCAGTATGTGAAGTCACTGAATGTGTGTCCACTGTGTTCTTGAATTTCTATATATTTTCTCAACTGAGTTAAATTGGAAATTTTGAGTGTATTGTCCGAAATAACTTATTTTTTTGTGAATATTTACAAACAACTCACTCAAGACAGAGGAATTGTTAAATCACATGAGTACTTCCACTTAAGGATACAAGAATAAACTTATCAGAGCTGTACTTTACCTTGAGGATAGGAAAAGATAAATACATTCGAATGGAAGTGAACGAACTCGGATCTTCTTCATACGTTGTCAAATATATGTGTAAATCAGCCTGTTTTCTTCACTAAAATTTAGGTTATGTGACGCAGTTTAAGTATGTTACAAGGCTGCCCTGTTCCTGGAAGAGTACAAATATGGCTCATATCTTCATTACTTATATCAACCTTTGTGCTGTAATGCAATGATTTCTGCTGTCACTGGTTTAAACACGCAGCTTATTTAATTTTTCATAGAGCAAACGAGTTGCGCATTTTATGATAAGTTGTTACACACCTTCAACATTACAGCACTTTTAGCATCTGTGCTTAATGTTTAATACTTACGAGAACAAAACTCGAAGCATTTCTTCCAAAATATTTGTCTGAGGTATTA
>Ga0136643_10005240_pt1 | contig 18198 bp, 6 predicted proteins | sample TergutLab28metaG_FD_96883 | JGI IMG/M metagenome (GOLD analysis project Ga0136643, IMG submission 96883) | Labiotermes labralis P1 segment gut microbial communities from Petit-Saut dam, French Guiana - Lab288 P1 (version 3) (version 3) | ecosystem: Host-associated > Arthropoda: Insects >...
CAGCTGGACGAAACCGTCGAATGCGCTTCAGCAGGCCATCCAATACTCCTTTATAAAATTCTGCATTTTCTGTTTTTCCCTCTGGTACAAATTCTTCATGCACTATGCCTTGACAGTCGAAAAAAATTATCAATACGGTCTTGATGTTGGAGCTTCGGAATTTCAGTTTCTTCGGCCGAGGGAATGTCTCACCAACTCCTTCAGAACTCTGTCGCTTTGTTGCGGGGTCGTAGGCAAAACACCAGGTCTCATCTCCCCTAATAATTTTGTTAGAAAAAATTTTGTCTGCATCGGCCGTCGCGATAACGTCTTGGCAAGATGTGACTCGATCTTCCCTTTGCTCATGCGTCAAGGAGTGTGGAATAAAACGTGCACACAACTTTCTCTTTCCCAAATCATCTTTCAGAATCCGAAGAACTATAGTCTTGGGGATGTTCAAAAATTCTGCTATCATTCTTGATGTGATTTGACGGTCATTTTTGATCGATCAACAACAGCAGCAATTTTTACCTCAGTTCGAGTCGATTTCAGACGGCCACGTCTCTCGTCGTCTTCTACCAGGTCCCGTCCATCTCGAAATTTAGAATACCACCTAAAAACGTTCGAGCGGTTCAGAGCCTCATTCTCATAAGCCTTTTGCAACAATATTAGTGTTTCTGTCACAGATAGACCGGCTTCGAAACAAAATTTTATTGCAACGCTTTGTTCATTTCCGCCATCCCTGCCATAAAGAAAACTGACTTTACAAGAAAAATTATAAATTGTACACTGTCGAAGATAAACAAAAGAAACTCGGTGTGTGAACGAATGTTGGTTGATAGTACTTAGTGGGTTGACCGATAGATCGCTCTAGTTCTGTTATTTAAAAAAAAAAAATTCTGTCCTAAAACTTATGGATCGCAAAGTGTACATAACCAGCAACGCCTACTGCACTTGTGAATGAGGATTGCCTACGGACTAAAGGCCCCTTAGCCAATGCAAATGTCGTAATTGCAGCTGCGGAAGGAGATCCGTGTTGCAGTTCACTAACCCAAACAAGGTTCCTCAGCGTACTTCTTTAAATTCAATAGGATCCACATCCATATCCTCTACAACTCTTGTGCATATAACACTTTCTGATATTTGACGCCTTGCACCACTTGATGACGTCGTATGTATCGAAAATTAAAGGTCTCAGCGCATGTGGTGTATTGTATTTTCAACATAAGTTGAACAATAATTCTCACTGCGAAAAACTTTCAGAATAATCACGCGTATAGTGAAGACGAAAATTTTACTACAAATGATTAATTCTTCTGGGATATGACGTCATTTTTGAGAGAGGGAGCAGTTTACTGTCTCTTATTCAGGGTCTATGATTTAGGCAGTAAGCTCCTCAGAAAAGTCAGTAGCTCAGAATTCAAATCATGAATCCACAGTAAAACCGCTGTGAAAATATCAAACCTAGCACATCAAATATTTACCTTCCGATATGGCGTCGTGCCTCAGGAAATTTTGTCAGCACCTCTGTGAGGATCTGAAATGACGCATTCTTTATTAAAGATCTCGCAATAGCCTCATTGCTTGAGGAGTTCAAATAAGAAAATATGTTCAAGTAGTTAGAACACTGCAAACCAAACAAAGTTTTATCTTTCCTTTTTAAAATTTTCCAACTATCCGTCTTCACTTCCATTCCCTTTCTTTCATCCAAGATTGAATTTCTTTTAGTTGCATGTCTGTCATTGTAAAGACCTGTTTAGGAAAGACCGAGGCCAGTTAATATGAAAGTACTTTTTATTAAATACTCCCAGTTTCCCGAAAAGCACTGATTTAGTTGCAGGTATGCAAACTTCGCCTGTTCATCTTACTGACCCTGCGAAGGGGAAACTGAATTCATCGGAGAACCCCGTGTCCCAATGCCAGTCTCTCCATCAAAACAAATCAAACGAACTGCACCGGCATCGAAAACGTCCCTCTGCGACGAGAGAACGGAGGGATCCACCTGAGCCACGGCGTGGCCTATTTTAAGCCTGAAGTTTACCTAAGCAGTATTAAAGCAGTTCCTGTCTCAGAGAGAAAACACCACGTCTCCCATCTCCCAACACGAGACCTGATCCTAAAGTTAGTTAACATCTGCTTCTCTATGTCAAATGTTGAAGCTATCTACAAATCTACGGTTACATCTCTGAAATAATAGCTTTTATCTTTTAGGAGTTCTTGCCACAATTTTAAGCGTATTCCCCCCAACATACATGATACACCTCCCTCCATTTCACCGCGTTAATTCGTTAGGTTAATAAAAACTAACTGAAAGTAACCGAAACAATGTTTTTAACAATCTGTTGTAATTGTTGTTTCAAGTTCAGCCATCACTCAACATAAATGGATTCATATCTTTTCCTGGACACCGTAAGATATTTAATTTAACTTCTCACGTTACATTAAGAGCTGCCACAAAAAGAGAGATCTCTCTGTCTCAACCGTGTAATGGCGAAAACTGTAGAAGTAATCGTCTCCGCACGATGTTACTACTCCCACAAATGACTCACTTCTGTTAACACTACAAACGACCATCACGAGAATGAGACCGACCTAAATAGACTGTTGCTCTGCCTTACATTTTACCAGGGTTTCGTGCTCACAGAAGTCATAAAATTCGACGTGGAACAAATATTACATTCACAAATGCAGTCTATGTGTGACTTATACAAAATGAAGAAGAAATTTAAAATGAAGCCTTTTCATATATTTCATGTCCGAAAAAATGGATTCCAGTTAAATGTGATACTGAAAGTGCACACCAAAATTTATATATACAATTTAATTTCAAATAAAAGTCTAATATATATATATATATATATATATATATATTAGACAAAGCATTGGTATTACCAAATTAAACAGCAGGGCCACTTGGATGCAAAAAAAAAAGGTAATTAATGTTAATTCCGACACGTTTCGGCCTGTGTTCAAACTTTAATATGTGAACCATTCACACGAAACATATGAAATAAATGCTGACATTAAGTTCGTATGGTGCACATGTTAAAAATGTGACACCTTTACAACTTCGTAGAATTAAACATTAAAACTCTTTCAGTGCTTGGGAAAACTTAATGAAAAGTGTTATTATTATTATTATTATTATTATTATTATTATTATTATTGTAAGAATGCTATGCAAGCTAAATACGAATATTTATACAACAATAAATGCGTATTACGAATATATACATCCTGCACTACTGACCCTTGTTGCTGCGGAAAGGCAATGATTATGACATATTGTGAGTGTGTGTGTGTGTGTGTGTGTTGTGTTTATACACTTAGGTATCCTGCATGCAATACATATATGCACCCTATAATCATCTGTAGCCTGGCCCGCACTACAATATTTTTCCACATTTTCTCATAAACGGCACGATTTTCGGAAAAGCGTTACTGAACAGAAAATGTGTGTTTGATCTTCTGTACATATTTTGTCTGAAATATTTCTCATTCTACGAAAAAATTGGCGAGTTATGATAAAAATATACATTTTGGTCTTCATGTAAAGTACCGTTTATTCTTATCCGAATTTAATGAAACTTGAATTTTCTCGACATATTTTCGAATAATCTTCAATTGTCAAATTTCATGAAAATCCGTCCAGTGGGAGCCGAGTTGTCACACGCGGACGGACAGACATGAAGAAGCTAATAGTCGATTTTCGAAATTTCGCGAACGCGCCTAAAAACTGTCACAATAATGATATAAACAAGTTCGAAAATTTTGGCATAACGTCACTAACGTGGTGCCTTCACTACTATACTAAAAGCATTCATCGACTAACAAACTGTACGCCACAGCAATGAAATCGGTGTTCGACTTAATTTGTATCTTCCCCGTATCGTACAAAGGTTCAGTTCAGTGTGACAGAAACTATCCCAAGCCAAGGGTTTCACCTTTCCCCTCACCACTTCCTCAAAACATGACAGGTCACCTATAAGTGTCTTCCCAAATCACTGAGAAAGTTAACCATAAATTCGTTGGATGCAAAAGAAAAAGTGTCTGGCCTAAAAGTTGTGTTTACTTTCCTCTACAACTCTCGTCCAAAATATTTTCCGTTCCTATAAATATTTAGTTAGTTACGTGTTGTGTTCAGGAACGTATACTTTATGGGAAAAGTGGTCGCCAAAATTGTCCGATGTAATTTAAAACTGACATTGTAGCCTATCATATTTAGTACAGTTGTTTCTTAAGATTGCTGGCGTCAGTTACGGACGGTTCATGGTCATGCGTTGTAAGTTAATGTCAGCGTATTATCAGGACCGTTGGTGATAGGTAGGAGGGGAGAGATTTAAATGAGGAAACGTTAGGAGCTGATAACGGACGCCAACAGTCCAGTAAGGAAGTCAGTTGCGTACGAGTGTGGTTTAGATAGGAGTACAGAAAAAAGGCTGTGTCATTTTCCTAGAAATGATCTAGTTGTTTTACTGGGTATAGTGCTCCATTATTTTATATCAAGAATAAATTGAGTAAATGAAACAACAAATAAAAAAGAAATAATTAAGACTGTATGTAATTCGGTGAATCACAACCGTTTCCCGTAAGAGGATCACCTACCAGACTGAGAGCGTCGGGACAACAAAGTTACGAAGGGTGATCGTGTAGAACATGAATCGACCATGTAACGTAAGGTGCTTAATATCAAACTTCACGGAATAACGTTCGGCCATTCTCGAGCTGTTCGTACGTACTGAAAAACAGACGGGCGAACGAACACAAGAGTTCCGCAGGACTGGAAAAGCCCCTAAAATCCTCATAAAAAAAAAAGAAATTTAAAATATTTTGTATAGATGTTTTTGTTAGCTTTCATGTTCCCCATTCCAAAAAGCCCGGGCCGCTTTCATTGAATTTCAGAAGGTTATTAATAAGGCATAAAATTTAATATATTTTTGTTAAATATCACAGTTTGAATTAGAAAAAAATGCGAAATAATACTTGAAAGTTACAAATTCGTACAATTTGTGTTTAATTAAAAGCTGTTCTCGTCATTTTCCATCGCGCTTATGATGTATAAATTAATGTATTTACATCAAAATTCTCTCACAGCATTTCCTGCATTTACGAGTTAGTAAATCATGTGAAGGCCCATACAAGAATGTCTGACGACTTAACGAATAGAACTTTCATCGCGTCTCAATGAGAAAAATAAAACATAAATAAACACAGCCCAGAAATTAATTCTATGTTCCTTCCAATTGGTCTACGGGAAAGAGAAGTAACATTAACTGGAAAAAAAACTGCAGTTAGACATTTCTGCTGTTTGCCTAATACAGTACAAACTTGGCAGTCAACGTAAAAATAAAATCACCTGCATACTTCTAAACCAAATAATTTAAATTTCTTACTCTTCTGTTTTTATACTTGTGAAAATGTGAAGAGGACAGTCCTATTTATGCCAAAAATTTATTTTCTCAATCCCCTATCACGTTTCACCCAGATTCATCCCCACCCCTGCATAAACATCGCTTTATCACGAACAAACATGTGTCAAGTTACACTCGTTACTGTCAATAAATCGATAGTATACGCTAGCGATTCCATTACAATAAACAGGTGAAGATTCATTTACTAATTGCTGTTCGTTACAAATACTCGTACACACTAAAACAAAAATAAAAATGGAAAAATAAGATATTTTCCGCTACGGTGCTATTCTAATTATTATGGAATATGAAACTCTTCAACTATAAATATTATGATTCATTACATACTCTTTGCCTAACAAAGCTTTAGGGCTCATTCTGACTCCGAAACATTAGTACCCGTTTATTAACATGAAGCTAGTAACACGTACTGTAAGCCGTGATTCCCAGTGAAAAACATTCGCTATCGATATGAAACGGAGAGCGTAAGGTGACGTCAGCAGCTGTGGGATGAGTATCCAAACACCTGTTCTCTGTGAAACGTTGCACAGTATTTTCAGAACCTCTTCGCTCGCACATGTAAGTATATAATAATATTATTTCATGAAAAATAAATAATATAATCCCATCAAAAAAAGTTTTTAATTTATTGAACAGAGACATATAAAAAGTAGTTTATTGCTAAGTAGCGAACAGTCAAAGACAGAAGAGCTTAGAACATTTAAATTGGTATAATATAATTTTCACCAAGAGAGTGTTAACGCGAGGGATTGCACTGCATTTCACTTAACATTTTTTGAAAGTAGGGATCGCAATTTGACGGAGCAGCTCTTAAAGAGTCGCTGATGTTATCATCAAAAGGCAATACATATACTTTGGTTTACAATGTTCATTGTAGAAAAACATCGAATCACAAATATAGGTTCGCCCAAAGTATAAATGAGCCTGGATTATAGAATTTTTCAGCAATAGAAATTTTGTGTGTTATATTCATTTCACAAACTGTTGTCTAAACTGTAAGCCATGAGAGTTAATTTGTTCTGTAGTTCCAAAATACCCACTTATAATCCTTAAAATTTCCTTTCTAAGTGGCACTGATAGCTTTGGCAACGAAACTTGCATCCAGAGTACTGAATGGATTTACAGGAAACCTCAAAACAGCCTCGATTGCGTGGAACTGTTTAAATCTTTCTTAGAATGCGTTGCTCATTTGTTCTAAACGTACAATACGTAACTTGGAATCACAGTTACTTTCCTCGATTACTTTTACTATGTTTGAAAAATCCTTCGTCGATTTTTTTTATCCAAAAGCAACTTCTGAAATAACAAAGCCATTTCAAACGCATTCACTGCACTGATCCTGTCCGCCACATTTTCGTTCGTACCTTGAAGCTGAAAGTTCAAAATATTAAGTTTTGTGGAGCCATCAGCTAGAAAAGCCAAACACTTCAGCCACGTAGAGTAATTCAGTTAATCTAGAATGCTCGTCCTTGGATTTGCAACATGTTGTGACCACATCAGTCTAATTTATAAAACTTTCAGTTACGTAAACTCTACTGACTCACCATACCTAACATGTAAGAAATCAGATCGGAGTACTCAGCTTCGACATCCTCCAGAACCTTCTGAATGTTCCATTGGTGTGCGTTTTTAGTCACCTTATACAAAATATGCTTAAATCGAAGAAATTTAGAGCAGAGAACTTCTAGGTGTATAAAAGCATGATCTGAGATAAATTTATGGCATGATCCACCATTCCTGCGCAGTGCGCTACACAAATTTTTTAACTGATCCAAAGACTACCTTCTCTGCGCGGTTTTTTTAAACTTTCGTTCTTCTTACCCTGCTAACGCTATGCCGGTGGGTAAGAGGAGGATCAGCTGGCAAGTCCGTGCATTGGAGAGCAAGGCTTAACTCAGGGAATATGACGTGGTGTATGTGTTAGTTGATGGACGTACACTGTTATTGTACACGAAGTTACATCAGTAAATTTAACACGCTGAGATAATCATACCACTAAAATGACTGAATGATTGATAACCCGACATCTTTAATGAACTGTACCAAAACAAAACGTGTTCACAGCTTACGAAAGTCACAACTGATTAGGTACTTATCTAGTCTGTCATGGCACCACGATCGGTCGAGTATTTTCTGCATTTCCTTTCCATGGTTAGCACGATGGCTGGCTTATTCCCTTTTTCTGGCCTTCACGAATCCATTATCCCAAGCTACCTTTCATATGAACTGCCGACCGCTATAAACCTCTCAATCCAACCACAATCCTTCCATCCTACTACGCAAGGACCAATCTAGTCGGTTATAAGTTTAACTGCTAATGATAGCAGGTGCTCTATCATTAGTAATCGAAAAAAATTTACTTAATAGCTTGTCTACTATGGTAAATTTTCACAATTAAAAAGAAATTATTAAATAGCACATATAAATGAGAACGAGTGCAACACTTCTACTTTCTCTGACGATTTTTAACAATAACTCACCACATTTCTTGGTTAGGATGAGAGCGCTCCTGACGCGAAACAACGGTAGTGGTCGGGAGGGTTAGGTGGCAGCTAAGCCAACTCAATTGAGGTAATATTCATAGCGGTGACATCATTTTAAAATTCTGAGAATTACATGTCTTCAGTTCTTTATTAATAAATATAGGTAAATGTTTCTACTTATAGCGACATGTGTGCATAACGAAAGCAGAAGAGTACATGTGCGTCGGTGTGCTCGAATTTGGCGACCCCTGTCCTATTACCTCCCTAATTCTTTTTACATTACGTGACGTGCTATGCACATATGCGGACAAGAAGAAGAAAGGTGAAAGTGTTTTAACGACGTTAGCAATTGCGAAGGTTTGAATGAAATATGAGCATGGAACATAGGTGCACATATACTGGCAATGTAGAGCCAGAGTAGTCAAAGTAAAAGCTCTCGCAGTGCCACTTCCACTTTAGCTACCACAAATCCCACATAAACTGGTCTAGATTCAAACCCAAATCTCTGAGTTAAGAGGCAGGCGACTAATATCCTGATCCATGCTATGGTTCAGCAAAAAAAAAGAGCTTTAATCACGTCGTGAGTAAAACACATCTGGCATGGTTTAATCAAGTTGTACATAAGTAACAACAGAAATCCGAAAGTTTCGGCGAAATTCAAAATTCACCAAAGCCTAAAAGGAGGAAGTGCGGCACTTCATAAGAGCTAAACAACTCATATGATGTTTGCGATCGCACGTAAGTACTTACAGATGACAGCGCATTTCGAGTATACTTCTTTCGCTCAATAATTAATTGCACAGTCACCTACTGTTAATTCCGCCAGTCGCGGTATTTGAATTCCTTCATGTAAATTTGATTAGAATTAATCACCGTAAAAGTTCTCATTTAGTAGAACAGAAACAATTTTGAACATGCAAGTGGCGATAAAATCGCGTGATCGACATTCAGCACAGCGGTTTACGTTAAATAATGGAACTGCCTCACGCATCAATATAAGAGAAATAAAATGCATTTGGAATGCAAACATTTTGAAGTACGGAATAATTCGACTAACGTTTCGTCGAACTGTATTAAAACACGTTATGAACTACAATGCTGTCGTGTTAATTTTAAATGCCACTGAAGTAATAAATGGGCCATTGATTTCGGGAATATAATCGGTAATGGGGCAAAAAATGAGATCCGAAAATAAAAGATCAGAGTCATGGACGTAAAACTATGACTTAAACTGTGCCGTGAAGATTGATATAAATATCCATGTCTTATTATTTTCTGCAATAGAATAAATATAGGTGTGTTGGTATGATCAAGATCTAACAAATTTTCCTTCAAATAAAGTGCCCTCGAGTCCAGTTCATAGCAATCTAGGAAGTGTGTCATCCCCGTTGTGTGTGTGAAACTAAGAAAAGTTATGTAGTCAAACACAACTTAATCACTGAGGTGTATTTAGTGACTGTGATGGAAACAACTACATGTTTCGGCCTGTATTGGCCATCATCAGGTTGTCTAGGGAACTTAAGGGCTAGCTACATGCATGCGCGCGCGCGTGGTGTAGAGATCTCTACATACGCATAGCTTGACAAACCGAATCGAAAGAGGAGTCTGACCCCTGTAGTTGTTTCCATCACAGTCTTTAAATACACCTCAGTTATTAAGTTGTGTTTGACTACATACCTTTTCCCAGTTCATAGCAAGCTGGAAGATAACCAAGTCAACCAAGCAAAGTTACGTATGTGTAAAATGACAGAAACAGCAATATACACGTAGGAAAGGGCAAGCAGTTAATTAAGTAGTTAGTAATCATTGTATAAAGTGAGCACTTCAAAGTAATAAAAGCAATGCAGTGCGGTAAATTGTTTTCCTAAATTAATGAACTCTCTTTAAATTTGGATGACATATTGGGAAGGCAGCTAGAAGACAAACCACTTTCTCTGAATGTCCAAATGTGCGCAGAAGGGCGTCCGCTACTGCTTACCCACCATGATTACAAGTCTATTTTTTAGGACACCTGAGTCTTGAGATTAAGCAATAAGCTAGCGACCTTGATTATGAAGCGAAGATATTATTTTAAAGGCAATCAATTGGTTCCATCTTTACAGGATTCGTTTTTAATCAAGTGTTTCGTTGGTTGCATCATTCGCTAAGAGATATTTGTTAGTACTACGAATTTGTTGCGGTATTTCTGAAAGCACGTAGACATGATTTATTACATATTTCCAAGTCATTGTTAAGTTCGCTTTAAATTCAAATTGTATTTTAATTTCTAGTCTATGAAATATTCTCCTGTCGGTTCCTTCGTTTGTACGTTTTATTTGCTGAATGATTCGTTACTTGTTTATTCATTGTTCTTTTTCTTCCGTATTGATCTAGTCATATCATTCGTCAGTTAATCAGTCAAGCTTTCTCGGTGCTTTTACTTTGTGTGAAGGAATAAAAATAAATAGCTACTTTCGCTTTGTGTATGAAGCAATATAGATAAATATGTGATCAAAGGGTATCGAAATAAAGAAAAAACAAATTCTGTTCTGTATTGAGACATAAAGCCAGACATTCAATACATGTATCACATACAACTTATGACATGATTTTTTTTATGGAATACATCGCGATGTGCTAGGGATAAGCTAAAACATTAATTAATATACGTCAAGCACAACTATTTAATTTGTACAAGGTTACATGTTTCGAACTTTTTAAACAGTCATCATCAGGCCTTCTAGCGGATCGAGTCAACAGATGCTCTGTACACACTGGGATTCCAACGTGTACACAGCATCTGTTGACTCGATCCGCTAGAAGGCCGTTTAAAAAGGTCGAAACAAGTAGCCTTGTACACATTACATAGTTGTGCTTGACGTATATTAATTAACGTTAATTTATATAACATGGGTCAAAGTAAGGGAAATAAATTTATGTACAAAAATATTCGCGGTTTCACAAGTTAATTTCGAATTGGAACAGGTTAAAGAGTTTGACATGAAATTAATCGAAGCAGTACAAACTACTCTGATCAAAAAGCGGAGTTAATAACTTCAGTGTTATATCGATAACTAAATTTGTTTCTTTACTCTAGTCCGATTGTCAGAACACATTGAAGCGCGATGTACATTTCAAACTGTTACTTTGTAACTTACTACTTCTTATCTTACTTTGCAACACCAAATTACTTTGTGGTATTTAATTTGGTCCATTTCGTACTACGTCTTTTGTTTTTTAGTTGAATCTCACATTAGATTCCAAGGGAGTTGTCATTTATCGATTCCTCCCAATTTTACCAGCTGTTAGTTAACGGATCTCAAGTGGTTACACTATTTCCAGTTTTTTCACATAAAGTTAAAAGATAAATGGTTGTAGATTAACCACTTTCCCCAGTGGCGTGTTTGAGGTAGTTTAAAAGTAGAACACACATTTTTTCGTCTTCGCGATTTGCATGTATTCACATTTCCTGCGTGTGCTCCGAAGCACACATGCCTTCTGTTTGCTTTAAAGGAAATATCGGTTGTGACACATAAACAACGCCAACTGAGGTCTGTAATTTCAGATATACGTAGGACTAATGGAACATACGTACTGACTGCATTATCGATTGAGACGTTATTTAAGGGCGATGTTTGAACTGCTGGATTACATATTGTTGATTATAATGGGAGGATAAGGGAAATTTAAGAACTTTTCTTGAACTTCTGGAGGAATATAATGAAATATATCAGCTATAACAGCCGATAATCTGGTCGAGATTTGAAAACGATTGCAGCTGCATATAAACCTTCAGCCCTTCCGCTATGCAGATTTGCTAGGTGAGTTAGTACTCGTGAAACAGACGAATTGCATTTTAAAAAGCCAAACTAATAAAAAAAATAATTACAATTCCATAAAATTATTCTTTGAAGATGAATGTAAAAGTATAGTACTCAGAAAGCTTAAGAAACTTAAGCATTCACTAATGGCGTAAAAAATGTGTACATGACTGAATTCCACATGTTATATTTATACATCAGAGGGAACAACTAAAACGCTTCATGCAGTCACGTTAGTTACTTCAATTTTCATAAAATTTTGATCACGATTCATATTTACTTATCTATACAAAATCCCTCGCACATGATGTTAATGGAGATGACATTTATAAAGATTAGTTACAAATAACAATGTTGTTTTCTGGGATGTGACGATATGCAATACAACAGACACCTGCCGGGCGGTTTTCCAATATAAGAACAAGTTCAAAAACATTTAGTGTCTAATTACAAAACTACACGGTGTCATATCCCAAAAGACAAATATCTTCACAGTCACTACCCTCAAAACCACAGACATCACAGCGTTATAGGTGCACATCATTACAGTTGTGTGCTATATAGCACAGAGCTGATTGGTAATTTGTAACGACGTTTCGGGAGAACTTTCTGCCTGTACCTGTATGTAGCGACACATACCCAGGAGACAGCGACTTCTATCCATTCACAGAACATTCTAAGTGCCATAAATTAATGCTAATCATATAACAAACAATACCTCGTAAAATATTAAAATAATTCCATAAAGCAGGGTCCTTCTCGAGAAGTTAGTAGTTGCTAATCTTATTAAAAGAAATTGTTTTTTCTTATGGAAATAGAAGAATCAATACCGTCTTTAAAAGTGCCAGTATTCGATTCAGTTCGGTCTTGTGTAATTACGATGAAGGGCATTTGATTATCTGACAGGAAATACCTCGTCACATTGAATTAGCAGCAATACATTTTTATTTAAACGCGAAAAGTGTCCAAATAGTTTAAAAGGTAATCAGTTTTATAGATCATAAGCCTGTCAGTCATGACTTCTTAAACAGCCTCATTCATGCGTCTCTCTCATCTAACAGCATTCAAAATTCCTCACGAGAAATTACCAGTTCAAAATAAACTGTTTTAAAGCAGCAAATGGGAAAGCAGTTTCCACCTTATTTCGGCTTGGCAAAAAGAGATTCTTTCTCATTCTTACTCAGCAAAGCAACTGACTTCTTGTGGGATCTTGGTGAATTTATGGCGCATATTAAATTAGCAATGGTAATAGCATGCGGCCCACAATTTTCGAGTAGAGGTAAGAATTGCTTTTAACCCATCCGTTTTCACATTTCGTTTCAAGTTCATTGTGATGATAGTGAACTCCATACCAATGTAAAGGCAATTTTGCAACATTAGAGGTGAATTATGTTTAGTGAAACACATTGGGAATGTTCTAGGAAATACAAATTGAAGCAAGGTCTCTTTGAGAGGGGCGTTATGATGCATCCACACGTGGAAGAAGAATGGCCGTATTACGAATATGAATGATGGCGTGGTTCATACTGAAGTCGTCTTCATCTAGAAGGGCGCTGGAAAAACTTTAAGAAGTGTCGTTCTTTCGATTAACTTACGTCTTTGCACTTGTATTAATAACTTACTCCTACCGCTAATGACAAACCTTAAAGAATTCGTCTGCATATCGTGAAAAACTGCACACCAGTTTTCTTTATACATATACTAGATTACAGGCACGCATAATTTTTCAGATAATATCCTTGTTAAGTTTTATCAATGTGCAGGTTCACAGGATGTCACCAAAACTTTAAAGGAAATTTCACACTGTTATTTATATCGCGCATATTATTAATTTATTTATCTGAAGATTTCCAACAATAGACAAAAGGTACACTTATTGATTCTGAAGTTCTCACTCAATCAGTCCATATTCTGACATGTTTCGTTGGTGGCCACCATCATCATCGGGGAATTCACCTTGTGTGCTAAAATAACGTTTGTATTATTATTCACTCACAGTAATAATAATAATAATAATAATAATAATATAACTTATTGGTTGCCACATTTCAACTATTCCTGGAATTCCCATATTTTGGAAGACTTCCATCCGCCTCTACAGTGTGACACAACGCTAACCATGTTGTGTACCCAGTGCCAAGATTTACTTGATACCGGACTCGATATGGGTTTTATTGTGAGATAATAACATGACAAACAGACCTTACAGCAGTTTTTTAGCTTACAATGTGAATTCCCCGACTAATAATATTGGCCAACACAGTTACATGTCAGAATATGAACTGATTTTGTGAGATATTTAGAATTGTTAAATATATAATGAGCAAAATGTCGGCAATCTTAACACAACTACTTAAAAGGGAAGTTCCGCTCTTTTTTGCATTAGTACTGGAATACCGTCCAATACACGACGGAGGCAGCAGGTTTTTCCTGAATATTGGAGTCTATACGAACCTAGATGATACCAAAACCGAGAAAGCTACCAAGTGAAACATATTCTACGTAAAATCATAAAACTTTTGAAACGAATTTTGTGCACAAAACTAATCTCTTCATGAAACCGACTATATGTACCCTCTGAGACTCACAGTTTAAACAAAGCTATCGAAGATCAATATTAATTAATTTCTGTGCAATAATATAAACAGCCAACTAGATGCAACAATAATAATTTTATTAATAATTTCAATCAGCTCAACATGTTACGGGCAAAACTTTCGCCCATCCTCAGGAGCACTACTGTGTTTACAGCTTGTGGTATAAGGCACAGACAATGCTGCCTGTTGGTGACCAGAATGAGGTGGAAATGTAGTGCTCCTGAGGAGGGGGGAAATTTTTGCCCAAAACATGCTGAGCTGATTGAAATTATTAATAAAATTTGCTGTCTGTACTATTGTATCAATGATGAACGGTCAAACAAACATCAAATTTAATTTCTGTACGTATTTTGTATACGAAACTAAACACAAATCGCCCTGATGTCACGGCTCTATACGTGTTCCGATAAAAAAAAATTTAACGACGCTTATGAAACTGCAAATTTTAGACATCTAGCTTCAGGAGGTAACCGTGCCTTACTTCAAGATACTCTGTAAGCACTCACTTTGTACACTGACGCAAACCCCACTAAACAACAGGATAACCGGTAACATGACTCAAATTCGAAGCGCCCACTTCCCGCAAACAAACCCACAGTATCAAATCTTTACCACTTTGACTGACTTTTTCTTAATTTATAGAAAAAAATTGTTCAAAATGTTACACCAATAACATACAGGTCTACAAAAAGATGGGCCCACAATATTAAATTATTTATTGGAAATTTCTGCAATAAACCTGTTCGGAATTAAGTGTGTGAAAAGGTAGGTTTTGCCAGGCACAGAAATGTTCTTCGTGATTGGATTCCTCTTAATATCATACCAATGGCTATTACACACATATTATAATGTACGAAGGGCAATAGAATGTGTAATAATTGACAACTAATAGCAGGGGAAATTTTCTTCTGTATGAGATTTGGAGATCTCAGGCAGGAGTTTGTTAAGATAAAAGCTTTATGGTGTGCGATGCCGTGAAAAGTCTTGAAGATACAGATCAACAGACTGGAGAAACACCCTGCCTTTATCTACTAACCTTAAGGCGGAAAAAGCTATTTTTTTCTGACACTTTGTTGTGTTTACACCAGGCTAAACAGCGCAATATCCCAGAGAATTGTGACTTTACGAGTCAATTTGAAATTTATGTCTACATGGAATAACGACCTCGCATTCTATTCTCATCATTATAGGCTATGCTTCCTTCTTCAAGTACTGATAAAAATGGCAAAGGCATTTATTAAAGAATACTACGCCACATTTGTGAAAATTTTTAATTCTACTCTCGAATTTTTCCTAGTAATTATCACAAGATAATATTTGTGTTGAAGTTTATTTATTGACACGAAAGAGTAATCCTCAGTAGCAATCTAAGTGTCTTCCGCAGACAGACAGCAAACCAGTATTTGTATTCGAGAGGTCCTGGATTTTAAATTTAGCCCGGAAACGGGTTACACCAATCCGTTTGTCTTGTTTTTTCTTTAATATATTCATATAAATACAGGACTAACATCTTATAATAGACGACGATTTCTTGCAACACACTTCAATTCATCATTATAAATCTTCTTTCTTCCGTTCGGTGGAGAAGAATTACACACTGGACAACCTAATATTTGTATATGCAGTTTAAAGCCCTGAATGCTTCAAATGCAGCTTAAAATCCCACTCAGAATATGATATGTTTACTATAATTACAAGTTAGATGCATTGTAGCTGGCTGGTTTACCATCCAGCAGTGTAAGTGGTGAAATATTCTTACAACGAAGGAAGAAATCAAAGCATGTATTCGTGATTTCAGGCTTCTGCCGTGAAGCAGTTGAGAACTGCGCTCTTCTGGTTTATTACGCAATGAGTAGTTGTAATTTCTTACGTTTCTAAATTTCTGCAGATTTCCCTTTCGATTCCTCAAGAATGTCAATCTCATTTTAATTAATTAAATTTTACGTACCAGTGGGACGTTTCCATTTATAATCCGAGAAATTCCCAGCAGCCCCTGTTATTTATAAGCATAACAGCGATCAACCAATCGTATTTCAATTATAAATTCTTCACTGAGAAGATACTCCAAACAAAAAAAAATATAATTTAATGGACACTTTCATCAAAATGTGTAGGATTTTGCTAATATTTTAATAACAAAAGGGTATTTATTGAGCCATGTAAAACGCACCGTACAACTAACACGAAATTTTCAACTGAAAACTTCATGTATTTTAAAATCAGATACAAGCATTATATTTATTCATAAACGGTAAGAAGTTACACGTTACAGCTTGGTTTAAGAGATTATTACATTGGACTTTACGAAACGTTCCCCGTCACGTGTGATGTAATATTTCCATGTTAGTTTCTATTTAAATTTCTTTTGAGTTGGTACGTTTCAAAGCTCACTTACAATTTTTGTTACTGAAAAACTAGTTACATCCTCGTGTGACTGCAGATCGACTGTGGGACACAATTCTTTCGCTCATTTCGTGAAAGATAACAAACCTAGAACATAACAGCTGATCTTGCTAATCGAATTACCTCTGTTGTATCCTAGAGAGGATTCAGAAATAGGTCACTGAAATATAATTTACAGGTTATACTGAATTCTCACTCATAGTTTTCCTCCAAATGCGCTTCAAGGGAAGCTTAGTGTACCAACTGTCACAAAATCAGTGGACTGGACGCTTATTATACACACAATTTGCTGGTCGAGGAAAAAAATCTGGTATAAAGAATTATCATTATTCTTCACATGACTGCTTAGGAACACAGAGAAGGCATAAATTACAGATAAAGTCATTCCAAAGAGACTTTAAGTGATGTATTAGACGAGATTATAGACAAATGGAATGGCATAACGGCTATCTTTTCTTATTGATGTATCGTCATTTCTTCTCTCGAATGGCAAGACTAGAGGTACTGTTCTACGCCTAGCCAAGAGGCCATCCCAACTGCACAGACTAACGATATATCGAATTTGACCAAAGTAATATTCGTGCTCAAAGCAGTTGAGATGAAACTGTGAAATTTATGGGTCCAATTCGAATCGAATCACTCGCAGAGTGAGCATAAAGTTTCGCTGTCAAATGCACGTTCGCAACTTCGCAATATACACACAGAATATATATGCCATACAGAAATGCTTGGCTAAGGATGCGAATGGACTTTTCTCCGATATGATACGTCCCTTATAGGATTTAGAAGGACAGACAGAAAAAAACTCGTTCTTACTTACTTCAGTCCAAACATACTACATGCATACCACTAAAAATTTACAATACTAAACAAAAGATGGACTACTTGTTTCGCCGTACAGAACTAAAGTCGCTTTATAATAACTTTGGAAGAAGTTAAAAGTACGTAAATTCTAAGCATCGGTTAATTAGTTTCAAACCAACGTGTGAGTGAACAGTCTTGTTTCTTTAAAACACTATTTCTGAAGGAGTTCAAAGTAGGGTTGAAGTGAAAATAGTACAAAAATTATTTGAATAAAATGACTGCGAAAAAGAGAGTCTCTAAATTGCAGTACCCCTCATAGAAGTCATTACTCTAAAATTCCAAAATAAACAGGATTTTATGATGTTCCAGTTCTACTTATATATTCATAAGATTAGAAGATTTTGTTATTCTGCTATATGCTGTGCTAGCACTGTGATACATATGGTTAACACTAATAAATAAAACAGCATGTCGTTTCAGACCACGAGCGCAAAAACACGCAAATCAGGACCGGATTTCAGTTTGCACCATAGAACATATACATTTAATTCCGCACTGCGCAATCAATCAGTTGTTTGCCTCTCGCCTTTCCCCCCCCCCCCCCCCCCCCCCTTCTTTTTTTCTTAAAATTTTTTTTTTCTTTTTTTTTCAAAAAAACACCAACAGTCTTAAAAAAAAAAAAAAAAAAAAAAAAAAAAAA
>Ga0136643_10005241_pt1 | contig 18194 bp, 11 predicted proteins | sample TergutLab28metaG_FD_96883 | JGI IMG/M metagenome (GOLD analysis project Ga0136643, IMG submission 96883) | Labiotermes labralis P1 segment gut microbial communities from Petit-Saut dam, French Guiana - Lab288 P1 (version 3) (version 3) | ecosystem: Host-associated > Arthropoda: Insects >...
GCTCATTGAGGCCTCTCTCTGGCCTGTCTCCAGTTACGCTAGCGGCGGTGGTTCGGTTAAATTTCAAAAAAATTTTGATTTAAATGTTTTTTTGTCAAGGCCCCGAATACCCAAAACTTTCAGTCCCTGCGTAGTAACGTACAGTTCACGTTAGACAAAATACAATTACGGCTAAAGTTTGAAATTAAACAGTTTTAGTAGCTTTGGTTTTGTTGTTAATAGTTGGAAGCCTTCTTAGTTATGTGTTAAATTGTGGCGAAAATAATTACCCTATTTATTGCTTAAATTGAGGTACGACCCGCCTTACATTTCACAATTATCTGTTTTGCTCGCCTACTTTTTGGCACCCCTCACCAAGACTCTTCAACGTCGATAGTAAATGAATGACGTATGGGAATGGAACACTGATGGAATGATGACGGGTAGAAACCGAAGTGTTCGGAGAAAAAAAAAACCGTGCCAGTGCCACTTTGTCCAGCACAAATCCCACAGGCTGAACGTGGCCTGCACGTTGACCAGCCGGTAAAACAGGGCCACACAAGTCAGCGACGTTACGTCTGCAATGTGTGAACGGAGCGTCACAAGCAAAGGATACGATATCAGCCGCTGTTTACCACAGCTGCATTATCAGCTGCGAGGGGCGAAACACTACTCCGAACCAATCAGTTCACCCTTCGTAGCAGCTACATGTAACATCTCTATGGTGACAAAGCCTCCAGTGCGCCTTGCACCTAGAGCTGGAGAGATATGTACGAATGTATATAGACTTCAGCACATACGTTACACAGAGTGTATATTACACGAAGCAATCTTTTTCTGTAAAAATATTTTCAAGTTTTCTCTCTTTTTAATACACAAAGAAAATCCTTCCCTTCATTTCAGTATCACGACAGTTGAATTATAAACACGCCTTCGAATTCGCCGCTGCCTTCTCCCTGCACCCGACTCTTTCTTTCACAATTTCTTTGTTTCTTTATATTTTTCTTTCTTTCTGTGTTTATTTATTTCTAGGCTCTCCATAGTAAGGGTAAGGAAGAAAATACAGGAGAACAGGAATAAACAAATAATTAGGTGGCGAAAGGATTTCCAGTCGGTTCGCCGAGTGTCATTACAGGACAAATGTGCTCTTACGTTTGCATAAAGATAATTCCACTAACGACTTGAAAGACTGGAGCGTTTTGAAAACAGGTAATGGGATTGGAAGTGTAAAATGTGGGAGAGTGGCGACAAGGGGCCGATAGGCAGAGAGAACCAAGTTCCTGACTATGATAAAAAGTGTCATAAATTAAGAATCTCTTCAGTGATAAGAAAGGTCGACATTGACAGATTGTTCACTTCTTATAAGATGGCTCTCATCTTTCTATGTATATAGCTCATGAAGACCCAAATTCATATTCCGCGCTAAAATGAATGAAAGACGTGCAGTTCGGTACTACCGGAGCAGCAACTGAATGCGTTTCCTGTCGCATAAATGTACCGAACATTTATCTCTCCCTACGATTCTTAATATATTTCAATGGACTCTCACTTAGAAGACTTTCTCTTAGCTATCTCTCCAGTTTAGGCTTCTTGCCTGTAAGCAATGAATAGATGAAAATAAGGAATATGATAAATTCAATTTAATTTTCATCACAGACACAGATTATTGGTGTATGGTTTTCCTGCAACTCATCAGTCTTCCTTAATCTTGGTAGTACTGTAACAGTATCAGGTTCTATGCTACATTTGTGTATGTTTACATTTATTTATTTATTTATTTATTGACTTCTTTACTTACATCTACTATTACTATGCCTTAACCGTCCCTCCCACTAATCACCACATCTCTCGGCCACGTACAAGCCAGTTACGGGAAACGTCTAATGTATAAACACTTTAATGACTGAGAGAGAGAGAGAGAGAGAGAGAGGTGCGTGCAGTTGGGAGAGCTATTATTATTATTATTATTATTATTATTATTATTATGTTATTGCGAAGGGAATAAAAATTGTTTACTGCTTCGACGTGCCCGCTCGTCCTTCTGGCAAAGGTAGCTTCGAAATAAGGTAAAGCTTTGAGAAGTGAAGAAGATAACGTGATGAGAAATGGACTGCTGGGAATATGAAGCAGAGGGCAGCAGTTGAGCATTTGGGCTGAGCTTTGTGTTTGGGGAGGGCAGCACTATGACGAAATTTGGTAGCTATGATAGCGTTGCGTTTTGGCAAAAATTTTGAAGCTGTTTTTGGCGAAGGGCTGCATGAGAAACATGAAGCGCGAAGTGGATTTGTAACTTATAATTGGCTGCAGAACGGAAGAAAATCTCGGAAAACAGTGACTGAGTTGACCGTTAGAAATTCAGTTTCATCTGAATTACATTTAGAAGATTCAGCTCGTACCTCGCAGTAAACACAATTCGTCTCGGTTATAAAAGCCACTCCTGTAATTCTGTGTCAGAAAAATCAATGTTTGGTGTCCGGCCTTCTGGGATATTGCGCTGCGTTGAGTCGTAGTTTATTACCGACATTATGGGACTGAACTCCTCTCCGGAAAAATCGGTAACAAATTACCCACTGACTCTTCGAAATATCCCACAAGATTTAAGACATCAACGACACAGCTGCCAAAGCCTACAATCTTGCTTAATCTCTGTTTATTCCAAGAACCTCACAACACTCATAAACACACTGTGTGAGAGATCACAGGACCTGCTAATATTAAACCTGGCGGTATGTAAAGTAACCACTGGGCTACAGATGGTTCACATTTCTCTAATGAAATGTTACAAAGCGAGATCGTGTGCTTTGTGTAAAGTGTGGTGCAGTCTGTGGCATCGCCACTATACGTGCATGTACCTGAACAATTCAAACAAATGCAGTAGAACCAGTACAGGGACACAATGCTCCAACCAGATGCGCTGTTCTCATTCCCGTCTGCTCCTCCGATCCATTTCCTGCTCCACCAACCACACTCACACACTCACCCAACAAAATCTCAATTATCGGACTGCAGCCTGCTGCGTTATCACTCCACAGTCGTTGGGCTGTACGCAATTGAACGTCTATACTTGCACCTTCTGAACCTTCGATTTACCGGTAATGGATTCCCTTGAAACGCCTCTTTTATTGTTGACCCACAAACACTTATTTCCAAGCCTTTTTCACATCAACTACAAATGAAATCAATTTATCACCAGTGTCATAACGTAACTCAATAACTGCCTTCTAACTCAATAACTCTACATATTTACGTTCACACGCACTGCAATACATTACAAATTTGATCGAAACAATTTACCTCTCAAGAGAACTATTCCAGGAAGTGACAGTTCACTCAATTTCTTGGTCTAACCCACAGAACGTTTCAAACTAACTCCACAGACTACAGCACTCCGAGACACTAACACAATTTAAACCAATCAAGTTTTCACCAGGTTTGCTTCCCCCTAACCGCCATTTCCGTAGTTATTAGAACCCAGCAAAGAACCTCTGAGGATCTGCTTAACGTTGCGTAGCATCCGACGTCTTTACCGTTGCATGCTGGCGTCCAGAGCGGAGGACCACCCTTTGTCAGTTGTCCACAACTGCTTATTGCGCATCACTCCCTACTGCCTTACATACTGCAAATATACGCCTAATAAGCAATAGGGACACAGAACAAACAATGAAGTAGGCACATGTGATAATATCCAAATTCTTGTCATGCAGGAAAGTTTGTATTTTCAAAGGTCACATAAAGCTTAACACATGAACTGAAAACCAGCTGCCTGAACCGATCTTTTCAAAACTACGTTTGCTGTTTAAAGACTGGTTAAAAACATTTCTCAGCATTAGTATTAAAATGACACAGAGGCATTAATATAAATAAGTACACGCACTTTTTGGAGTATTATTGTATATTTTGCTTTATTTTTTTATTTTCCTTTGGTTTTTGCATCATCTCTGTGCTATCTCGTGATATCCCACACTTAGAACATGGGCAATGTAAATATGTAATATTTTACACATAATTGAATTAACAGCCTTCAAATAACAGGACAAAAGTTTACAAGTACTCGTATGTGAAAAAGTTTTGAGAAGCAGATTCAATTCCAGACAGAAGGGGAACACGATAACTCTGGAAATCTGGAACAAGCTGGCGCCATATGTCCATGATAACTCTTGACTTCACTTGCATAGTAAATGGTAGTGTCTGTATAATCAACATGATGTCAACAAAACAGCTGTATTTGCATCCACACGAGGCGACAGTGTTTCACACGTTTACGGCAGATCATCAGTCACAAGTGGGCAATTGGTGCAGCGACTGTCATACTGGCTGGACTGTCCGGGTTTGAATCATGGTAAGAGAAAGAAATTTTTTCTCTCTCCAAAATGTCCATACCGGCTCCGGGGCTCAACCAGTCTCCTACTCAATGGGTACCGGGATTCTGTCACGGTGGTAAAGCGGCCGAGGCATGAAGCTGACCACTCACCTCCAACAAGTGCCTAGGTTAAGAATAAGTGGAGCTATACCTGTAATCCCCCTACATGCCTTCATGGCGCGGACAGTGACTTTACTTTTACTTTACCTTCATAGGTTTATGCTGACAAGACACCGTGCTAGTTCTGTTTAGGAGGAAGCTGGTTTTATCTTAACGAGAACGTGAACTTTCAGAATAATGTGTTTCCCAGGTTAATCCACGACAAGTTACTGCATAAGGTTGAGCGTGGTGTGTGGTGTGCTACTAGTGCAGCTACAAACACTGGGCCCAATTCCTCTTAAAAAAACATAAATTCATATCTGCATGTCACAATATGACAATAATTTCAGAAAACCACTCCCACTACAATCCTGCGCAGTGTTTATACAGCGTTTTTGTGACGCAGCAATAAACAGTAGATTGTACGTTAACATCCACGTCCGCCAGATATGAACCAAGGTGAATTTCACTTGTACGATATATGACAGCTTTAAGTGAACATTAACAATCACTGCCCTGAAGATGATGTAAAAAAAAAAAAGCATTCAGGATGCAAGGTCTTCAATTGCTGCTAGAAGTTCGACGTGTCAGGAACAACAGACAGTTCGACAGCTGCAGAACAGGATACTAACACTTTCGCCTGACATGTTGGAATTCGATTACCCAGTGATGCAGCTACATTGTTGCGAAAAGATGAAATCTCTCAACAAGGTGTTTGTTAGTTGCGACATGTCTATGCAAGCCGAAGGGAAATATTCCCACAAACTTCTTTAAGTGATGACTATAAACGTAGCACTAACTAGAATACACTGCGCCAAGCGCGTGGATTTCCCCACAAATGGAAACGTAAGAGCGGCGCAGCCTGCCGTAAAGTGAAACGGTCCAAGTGTGGTGCGGTGCATGGTATTAAATAAAACAAGTTAGGTAATGTCCGCAGAATAAGACACTGTTCGCGCACTCCCTCTGTTATTTTTTTTTTTGGATGTTAAATTCATTAACACTTTCCATACCAACAGTCATCACTCTGACACCCGCACTGAAAAGTGTCCCTACCTTAGTGGCATATTTAAAGTCGTCGAGATACCCTAAGCAGGGATATTTATAAATAATGTCCCTTAAATGTCGATACTGGAACCTTACAATCTATGAGTCGAGATGTTCAAATTTCTTCAGCTCCAGCACGTACCTCACACTGAAGAGCCTGTTCCAGTTATACCGACCGATCTTCATGCAAATTGTCTGTTATCTGTCCGACTAAGCGAAGATAACAAAATGTCGAAGAAAAATCAGTCAAAATTCTACATACGAAATTTAAAAAAGCACCCTATTGGAGTCACTCCGATGTTTGCGGACGGACAGACAGACATCACAAAGCTCATAGTCGCTTTCCGCAGTCGTTTGCGGAAGAGCCTGAGCAAGTCCCTGAATAAGCTAAGGGTTCTCTTGATACCCTTCCGTAAGAACTAGCAGCCTGAATTGTTCAGTTATATGACACAAATGTACTGAGCTGAAAAAATACTTTTAGTGCGGATGGTCCACACACTGACCACCTATCATTCGCATTGCTCTCAATTTTATGCAATAAACAGTATATGCAGTTGACTGAGTGTGATCCTAAAGACTCCTTGGCACCTAAGATAAAGGCAGTAGGTTCCTTTAGTAATCCTGCTACTCAGCATAACAACACGTAAAGTCTGCATCCTCAACATCAGCACTGTGGAAGCCTCAGTGTTATACACATCAAATGTTAGTGCCCAGTACTTTCGGAACACAACATAGTGTTCCCTTAACTGAAAAATATAAATTAATAAGAGACACCAAAAATCCAAAGTATGTGACTCTCTGTCGCAATGTCATGGGGCCTTCGGAGGCAGACGTTTAAAATACACAAAATTATAATTTGGCCTGTTGTTTTGTATCAGGGGTGAAAGTTGGTCTGCCACGTTGAGGAAGGGTGCCTGAGAATGGGGTGCTGAGGAAGATGCTTGGGTCTAAGAGGGAAGAGGTAATATAGGAGTGGAGGAAATTGCATAATGAGGATATGCGCGATATTTACTATTCACAAAGTACGATTCGAATATTTTGAGGTGGGCGAGACATTTAGCACATATGTGGCGAGGACAGGTGAATACAGGATTTAGTGGGAGGATTTGAGGAAAGAGACCACATGGATACATACATGTATGAGTAGGTGGGTGATAAGATGATAAAGATGATGATGGCAACAATAATAAATTTATTAAAACAGATTTTCAACAAATAGGGTGGAAGGGCGTGGACTGCATTTATCTGGCTCAGGATATGGGCGCGAGACTGTATCTTGCTAACACGGGAACGAATCTTTGGGTTCCGTGCAATGAGGGTTGTGAATTTCTTGACCAGCTGAGAAAGTGTCGGCGTCTCAAAGAGGGCTGTGTTCCGTGGAGTTCAGTAAAGAGCATAAAAAATTCATACAACGCGCTCATGGAATATTCCTACTTCCTTGCATAATTTTTTGGCGGACTTTAGAATTCGCTCGTTTCTGGAAATTAATCCTTAGCCTTCTGTAGCAGTAATGCGGCACACTCGCAAATTTGTGACAATCAAGGCGAGACTGAATGGCGGAAAGAGGCCAGGTACAGCTGCGGTACGTCCGTGTTTCATTGCGAACGCGCTGAGATCCGCTTGTCAATTAAATCAACGAGTGTTCAGAGCGTTTCGGGTGATATGCCGTGTCCCTGGTTTAGGCTTACGTGACTAAACCAAGGAACGTAGTGCCTTTATCTTCAAAGGTTCGAAATCTAAAAGACGAAGACACTAAACTCTTTCGAAACGTCGGATAACTGTACCCCCAACAACACGGTGTAACATCCCAGAAGACCTTTATCCTCAGCACAACCAATCTGAGAACCTCAAACCTCGCACAGCATCCAACTACTTCAGCCTTTAACTGCACTGGTGAACATTTTGTACCTACTTTATCTGACGGCCAAAAAATACTCCCCAGTTTGTTCATGCAGTTTATTTATGTGTTTTACATGATGCTCTAATAAACGGTGACTGTATCCCTAACGATAAGAAATCGACTAATTATTCTAGTGAACAAGCAGTATGAGACAACTGACATTCTCACTCCAGTATCTATGAAGACTCGCGTCGTATTCTATACGACGCACGACGCGAGTCTGCACCGAAAAACCATATACACAGTTTTCAATATCTACACTACCAAACAACTCTGCCTGTTATGGCAGATGACATCACCCTTCGAGACGACGGAATTTACTGCGTTGGCAAAATGAACTGTGTGCCATACAGAGTACTTGGTTAGCCTTGCGCAATTATCTCACATAATCTAATTCAGTGATAAATAATCCGCGGCCCGCGACACGCCTAACTTTATCCCCCTCGAGGAAAAAGAAGGAAGTTTTGGAGGTATTTGACGAACTTCTCCAGCATTGTTAAATTCCGTTAAAAAATCATATTTGAACAGTGTACGAGAATAAGCGTATTTTCGAAATGTTCCAAAATTTGGCAGTGGTAGAAGTGAGAAAAATGCGGAGCATTGACACTGTATTCTACTAAAATCGCGGTAAGCATAATATAATTTGTGTTTATAAAGTGGATTCCTAACATCTGCCGTTCCTTGTACATTTGCAGTTAGTGCAAATGTATTTCAGACAACATTTCATACAACGGACGTCTCTGTCTGTCTGACAAATTGTCAGTGACAAGGAAACACTAACAAGCTTCGCACTATCCTCCTTCCACTATTCAACAATAAAGAAACCCATACAAAATAAGCTGGGAATTATTTGTTCTCTTAAATTTGCCGCAATACCGCTCGTAATTAATTATTACTCATTTCATTTCTTTAATTGCTTAACAAACAAAACATTTTTCACGAAAAAGTAAAACTTTCTTCTCCACACAGCTCTACTGCAAAGTTACGCGACTTCTGGAGTCCTCGTAACGTTGCTTCGTCCATGTATTTGCAGTTCAGAAGTTGATCGCTAGCTACCACAGTACGTCATATTAGGTGAAATAACCGATTTCCTATATTATGCATACTTCAACATGTTTCGCTCCTTAAAGAACCACCATCAGGAAGCATACAAAATCATGGGGCGTAGTGTACCTAAGATATACACTTGCATATAATAATCTTGATACTGTTCAATTTGTACAGCTTATCAAATGCTGTTATGAGCAGCATACTGTAACATCTTGCATTTGACATGATGCATAAGTTGCTTAGTATTAACGCCTTTGTAGGCAAGTACGTATATATCCAACGTATTTCCCCCGTTTTATAACCCCTGAAGATGGGTGTTTAAGAATCGAAACTTGTTACATCCTGTAGCTATAAAAGGCTAACAGATGCATTTTAACTGATATGGTGTATTATTCTGGATAGCTATAACCATTTCTGAGGCCCATTGAACAACCTCATTGTACGTACTTAATATCGATAGAGTTGAAATGGGCCTTACCTTTACTGTGGGAGTTCTTGCGGATGTAGGCGATTCAAAGGTAAATTCGGAAGCAGTCGATGCAACTGATTTCAGTTGTCGTAGCACTAATAAAACACTAGAATCTAACACTTCCACTACCACTGCAAGGGGTAAACTACTGGCACTTGACCGGGGTAGCATTACGCACCAGATTTCCAACAGCCACCTGCACTCCACTCACCACACATCATAAACACTCGGGGCCGCGAAACAAACTGCCGGTCTGTCTGCTTTCGAATACATCCCGCCGTGTTCAGCGCATGGCATCATGGTGGCCAATAGCAGCCGACGACCAGCAGGCGATCCAGTACTGTCTGTGCAGCGATCAAATTGGGTACATACTGCGTCGCGAGGAGCATTTGACGTGTATCATTGTGCTGTAACTCTCATACTGTATGTTACTGACACCCATCACAGTATACAGCAGTGTAAAGCACAACATCGCAGAACAAACGTTTGTGAAACCTTGTCGCTTTTGCAAGGCCTTACTTTAGAGCACACTGTAATGTAATGTAATGTATTGTAATGTAATTTAATACCATAACGATATAATAACTGTGAACAAAAGGTCAACACTGTTTGTTCGAACGAATTGCACATATAAATATAAAAAACTGTTTGTTATTTCGTAATAATCTCCTACATGTTAGACTGAACTGAACGGAATATGAACAGCGTTACATAAATAGTCATCTGCCTTTCTTGTTAACTGAAGCATCTGAAGATGACAGTACATTTGGACCATTCCGTGAACTTTGATGGTGAAAGTACAACCCGAAATAAGTTGAGATCTTATAAACTGTTTTGCTGTTCTTTGTTTCGTATCATTTTTATCATTATCTTCTACACTTTCTTTCGTTCTCTTCATTTCCATTTCTCCCTGCTTTTACTCTCAGCAGAGGTATTGTTTTTCCTCTCCCAGACTTGTTTTTATTGCATTATATTTCCTTTCTTCCTTCCTTTATTCCTTCCTACCTTCCATCCATCCATCTTTCTTCACTCTCTTTTTCTTTCTCTCTATCGCAACAAAACTTTCCTGCTTTCTCGTCCTGCCTTTCTGCAGACTTTTCTTCTTTTCGGACGCGTTCGCAAAATTGTGAAAAGCGACCATTAGTTTCGTTATGTCTGTCCATCTGTCTGTCCTTCCTTCCGCCCGCATGGAACAACCCGACTCCCACCGAGAAAATTTTCATGAAATATCCTATATGAGTATTTTTCGTGAATCGGACGAAAAAAAATCAAATTTTCTTTAAAATATGACAATAATATAAAAACTGAGAAGCTATGCAACGCCTTCCTTACGACCTGTTTAGTCAAATTGTGCGTCTAAAGAAGGCCATGAACAAACGAACTCTCTTTTGTTTCAATGCAGCATTTGTATGTAACGAGTGAAAGAGTGCAAATTTCCAAATTAGTTGGAATGTAATTTCTTTCCAAGACTGGCACATACAAATTGCACTGTTACCTGTGACATAAATTCACCATAAAAGCGTTGTTGTACAAGAGTCAATACTTTTATACATACAGTTGCCAGTGACATGCAGCTCAACAACACACACAATATTAATTGTTGTTTCCTCTGAAAAATGGCGATGCGAATGCGCCGCAATGTTACGTTATGTGTAAGTCGCCTGTGTTGTTTTCTTTCGTTCTATTTTTCTTCATTCATCTCTTCCCTCTGCCCTAACCTATATGTAATCTCTGTTCTTTTGAACACCTTTCCTTCGCTTTCTATTACGACCCTTTCAAATAGCAGAATGATTATGAACTGTGAGCAAGATGGTTTGTTGGTTGTAACGACGAAGAGCATATTTAACCTCCAGTACTAAAGTCATACCAAGAAATTCCCTGTCTAAGGCCCCAGTTCAATAATTAATGTATAATTACAAAGGCGGCAATATTTAACTGACGCAGAAGAAACCTATACCCTATATCCTATATCCTATGTCCCTATGGCCGCGCGTTCAAAGGCGTGAGTCTGCGGCCGCTCGCTTCCTGAAATTGTGGGTTCGAATCCCTCCGAAGACATGAATGTTTGTCTGTTGTGAGTGTTGTGTGTTGTCAGGTAGAGGTCATTACGTCGGGCTGATCAATGGTCCAGAGAAACCCTAGCGAGTGTGGTGTGTCTGAGTGTGATCGCGAAGGCTTGATAATGAGGAGGTCCTGACCTGGCCACTAGGGGCTGTTGAGCCATGATAATAAAAAAAAACTTAGCCATTACTTACCGTGCTACTTGGTCTTCGTGTTCTAGACAGCTTTCCTTTCATCTGCAAATACTGTGTGTTTTATAATTATGAAGTAGCAACATATGCCTCCTCAAAATTGTACCACGCTGTACAGTAGCTAATGCTGGAAGGGTAACATGATCAGGTCCAAGCATCACACACTGAGATAGCTGTAAGTTGGCCGTCAATAAAACCCTGCATTCACAGCGGTGCGGTTCAGGATTCCGGTTATTACGCTGTGTCGCCGGCTAATCGGTCCACGATGTTTCGAAGAACCGTAGCGCCCTCATTTTTAAGGTTCTAGAGGTCCCAGAATAATTGGGACACTCCGTGATTCGTATAGCCTACATTTTCGGAACAGTCTGTGTGAATTGACTAGTGCATTCAGCGTAGTGATTAAGTTGGGGCAGCTCAAGTCCAAGAAGGGCCAAGGACTGTTGCTTTGTCAGGGCGTACGAACTGGCTTTGTTAAGTGGGGCACTTGGCCAGGTAGTGAAGACGTCGGAGCCTGCAGCAACGACACACGAAGTTTAAGAATGTTTGGCTCCAAACCCTGTAGATCAGTCCTGGCGTTGTGCCTAACGAAAGGAACACGCAGTGTTTTTAATGCTTTGTAAATGCGAAATGTAGCTTGCACATTTAGCAGCAGGGTTGGGGGATGGGCTGCACAACAGAGCTGCAGCAAAACGGAGTGTTCTATGAATATCAAAAGCGTTTCAAACTGCCTCTGTTGTTGATTAATCGAAAGATTGCATGTTACTCGATATCAGATCTATCTTCTTTGTTCGACAGAACCTTGATAACGCCATTTTAAGTTATGAATCGTCTATACAACTGAATTTCAAACAGAATGGCGGTCCCTCTGCATTGACAGAAAATAAACTAGCTTCAGAAAAAAAGTAATGTTTTGCGTCTGTGAACAGGTCTCTGTTATTCCAGTCGCAACCAGCTGATGGCTTTAGAGGAACGACGTTACAAAACAAATGTGACTTACAGAATTTGGGTGGTAACGAAGTGTACTGGGTGCCTGAGAAATTATGTGAAATGTGGAACAACGTAGCTGGAAGGCAGGGTTACAGCTTTAACAGAAATACAAAAGACAAATGTGTGGAGCTGTTAATAGGAAGGCTGCTTCATATGTACGGCAAGAAAAAGCAGTCCCTATACAAGCATGGGCAAGTCCTTAGAGCACATCAAGGTGCCAAGGTTGTCAATCGGCCGCCTTTACTCCACAAAAAAATATCCCTGGTACTCGTTTCTTTCAGAGGCTGAGTCGACCCCAGGGCCGGAAGGATTAAGTTAATAAAAAATTCCAATGGTTCCGTTGGGAATGGAACCTGCAACCTTCCGGCTTGTAGCGCAGTGCGTCACCGTGGTTCAATGTGGAAACCTGTATAACAGAATAACTGTAGATACTACAGACAGCTAGGGGCCCATATCACTGTTTTTTAATAATCTAATGTGCCTTTAGTGGCCACAATCTCCGCCCGGTCGCGCCTGTATTCTACAGCTGATATGTTCGTGCATTCAGCTTGACATTCTGTCACCTGGATATTTCACACAAAACTCTTTTTACAACCGACTCTGCACTACTTTTATTATCTGAAGTTCATTTTTGTGCCTTTTCGCTTCATTTTCACCGGATTTTCACTACATGTCTGCAGTAACAGCAACCTGGCGCTGACGCCTGTCGGCAAGGCATTCACAAAATTACAGATTGTTCTTGGTAAATGCGAACATCGAGTGTTTTTCTGTCTGTTCGTCCGTCCGAATGTCTGCTCCATGAAACAACTCCGCCCACTTCCGACATGTTTTCCTAAAATTTTCTGTTGGAAACTTTTACTGAAATTTGTCGAGAAAATTAAATGTCAGTTAGAATCGAAAAATAAGAACATTTCAAACGAGGATCGCCGTACATATTATTATTCTTAATATAAACAACAGGGACTTTTCTACTTGACGTAAGAACGGAAGCTGTATTGACGATCTAAACCTAACAATCGAACACGATGTGGCAAACTTTACCTTTACCTTTACTCAGATATTCAGCCAGTGCTTTTTTCTGGGGGGGGGGGGATACTGCCCTTGAGGCTATACAAAATTTATATTTAATTTTAAAATTTGTAATATATGTTCAACTGTATTTATATTCATGCATGTTCCGTGACTGACTCACAGAATTTAAATCACTAGGCCTAATCTTCTTCTTTTTTTTTTAATTTCATCTAAAACACCTCATATATTTTAATTTATTTTTCAAATTCCACTCTACTAGTCATCAGCCGATTTCATTGGCTGATGGTGGCTGAAGGGTAAATCACGTATATCGTTGGATATATTCGTTTCTAATAAATCTAAGTGTTTCAAATTTCGATTTGGAGGGAGGGGCTAGGCCGTAGTCCGACAGCCCCCTTTCCCCTTTGTTTTGCCCTGCCTTTACTAAACAAAACAACAGTTACATAAGGAATTTTACACTACAAGTAAACGTACTTGTTAGAATAGGAGAATTGGTCTTTATGTCAACTGACTTGAACCTCCCATTTGGCAGAACCAAACGGGAGGTTCGCATAGGCCTACTTGTGACTACGGAGACGCTATATTCTTAAATACGATGCTGTATCTTGTGGTAGGTGGCTGTCAACACTTCTGAAAAACCTCTGGCCTACCTCTTCTGACCAGCTGGTTCCACACAAAAAAATTGGAACCTATACACAAAGGTACACGGCGTAACTGTCCGCATGACAATGGCGCCTTGTCTTGTAGCGGCTTGGACACGTTTATTTACAGGTCATCAATTTTATTTAGGTCATTTCTATTTTTTAAAATCGTTACCACAATTTTGCGCAAAATATGGGGCTTTCGCGGGTGCTCGGCGCGTTTATCATTTGTTTTTGTTCTACTGTGACGACCACTCATTATCCTGTGTTACTCACCATGCGATCCGTCAAAGCCCTCAACACTAAAGTAGAAGACAAGGGCAAGAGCCCGCCACACTATCTTTGCCTTAGGCCATATTTACCCGTACCTGATATACACTGCTTACGTCACCGCTCTTTCATTCTCACTTATAGAGTAACTTGCCACAGTGGAAGAACAATCTTTCCTGTATGCCGGCGTGGCAGCACCGCAGATATTTCGATACGGAGCATTATTTCTTATAATTTTAACTCCTGTAACTTTTTAAGATCGATTAAAATAAATTTTACTAGGGGGTGCTGATAAGTCCTTAGCCCGACTTACATCCCGATGTCGTAGGACGGAATCGATAATGTCGTTGGAAAGAGGGATCCGTTCATGTGCCGAATTGCAAGTATTTTCTTGTTACAGAGGCTGAAAGAAAGCATGTCAGACAATGATCGCGATTTCAACAACATCAGGACGCGAGCTGTCATTAGGTTTTTTTTTTCAGCAAGGCAAGGCGCAGAAGGAAATTCACGCCATTCTGACAGAAACATTAGGGGAAACTGCACCATTGAATGCCACCGTCAAAAACTGGGTGGCCCGGTTTAAACGTGGTGATTTTTCCCCCTGTGATGCCTCTCGTCCTGGACGACCCAAAACAGTGACCACCCCGGAGATTATTGATCAAATTCGCGAGCTAATCTTGGAAGGCCGCCGGATTTCGGCTAAATCAATAGCTGAGCAACTGGACATCTCACGTGAGCGGGTTGGTTCCATAATTCATGAAGATTTGGACATGCGGAAGCTCTCCGCGAAGTGGGTCCAGAAATGTCTGAACGCGGATCAAACACGTCAACGATGCCAGTCGTCTGAGCAAATTTGGAATTTTTTCGACGCGATCCAAATGATTTCCTGTCGCGATTCGTGACCATGGACGAAACCTGGTTATATCACTATGACCCGGAGGCAAAGCAACAATCTGTGGAGTGGTGGCATAGCGGCTCACCACGCCCCCAAAAATTCCGAGTGCAAAAATCCGCTGGAAAAGTTCTCTCCTCGATTTTTTGGGATCAAGATGGCATCCTCCTCATTGATTATCTTCCAAAGGGCCAAACTATCAACGCGGAGTATTATTCATCTCTGCTGGTGCAAATGAAGGACATTTTGAAGGAAAAACGCAGGCCGCGGGAAGGTCACCAAGGGGGCGGGGGGGGGTCTTGTTCTTGCACTACAATGCCCTGGCTCACCGGTTACTTGCAACCCAGAAGAAACTGGCCTACATGGGCTTCCAATGTCTTGATCACCCACCCTATTCTCCACATCTGGCCCCGTCGGACTACCACCTGTTCTCTGGCTGAAAAAAAACAATTGAAAGTTCGCCATTTTTCTTCCGACGCGGAAGTCATTGTTGCCGCGGAGACCTGATTGGACGGAGAGCCTTCTGAATTTTTTTTTGAGTGGCTTTCAAGCGTTAGAGCAACGGGCTAAGAAGTGTATTGAGCTTCGTAGGGTGTATGTTGAATAAATCCCGACTTTGTTCGCTGTAGCTTGTTTCCTTCCTGGTAGGGCTAAGGATTTATCAGCACCCCTAACGTCCTAACTACCCGTTTGTGTACTGACGACTTATACAGTGACAACCATCTTTTTGTTCTTATTACATTTTATATGTATGCGTGTGTGTGTGTGTGTGTGTGTGTGTGTGTGTGTGTGTGTGTGTGTGTGTAACAATTGTCTATGAGAAGCTACATGTAGGAGCATGTTATGACGAGCAAGACAACATTGTGCAAAATTGTTGGTAGTGAAATTTGTGTGCAGAACACAAGTTGAAATTATACAACAACAAAGTGCCGGGGGCACAATAAGGGAAGCGAAGTAATCGGATACTGGAGGAAATAAAAATATTCCTAATTTATAACCATAATTTATTTTTGTTAGGATAATTAAATCAAAACTGGGTGATGAGCTGGGTATGTAGGACGCATGAAGTAAATTAAAAATGCAGGCAATTTATGTCTGTTTTTTTCCGAAGAGGCCATTTGGGAGACCAAAAAATTTATTAGAAAATGATATTAAAATGACTGTTCCAATAACGGAATTTTAAGGTGTGATTTGGGTGCAACTTCTTCAGAACAGACCCAGTACAGGAACTTTGTCAACTCCTTAATGAACACTCGTTACAGTATAGATGGCAGCTAAATGAATATCAGCGGGTGAGAAAACAATGAAGTCAGCTGACGTCACGTTTATAACTTAACCACTTGACTAATTCTGTATAATTAAGCTGAATATTTCATTTCTAATTCTTAATTCCAGGACACTTCGACGTCAGTAGGAGTGACGCCAAACTGCACAATCTTCTGTGTGGCAAAAGGTAAAGAGTTTGTCGTTATGCCTTAGCACCCAGCTACAAAGACGTCTAGAGCAACTGAGGTAAAGCACCACACATTCTTAACATCAGCGCTACATGGGCTCAGCTCTTGGAATCAAATGAACACAACCAGCTCGCTACAGTGACAGACAGAAAACCGCTCCTTCTCCCGGAAAACTAATTTCGTGTTTTTAGCCCGTAGTATCGCTTTGCACAAGGAACTCCAACCCGCGGTCTGCAGCCACATTTGTAAATTATATGTAGGCGTATAGTAAAAAAAAAACTACACAATAATTCAGGCGGTTAGTATGCCACTTATTCCTAGTTTTCCACTTGTGGGCAGCGAACACGCCTACAAATGCAATTGGGTCCTTTGCCATAATAGGTTGGACACCCATTGCAGACAGCGCACGGCAATAGTGAACTTAATATTTGTGTTCGTTAGATGGCGCAGGGTCGAGAGCTCACAAATGCAAGTCTTGGAGAGAGGGAAAATATGAAATCATGCCCAAGCCTGGAGCATTTCGCAATCAGAACGACATACTATTCGCTTTTTAGCATAAACCACTGCTCCTAGGGAAACAGCACTGCATCCCTTCACCCATTTCACACAAACACGCATAACGAAATTTGATAAAGAGAAATCAAGTCACACGAAAATCAACGGAACACAAATTTTGCACTGAACTCCAATGGCTTCGTATAAGAGTGCAAGACGTCAGCAAATTACAGGCCACTACCTGCAGCGTACACAACCCCTGAAAGAAATGGAACGCGTTTGTTGTTGTTGTTGTTGTTGTTGTTTAGGAGCAATTTAACTTTTTGTCCGTGCTAACAAACTATAAACACCATCTTCTAACTTGCTTCCAACAAGAAGTTATTCCATCTGTGCAAACTTTCGACAATTGGCGCATATTTTTGGATGCCGCACTGAAGTGAAAGCTCAAATCAGATCGTGGCCTACCCTAACACGCGGATCTCCTGCTTGTGGAGGAGAGTGCCGGCAGCACGTAGACTTTTCTTACGTATAATTCAGTGCAAAAAGTGGCAGAGGCGAGGGGTCCTATCCCACAGCAATCCATATGAGATTTGTGGTGGACAAAGTGACACTGGGACACCTTTCTCTCCGAGTACTTGTGTTTTACCCTGTCAGTACCATTCCACCAATGCTCTATACCCGTCCCAGCATTCTTCTTAACAAAAGGACAAGCAGTCCAGGCTTGAGAACTTTCAAACAAAAAGATGTACTCCAACATTGTGCCAGTTTTCAAAGGTTCAGCATCCAACAAAATGTCGCTGCATATCTGGAAATTTTTTTTTAAACTTGTAGCGTTCTTAGTGGCTACCAAGCAATTTTAGGGTCGAGAATCTACCAGTTTGTAGATACACACATAATGCTAGTATGGAGATACTTTTGGATAAGTAAACTGCGTTACGGGATTACTGAGTTTTGTCTTATTTTGGTGCCAAAGAGTAGCTCTATTCATTCTTTTTATGGGTGGGGGTCTGCATATGTTGTTTTGTCTTGCAGACGTTTCTATTGGATTACAAGTTCATTGTCTCCATTGCGATTAATTTTGCTATCAGTCAGTACCGGAGTGCTGATAATTCCTTAGCCCGACCAGGAATGCAACAAACTCGGAAGCATATTAGGGAGGCGCACGATTTCGATAACATCGAAACGCGAGCTGCCATCAAGTACCCCCCCCCCCCCCCCCCCCACCCAGACACCACAAAAAAAAAACAAACAACATCACAAAACACAATAA
>Ga0136643_10005242_pt1 | contig 18193 bp, 16 predicted proteins | sample TergutLab28metaG_FD_96883 | JGI IMG/M metagenome (GOLD analysis project Ga0136643, IMG submission 96883) | Labiotermes labralis P1 segment gut microbial communities from Petit-Saut dam, French Guiana - Lab288 P1 (version 3) (version 3) | ecosystem: Host-associated > Arthropoda: Insects >...
ACGGCGGCACCGGCATACCCCCAGCCGGCGTGCCCGACGGCGGCACCGGCATACCCCCAGCCGGGGTGCCCGACGGCGGCACCGGCATACCACCCGCCGGGGTTCCCCCAGCCGGGGTGCCTGACGGCGGCACGGGCATCCCGCCCGCCGGCGTACCCGACGGCGGCACCGGCATACCCCCAGCCGGCGTGCCCGACGGCGGAACGGGCATACCCCCCGCCGGCGTACCGGACGGCGGCACCGGCTGACCGGGGGCCGCGGGGGTGGGCTGGATCGGCTGCGGGTACCCGTACACGGCCTGCGCGGGCAGGACGTGCGTCGCTCCCGTGTCGTCGGGCTGCGGCTGCCCGTGCGGCGGGAAGCCCTGCGCTCCCGGGGCCGCCTGCGGTACGGCGCCGAGGGACGGCACCGACCCGGATGCCCCGGTCGAGCCTGCGCCCTCGGCCGGGACGTGCGGTGCGTTCGGCGCCGAGCCCTCCGAATTCCCGCTCTCCGGCTGCGCCGAGGCGCTCCGTGGCAGGTAGCCGGGCGGCACCGCGTCCTCGGGCTCCCCGCTCCCCGGCTCGCCTTCCTCCGGCATGTCGGCGTCCGGCGCGCTGACCATGTACCAGGATTGCAGTCGCGGACCGATGCGCAGCGCACGGGTGCTGAACTCATCGGTGTACTCGGAATCCGACTGGTCATCGACGGGACCGGTTCCGCCCGCGCGGCTGTTGTCCCGGTCGTTGCTCAAAATGCCCTCCTGGTCTGCTGTCCCCAACCCCCGCGCCGCCTGCCAAGCACCCCGTGCTTGGCCTCCCCTGCCCCGTTCAGGGGAAGCCGCTGCTCAAGTCGGTCCGGTTTCCTCATCAGTTGCTTAGGGATGTCGGTGGGCATCGGAACAGCGACCGTGATCAGGAACCTCGACCACGGTCAAGAGAGCAGGTGTCCGTGCGGGCCACGCCCGCCCGGCTTCGCGCGCCACCGGTTCCCCCGATCGGTGGCGCCGCACGGGCGGGCGGGTCCGCACAAGGTCCCGACCCGCGGTCGGGAGGCAGCCGCCTGCTCGCGTCTGTCTCCTGGCCCGTGCTGCCTCAGCGGCGGTTGCGCTGCCGAGGAGCCCGGCGCGGTGTGCCACCCCCGGCGCCTCCCCTGGTCATGGTGTACACCATGCTGCTGAGGATACCGCCGACGACGATCACGACGATCCCGACGGTGGTGTTGATGAGGAAGCCGACGAGGATGGCCGCGGCGTAGATCGCCGGGGTGATGCGGCGCAGGTTTTGGTTCAAGGCGGGGGGGTCCTTCCTGAGGGTGGATTCGGCGACGGGGTCGCTGGGGGGCGACCTAGGCTGTGTGCGACACCGCGATGCTCGTGCGGTCCCCCTGTCCCTGCGTGCGCTGGGCATCCAGGCGCATGCTGACGTCGTGGAGGGGCCGTCCGCTGCCATGCCAGACCGACAGAGCGTATGCGCTGAACGGGTAGCGGCTCCTCGACTCGGGCACCTCGATCCGGACGTGCACCAGATCTTCACCTGAAGCGGTCACGGGTGCTCCGCCGGGGACGTCGCCGTACGACCTCAGCAGCTCGAACAGGCTTCCGGGCAGGGCGAGTTCATGTTGCTCCACCTTCCCGTGGATGCCCGCGCGGAACACGGCAGCCGCCGCCAGGTCCAGGTCCACGACCATGTCGAGGTCGGCACGGTCCGGCAGCGGGCGCCCCTGGGACGTGAGGGTTTCGTAGAGGAAGTCCACGGCGGCCCGGGCGTAGCGGGCGGCGCGGTCCTCCTCGCCCACGATGCGCCGCAGGATCGCCTGGTAGTGGACTTCCTCGTGGATGACGGGACGCCCGATGTACCCGTACAGCCGGGCACGGTTGAAGCTTTCGGGCTCGCGCCAGGAACGGGCGTAGTCGGCCATCAGGAAGGAGATCAGGGGATCCTCCCCGCCACCCTCGCGGAGGAACGTGCCGAGCATTTCCACCAGGTCCACCGTGCGTACACCGGAGGTCTCGGCGATGACCCTCAGTGCCGACCGGAGCAGGCACTTGTGAAAGACCGTCAGCGGGATGCGGAAGGCCATCCCGCTCAGCCAGTCCTCGAACGACATCCGGGAGTGCTCGATCACGACGTCGGCCAGCAGGTCCGTGTTCCCGGGATCGCAGGGCATGTGCCTGGTGCGCAGGCCGTGATCGTCGCGGAAGCGGGCGTGCGTGTAGTCGGTGTTGTTGAGCAGCAGCAGGGGGTAGATGACAGGGCCGCCGCCCGAGGCGATCGCCTCCTCGATCCCGGCCAGATGGGTGGCACGGGACTCACCGGGCAGGCCCCAGATGAGGTCCGTGTAGGTCGGGATGTTCTGGGCCCGGAACTGGGTCTGCATGCGGCGGTAGTTGTCGACCCGGATGTTGCGGCGGTTGGCGATCTGCAGCACGTCGGCGTCGAAGGACTGCGCGGACAGGGTGATGGCCCCGGTCAGCCCGGCCCGGTACAGGAGCCCCGCGATCTCCACCACGCGGCCGTTGGTGTTCTTCGCCCAGTTCGTCATCACCAGCAGCCGCTTGTTGTAGCGCTGGCACAGCTCCACGATGTGGCGTGCGATGTCCACGTCGCGCGCGACGATGCCGAAGTTGGCGTCGGCGATGAACAGCTGGGTGCCGTCGGCGGCGACCCGGACGATGCGCTCCAGTTCGTCCCGGATGCGGTCCATGGGGAACTGGCGGACCTTGGAGTTGGTGGCGCCGCCCCAGTAGCAGAAGGCGCAGGAGTAGGGGCAGCCCCGGTTGGTCTCGTACACCAGCATCCGGGACTGCGCGATGTCTTCGTCGCTCCAGGTGTTCCCGAGCAGGGGCGACGGCAGCTCGCCGAGGTCCGCGATACGGGGGGCCTCGGCGGTGGTGACCACCTTGCCGGCAGCGGTGCGGTAGCTGATGCCGGGCACGGCCGCCATCGCGTCGTCGGCGGTGGCCGGGTCCTCGTGGTGCAGGAACACCCGCAGCAGGTCCCGGAACCGCACCTCCCCCTCGCCGTGGACGAGGACGTCGACCCAGGGAGCCTCGGAGAACAGCGCCCGCTGCTGGTGCGTCACGTCGTTGCCGCCGACCACGATGCGGCAGGCGGGCCAGCGCTCCTTGATCCGGCGGGCCAGTTCGAGCGTGCTGGGCCGGTTCCAGAAGTAGACGGTGAAGGCGACCGCCAGGGGATCCTGCAGCGCGCCCAGCACCTTGGCACACGCGCCCTCGAACGCGTCACCGCCCTGCATGTACACGTGTTTGGTGAAGGAGCAGGCCTCGGCGAGTTCCGGGTCCGCCTCGGCGGCGGCCTGCAGGTAGCCCAGCACGGAGCTGTAGCGGACGCCGGGCATCACGGTCAGCTCGACCAGGTGCGCTTGGCGCCGTCCAGCCACGGCAGGGGGCTGCCCGAGTCCGGCTGGCAGGTCGGCTGACGTCATTTCTCGAACCCTTCTTGATCTCCGTTGCATTCACCGGCCGCGGCGGAACGTGCCGGCCGTGACACACGAGTTCCCGTAGGTCACGGCCGGCAGGTCCCGCGGTGTCAGATCAGGTGCAGCAGCAGCACGGGGAGCAGCAGCAGCAGTAGCTGTCGCCACCGGCCACGGCCTCCAGGTCGGCCTCGGACAGCTCACGGTCCTCGATCTGCGGCGAGCTCGGCACCCGCAGCTCGTAGACACCGGTCTCCTTGCCGGCGTTCCAGAGCGCCACCTGGGCCTCCAGGTCGGGGTCGCCCCCGATGGCCCGGACGATGCGCACGGTGGCGTTCGCCGGAAGCTCCAGACCCTGCTCCGCCAGCGCGGTGCGGGGGTTCTCCTCCAGCCGGCCCACGTAGCCGTCGTCCGACCATGCGGCCGTCAGCACCTTGGTGTACGCGCTGACGAACGCCGACCTCTCTCGGGGTTCCATGGTTCTCCTTCTTGTTCGGTTGTCTGCCGGGCGTCTCGGTCGACGCCCGGATGGTCCGGCCGGGAGGGCCGGGAATCAGGGAGCGGGCCACGGAGGGTGGAACCCTCAGTGGACCGACAGAAGAAAGTCGCTGAAGCCGAGGAGTTGGACCCCGGTGCCCGGTGCGGCGGCGGGCGGGATGACGCTGAGGTACACCTCGAGGCGTTTGATCACGTACTCGGGGGCGTGCGCTCCTTGCGGGCTCCCGGCCATGACGGCCTCCGGGCTGTCGGGGTCGAGGGCCACCGTCGCGGTGCCGGATGTTGGGGTCATCCGGTCCTCCACGGTGACGGCGGTGAACGCCAGTGCCCCTCCGTCCCGGGTGCGCAGCAGGTAGGACGGGAAGACCCGCGGCAGGAGGGTCCGGGTCAGCTCGCCGCCCCGGCTCTTCAGCTCCTGCGCGTCGGCGGTGTAGATGCCGGCGAGATCGACGTTGAGCGCGTCGTTCGGCGCCAGCGGCACGTCGGGGTCGCGGTGGCCCTCGGCGAAGTCGTTGTACGCCTTGGCCAGCGCCTCGGGAGGCGCCAGCAGCCCTTCGCTGCTGGCGACGGCCGGCTCCCCGTGGGCGCTGTCCTCCGCCAGCGCCGGCAGCCCGTCGGTACCCCTGGCCAGCGGGTAGTAGGCGACCCGGTACGGGGCCGACGGCCGGTCCTTCACGAACAGGATGTACGCCGGCGCCGGGGTGACCCTGTCGGACTGCAACTGCGGGGCGGTCGCCAGGAAGTAGCGCGGGTAGCCACTGACGCGCGGGAAGACGAAGCCGGGAGTGACGAAGCTCCGGTTCGGCACCTTGACCTTCTGCGCCTTCGCGAGCGTCAGGCCCGCCTGGCTCGCCGTCGAGGCCGGGGGCTCCTCGATGCGGGACAGCGCGTGGACGGTGTCCAGGGTGACCGCGTTGCTCTTCGCCGTGTACTGCTGGAGCAGCTTCGTCGCCAGGGGCACGCCGACCGGCGGGGGCGGCACCGCGGAGGCGCTCGCCCTGGGCGTGGACGCACCGCTGCCGCATCCGGCGGCGAGCACCGTGAAGGCTGCCACGGCGGTCCACGTCCTCATCCTGCCGAGGCCGTTCATTCCTTGGCCCGCTCCCACTTGAAGGCCGCCAGGCTCAGCAGGAGACCGACCACGCACCACACGCCGAGTACCAGGGCGGTACGCCCGTGTTCCCAGCTCCCGGCCGCTTCCGCCGTCTGGAAGGAGTCGGACAGGAACGCCGAACGCAGGCCCTGGGCCATCCACTTGAGCGGGAAGCAGCTGGCCACCACCTGCATGAATCCGGGGAGCTGGGTGAACACGAAGAACACTCCCGAGATCAGCTGCAGGGCCAGGTACGGCAGTTGGACCACCGGCGCCGCGGCACGCGCGTTCGGCGCCACCCGGCTGTAGGCGATGCCGAGGAAGGAGCAGGCGATGATGCCGAGGACGACCACCCAGGCGAAGGTGAACCAGCGCGCCCCGGTGTTCGGGAGGTGCAGGCCGAACAGGCCCACGCCGAAGGCCAGCAGCACCACGGTCTCCAGCACCCCGGTGACGAAGGCCTGTGCGACCTTGCCCAGGAAGTACGACACCGGCGACATGGGGGTCGCGGCCAGCCGGCGCAGGGTACCGTCGTCGCGCTCGATGGCGATGGCGACGGCGAGACTGGAGAAGGTGGTGCTCATGATGCCGGAGGCGATGATCCCGGCGATCAGCACCTGCTTCATGGGGGTGTGGGTGCCGGGAGCGTCGCCGCTGAAGATGGCGCCGAAGATCAGCAGCAGCACCAGCGGCAGGGCGAAGGTGAAGATCACCGCTTGCCGGTTGCGGAAGTAGCACTTCAGCTCGATGCCGGCGCGGGACGCCGCCACCTTGACGATCGAAGGCATCCGCTGGTTGCTCGTGGGGGGCTCGGATCGGTATCCCACAGCCGTGGTTTCGACTCCGCCAGTCATGCGATGTGCTCCAGTCCGGGCGCGGGCGCCGTGTTCGCGGCGTCGGCCGATGCGATCATCCGGAGGTAGACGTCCTCCAGCGTGGGCCTGGTGACGGTCAGTCCCGGGAGGTCGTAACTGCCCAGCCGGACCGCCCAGTCGAGCAGGACGCGCAGGACCGCGGCCGGCGTGGCGGTGCTGATCCGGACCTGGCCGTCCGCTCCTCCGACCGACGGTGTCCCGGCGCCGTGGACGTTCGGCAGTTGCGCCCCGCGCAGGGGGCCCACCGCCTGGAACTCGATCACCGCCTCGCCGTGGGCGCGGCCGCCGATGTCTCCGGGCGCTCCTTCCGCGGCGACCCTCCCCCGCAGAAGGATGGCGACCCGCTCGCAGAGCGCCTCGACCTCGTCGAGGTAGTGGGTGGTGAGCATCACCGTGGTGCCGTCCGTGGCCAGCTCCCGGATCAGGTCCCAGGTGACGCGCCGGGCCTGCGGGTCCAGCCCCGTGGTGGGCTCGTCGAGGAAGACGAGTTCGGGGCGGCCGACGATGCCGAGCGCGACATCCACGCGCCGCCGTTGGCCGCCCGAGAGCTTGTTGATGCGCGAGCTCGCCTTCTCGGCCAGCCCGACCGCGGCGATCACGTCGTCGACGGCGCGCGGCGCGGGGTAGAAGGCCGCGACCTGGGTCAGCATCTGCCGCACCGTCAGCGGGTTCTGCTCGTTCGGCGATTGCAGCACGATGCCGATGCGCGCCTTCCAGTCGCGCAGCGCGCCCCCGTGCAGGTGCTGCGGGTCGGCGTCGAGCACGGTCACCGTGCCGCCGCTGCGATCGTGGTAGCCCTCGAGGATCTCGACGGTCGACGACTTGCCCGCGCCGTTCGGGCCGAGCAGGGCGAACACCTCGCCGCGCGCGATGTCGAAGTCGATGCCGTCGACGGCGGTCACCGCGCCCGGGCCGAGGCCGTAGGTCTTGCGCAGGCCGCGGACGGTCACGACGTTGTCAGTGGTCATGCGACCAGAGTGGCGCGCGGCGCCCCGCGCCGGTAGCGCCCGGGCGACGGAATCCGGCATCCACCGATCGGTGGATGCCGGCCGCTTCCCGCTGGTCGAGTAGCAGCCGAGCGCGAGCGAGGCCGCGTATCGAGACCCCGGTGCTATTCGGCGGTCGTGCCGCCCTGATCCCGAACGAGCTCGAAGACGCCCTTCAGCACCTCGTCGGGCCGGAACGGGTACTTCCTGATCTCGCCCTCGTCGCTGATGCCGGTCATGACGAGCACGGTGTGCAGGCCCGCCTCGATGCCGGCGACGATGTCGGTGTCCATGCGGTCGCCGATCATCGCGGTCGTCTCGGAGTGCGCGCGGATCTTGTTCATCGCCGAGCGGAACATCATGGGGTTCGGCTTGCCGACGATGTACGGCTCGCGGCCCGTGGCCTTGGTGATGAGCGCGGCGATCGCGCCCGTCGCGGGCATCGGCCCCTCGGCGCTCGGGCCGGTCGCGTCGGGGTTCGTCGCGATGAAGCGCGCCCCGGCGGTGATGAGGCGGATCGCCTTCGTGATCGCCTCGAAGCTGTAGTTGCGCGTCTCGCCGACGACGACGAAGTCGGGGTCGGTCTCGGTCATGATGAAGCCGGCCTCGTGCAGGGCGGTCGTGATGCCCGCCTCGCCGATGACGAAGGCCTTGCCGCCCGGCATCTGGCTCGCGCAGAAATCGGCGGTGGCGAGGGCGGATGTCCAGATCCGCTCTTCCGGCACCTCGATGCCCGAGGCCCGGAGGCGCGCCGCGAGGTCACGCGGCGTGAAGATCGAGTTGTTGGTGAGGATCAGGTACTCCGTGCCGTCGTCCGCCCACTGCTTGAGCAGTTCCGCGGCGCCGGGCAGGGCCTTGTTCTCGTGGACGAGCACGCCGTCCATATCGGTCAGCCAGGAGACGACATCGCCGCGTTCGCGCATGCGCTCAGCCTATTGGAGCAGTGCTGGGCGCCGCCGCCGGTCGACCGAGCGCCCCCTCCGCTGGTCGACTGAGCGTCCTCACCCCGCCGGTCGGCCGAGCCTCCTCACCCCGCCGGTCGGCCGAGCGTTCTCACCCCGCTGGTCGAGTAGCAGCCGAGCGTCAGCGAGGCAGCGTATCGAGACCCCGTAGCGTTAACAGGTGCCCGAGCCCGAGACATCCGCCGATCACCTCGCCCACGGCGTGGGCCCGTGGGTCGGCGACCTGCCGGATGACGCGCGCTACGACCCCGAGCTGCTGCGCCACGGCGACACCCGCAACGTCGTCGACCGCTACCGCTACTGGTCGATGGACGCCATCGTCGCCGACCTCGATGCGCGTCGGCATCCGTTCCACGTCGCGATCGAGAACTGGCAGCACGACCTCAACATCGGATCGATCGTGCGCAGCGCGAACGCGTTCCTCGCCGACACCGTGCACATCGTCGGGCGCCGCCGCTGGAACAGGCGCGGGGCGATGGTGACCGACCGCTACCAGCACGTGCTGCACCACGACACGATCGAGGAGCTGGTGGCCTGGGCATCCGCCCGCGACCTGCCGATCATCGCGATCGACAACGTGCCCGGCTCGGTGCTGATCGAGCGCTTCGCGCTGCCGCGCGCGTGCGTCTTCCTGTTCGGCCAGGAGGGGCCGGGGCTGTCGGATGCCGCGATCGCCGCCGCCGACGCGGTCGTCGAGATCGCGCAGTTCGGCTCGACCCGCTCGATCAACGCGAGCGCGGCGGCCGCCATTGCGATGCACGCGTGGGTGCAGCAGCACGCCGCGTTGCCGAGCTGACCGCTCTTCCCCTGTTCCCGGGTGCGCCGGCCGTGGCCTGCGAGCAACGTTGCTCCCAAGTGGCAGTTCGGGCTGCCCCGTCGCGCGATCGACAGCCGCAACTCACACTTGGGGTGCATTCGGCTTCCACGATGAGCGTGCGCCGCGATGTCGCCGGTGGGCGCTAACGTGCCCCGCATGAGCACGCTGCGCATCCTGCACCTCTCCGACACGCACCTCCTCGGCGACGCCGACGCGCGTCACAACGGCATCGACACGACGGCCGCGCTCGAGCGCGTGCTCGAGCGGGCGGCCGGGGTCGCCGGCATCGGGCTGGTCGTGGCGAGCGGCGATCTCGCGGAAGACGGCTCGGTCGCGGCCTACGAGAAGCTGCGCGAGCGGGTGGATGCCTTCGCGGCGGCGCGTGGCGCGCAGGCGGCCTACGTCATGGGCAACCACGATCTGCGCGCCGGCTTCGAGCAGGTGCTCGGCCCGCGCGAGGGGGTGCTCGACGTCGACGGGTTCCGCGTCATCCGCCTCGACTCGTCAGTCCCGGGCAGGGGCTACGGCGAGCTGTTCCCCGAGCAGCTCGCGCGGCTGCGCGACATCCTCGCCGCCCCCGCCGAGCACGGCTCGATCGTGGTGCTGCACCACGCACCGGTGGCCGCCTGGACGCCCCTGCTGCGCGCCCTCGAGCTGCAGCGCCCCGACGCGGTGCTCGCAGCCTGCGGCGCGGGCGACGTGCGGCTCGTCCTGGCCGGCCACTACCACCATCCGGTCGCGACGGTGGCGGCCGGCATCCCCGTCATCGTCGCCCCCGGCGTGACCAACACGACGGATGTCGCGCCGCCGCCCGGCCACGAGCGCGCCTCCGCGGGCAGCGGTTTCGCCCTCATCGACGTGCCCGCCTCGGGCGAGCCGGCGGCGACCTTCGTCACCGCACCGGCCCCGGGCGACGGTCGTCTGCTCTTCGACATGGACCCGGCGCGGGTCGCCACGATCGCGGCGGAATACGGCGTGGGCTGAGGCGCCGGCGCCCCTCCGCGACCGTCCGTTCTACCCCTCGGGGCGGGGCGATTCCGGCGGGCACCCCCGAACGGGTGCCGCTGGACATGTCCGGACAAGCACTGAGATACTGGCCGACACCCATGTCCCACCATCGCCGGACACCCCCACTCACGGCGTTCGTGGCACGTCAGAACCCGGCCCTTCTGGGCGGGATCGTCGGCGGCGCCACGGCGTTGCTGCTGGGCGCCCTCGCGCTCGGCTGGGTCGCCCTGTCCAGCACGGGGGTCGACTTCGTCCCGACGCCGGCGCAGGCGCTGGCCTCGGTGATCGACCCGGGCTCGCCCGTCGTCGCGCGCGAGGCCGGCGTCAGTGCGGCGCCGACGGACCGCCCGACCCCCGCCACGACGCCGAAGCCCAGCGCGGTCGCGAGCGGAGCCGCGAAGAGCACCGCGACCGTCGCGGCGGCGAAGCGGACGGTGGCGCCGCAGGCCGGTGCCGCGGCATCCCCCATGACGACGTCCACACCAGCGCCTGCCGTCGTCGTGACGACAGCACCGACATCTTCACCGAGCCCGACCTCCGCCCCGAGCCCGACGACCGAGCCCAGCGCCGCGCCGACGCCGTCACCCACGCCGTCGCACGGCTCACAGGGCAACGGGCACTCGGGCGGCAACGGTCAGGGCGGCGACTGCATCCTGCTCGTGATCTGCACCGGGTGAGCTGAACCCGGCACGGCGGTCGGGCGCCCGTTCCGGCCGCCGGGCTCAGGCGCGCAGCCAGGCCGGCTCGGCCGACGGCGGTGCGAGCTCGGCGCCGTAGGCCAGCACCGGGGTGCGCGCGATGAGCTCGGTGATCTCGCGGTGGCTGAGGCCGGCGATGCCGAGCACGCAGGAGATGACGAGCACGTGACCGCGCTCGGGGCTGAGGAAGGTGCGACGCGCTTCCGAGAGCACCGAGAGCGCCGTGGCCTCGATGAGCCGGGACAGCGAGCCGGGCTCGATGTCGCCGCGCAGCGAGCCGCCGGCGATGCCGCGCTCGATGGTGTCGCGCAGGCGGATGCGGACCGGTTCGAGCATGCGCGCGACCTGGTCGCGGTGCCGCCCGTGGCCCGAGAGGCGGGTGAGCAGCCGCACGTCGTCGCTGTCGGCCCAGAGCCGCGACGCGTGCAGCGCCAGCTCGACGCGCGGGTCGCTGTGGCTGATGGGGTCGAGCTCGGCGATGAGCTGAGCGGCGGCGCGGATCAGAACCGCGTCGATGAGCTCGTCACGGCCGGCGAAGTGACCGTAGACGGTGCGGCGGGTGAGGCCCGCCTGAAGGGCGATGCGCTCGAGCGAGGTGTTGCGTTCCTGCATGAGCAGAGCGGATGCCGCGTCGAGGATCGACTCGCGGTTCGCCTCGGCGTCCTTGCGACGGGCGCGCGATTTCTGGTCTGCCATGGACAGACCCTAGACCATTTGTTCACCCCGCTGTGAACGAACAGCATCTCAATTCGGATACTGTTACGACCCGTTTCGCGCCGGGGTGTCGGGGGCCGTCATCCCGGTCGGTACGGAGGCGCCGGGCATACCATGGCAGCCATGACGGACGAACAGGACGTGCAGCAGGCGGCCCACGAGGCAGAGCAGCAGCCTGTGAAGGCTGACCCGGCGCCCCCGACGGAGGCCATCATCCTCAAGAGCTCGGATTAGCGCAGGCGGTCACTCCGCCGCGCGCTCCTCGCCCTCGGCCCCCGCGCGGATGTGGTGCCTGATGACCTCGGTCACCACGAAGTTGAACCACTTCTCGGCGAACTCGGGGTCGAGGTTGCTCTCGATGGCGAGCTCGCGCAGGCGCGCGATCTGCATGTGCTCGCGGTCGGGGTCGGATGCCGGCAGCCCGAACTCCGCCTTCAGCTCGCCGACGGTCTGCGTGAACTTGAAGCGCTCGGCCAGCAGGTGGATGAGCGCCGCGTCGATGTTGTCGATGCTCTGACGGATGCGCAGCAGCTGCTGCCAGGCCGCCTCGGGGCTGTCGGGTGCGGTGGGCATGCTGAAACCCTAGCGGCGAACGATGGGCGGCAGATCCGTGCGGCGGTCGGATGTCAGAGCGCCGGCACCACCGCGGTCGGCGAGCCGGCCGGCAGGCTCTGCACGGCCTCGCCGGGCACGCCGTCGGCGCCGAGCGCGAAGACCGCGATGTCGCCGCCGAGCTGGTTCGCGACATAGAGGTGCGTCGCGGTGACGTGGTGGTGGCGCGGGAAGGCGGCGCCCGTGCCCGAGGGGGTCTCGGCGAGCGGTGCGAGCGAGCCGTCGGCCGCGACCGACATCGTCGCGATGACGTTCGAGCCGCGCACGCCCACGTAGAGCAACGACTCGTCGGCGTTCAGCACGAGGTGCGCGGCCGACTCGCCGGCCTGGCGGCCGACCGTGCGCACGGGCGCCGCCGACACGACCCTGTAGCGGCCGTCGGCGCCGGGCTCGAGCACCGTGACGTCGATGGCGTACTCGCCGTCGACGTAGAGCCGGCCGGTCTGCGACGGCGCGATGTGGCGCGGGCCGGTGCCGTAGGGGAAGACGACCTCGTGGTCGAGCTCGAGCGCCGCATCCGCCTCGCTGAATCGCCAGACCCGCGCGAGGTCGAAGCCGAGGTCGATCGTCATGACGCGGCCGTCGGCGAGGAACTGTGCGAAGTGCGCGCGGCTCTGGCGCGGCGCCGAGTCGGGGTGCGGCGCGACCAGCTCGGTCTCGGGCACGCCCGCATACGGGTCGGATGCCGGCGCGGCCTCGGTGCGGCCGACGATGGCGCCGCTCGCCGCGTCGAGGGCGTAGACGAGCACCTGGCCAGAGGCCCAGCACGCGACGACCGCGAAGCGCCCGGCCGGGTCGACGGCGACGTGGCACGCGGCGGCGCCCGCGGGGGCCGCCGCGCCGAGCGGCGCGAGCGAGGCATCCGCACCGATCTCGAACGCGTGCAGCGTCTGGGCGGCCTCGCCGACCGCGTACAGCACGGGCAGGCTCGGGTGCTGCGCGACGAAGCTCGGGCTGTCGACGCGCGCGGCGAGCCGCACGTCGGTCAGGGTGCCGTCGGGCGCGATCTGCGCCGAGAGGATGCCCTCGCCGGCGCCGTCCATGTCCGGCGTGTAGCCGCCGAGCCACACCTGCGTGCTGCGCTGCGTCATCCGTGTTCCTCCGCGTGATCGGTCGTGACTAGTCGATGAGGTCGTGGCGCACGATGATCGCCTCGCGCGCCGGGCCGACGCCGATCGCCGAGATGCGGCAGCCGGAGAGGCGCTCGATCGCGAGCACGTAGTCCTGTGCGTTCTGGGGCAGGTCGTCGAAGTCCCGCACGCCCGTGATGTCCTCGGTCCAGCCGGGGAACTCCTCGTAGACGGGCGTCGCGTGGTGGAAGTCGGACTGCGAGACGGGCACCTCGTCGACCCGCTTGCCGTCGACCTCGTAGGCGACGCAGACCGGGATCGACTCGATGCCGGTGAGCACGTCGAGCTTCGTCAGCACGATGTCGGTGAGGCCGTTGATGCGGCTCGCGTAGCGCGCGATGGGCGCGTCGTACCAGCCGGGGCGGCGGCGGCGGCCGGTCGTGGTGCCGAACTCGTGACCGTTCTCGACGAGGAAGTCGCCCCACTCGTCGAACAGCTCGGTCGGGAACGGGCCCGCGCCGACGCGCGTGATGTAGGCCTTCGCGATGCCGATGATGCGCGTGAGCTTGGTGGGGCCGACGCCCGAGCCGGTGGACGCGCCGCCGGCGGTCGCCGACGACGAGGTCACGAACGGGTAGGTGCCGTGGTCGACGTCGAGCATCGTGGCCTGGCCGCCCTCGAAGAGCACGTTCTTGCCCGCGTCGATCGCGTTGCCGAGCTCGAGCGCGGTGTCGATGACCATGGGCGCGAGGCGCTCGGTGTGCGACAGCAGCTCGGCCACGACCTCGTCGACGAGGATGGCGCGGCGGTTGTAGACCTTGACGAGCAGCGAGTTCTTCTGGAAGAGCGCGCCCTCGACCTTCTGGCGCAGGATCGACTCGTCGAAGAGGTCCTGCACGCGGATGCCGACGCGGTTGATCTTGTCGGCGTAGGCCGGGCCGATGCCGCGGCCGGTCGTGCCGATCTGGCGCTTGCCGAGGAAGCGCTCGGTGACCTTGTCGAGCGTGCGGTGGTACGAGGCGATGACGTGGGCGTTGGCCGAGATCTTGAGCTTCGAGGTGTCGAGGCCGCGCGCCTCGAGCGCGTCGATCTCTTCGAACAGCACCTCGAGGTCGACGACGACGCCGTTGCCGATCACGGGGATGACGCCCTCGGTCAGGATGCCGGAGGGCAGCAGGTGCAGCGCGTACTTCTCGTTGCCGATCACGACGGTGTGACCGGCGTTGTTGCCGCCGTTGAACTTGACGACGTAGTCGATGCGGCTGCCGAGCAGGTCGGTCGCCTTGCCCTTGCCCTCGTCGCCCCACTGGGCGCCGACGATCACGATTCCAGGCACGTGGCCCTCCTCACGTAGGAGCGGGTGGACCGCGCGATCGGTCCACCCCATCCTATCGGGCGCCCGTTATCGAGCTGTGACACGGGCGGGGGATGTCTTGCCCAGGGGCACTTATTGACTCTATGTTCAATAGCGGTGGCGACGGTGTCACCTGTCCGGGGGAGGAACGACATGACATCCACGAGGCCGCGTCTCGCCATGGCGGCTCTGGCCGGGGCATCCCTGGTCGCCGCGCTCGTCGTCGCGCCGCTGCAGGCGGATGCCGCCGACAGCAGCGTGCAGGAGGTGTCGCGCGGCGTCGCGATCCCCGCGTTCTACAACCCGCCGGCGACGTTGCCGAGTGCCGACGGCGCGCTGATCCGCAGCGAGCCGCTGCCGCTCGGCGCCGGCCTGACCCTGCCGGGCGTCGGCACGCTGCCCGGCCGGGCGACGCGGGTCATGTACAAGACCACCGATGCGGCCGGCGCGCCCGCCGCGGTGACGGGCGCCTACATCGAGCCCGCGGCGCCGTGGCTCGGCGGCGGCGCCCGACCCCTCGTCGTGCTCGCGCCCGGCACGATGGGGCAGGGCGACCAGTGCGCGCCCTCGCTCGCGCTCGAGCACCCGATCCGGTTCAACGGGCAGACGGTCTCGATCGGCTACGAGGACATCGCCGCCTATCGGCTGCTCGCCGAGGGCGTGGCGGTGATGGTCACCGACTACATCGGGCTCGGCACGACCGATGCCGTGCACACCTACGTCAACCGCGTGGACGAGGGGCATGCCGTGCTGGATGCCGCGCGCGCCGCACTGCAGGTGCCCGGGGCGTCCGTCGACGCCGCATCGCGCGTCGGCCTCTACGGCTACAGCCAGGGCGGCGGCGCCACGGCATCCGCCGCGGAGCTCCGCACCGGCTACGCGCCCGACGTCGACCTCGTCGGCAGCTATGTCGGCGCTCCCCCGGTCGACCTCACCGCGGTCGCCGCGGGCATCGACGGCAGCGCGCTCGCCGCGGCGCTCGGTTGGACGATGAACAGCCTGATCCAGGCCTACCCGGCGCTCGCGCCCGTCATCGACCGGCATCTCAATGCGACGGGGCGCGCCGCGCTCGCCGACCTCGCGACCGCGTGCATCGGCGACGGCATCGCGGGCTACGCGTTCCAGAAGAGCAGCGCGTGGACCTCCGACGGCTCGTCGCTCACCCAGGTCGTGGCGGAGGAACCCGCCCTGCAGGCCGCGCTCGCCGCGCAGAAGCTCGGCACGCTCGCGCCGTTCGGCCCGGTCCGCGTCGCGACCGGCACGGCCGACGACATCGTGCCGCACGCGCAGGCCAGGCAGCTCGCCGTCGACTGGTGCGCGCGGGGCGGCGATGTGACCTACGCGCCGATCCTGCTGCCGAACCTCGGCGACGGGCTGCTCACCAACCACCTCGCGCCGCTGCTGGCCGACCAGACGAGCGCGGTGGCGTGGCTCACCGCGCGTCTGAGCGGCGCGCCCGCCAGCTCGAACTGCGGGGCGCTGCCGCTGCTGCCCTGAGGCCGGGAACGGGTCGGGCACGGCGCCCCGCGCACCAAGCGATCGCGCCCGACAAGTCCGAACCGGAAGACGGTCCAGCTTGTCGGGCGCGATCAGAGGCGTGCGGCCGAGGCCCGGGGGCTACTCCGCGAGGTGGCGCGCGGCGCGGTGGTGGTCGCCCTCGGGGGCGACGTAGTACGCGCCCTCGGTGTGGCCGACGACCGGGCCGAAGTGCTCGGGCAGGGTCGAGCGGTGGGCGGATGCCAGCTCTTCGAGCCCGACCGTGAACAGGCCCTGCACCTCGAGCGCGGGCACGGCGCCGGCGACGGCATCCGTCACGCCGATGCGCGCGACCGGGATGCCCCGGCCCGCGCACAGGCCGCGGAACTGCACGTCGTCCTCGCGGGCGACCGAGACGATGACGCGAGCGGTGGACTCGGAGAAGAGCGCGGTCGCGGCATCCACCCCGTCGCGCTCGATGATCTCGTCGAGCACCACGCGCGCGCCGACGCCGAAGCGCAGCACGGCCTCGGCGAGGGCCTGCGCGAGGCCGCCGTCGGACAGGTCGTGCGCCGAGGTCACGAAGCCCTCGACCGCGGCCGCGTGCAGCAGCTCGGCCAGGGCGCGTTCGCGGCCCAGGTCGACGGCCGGCGGGCGGCCGCCGAGGTGGCCGTGCACCGTGCCGGCCCACGCCGAGCCGTCGAGCTCGAGCGCGGTGGTGCCGAGCAGGTAGATGTTCTCGCCCGGGTCCTGCCAGCCGGAGGGCACGCGGCGCGCGACGTCGTCGATCACGCCGAGAACGCCGACGACCGGGGTCGGGAAGATCGGGGTGGTGCCGGTCTGGTTGTAGAACGACACGTTGCCGCCCGTGACCGGGATCTCGAGCTCGAGGCACGCGTCCGACAGGCCCTCGACGGCCTGCGAGAACTGCCACATGACCTCGGGGTTCTCGGGGCTGCCGAAGTTGAGGCAGTCGGTGACGGCCATCGGCACGGCGCCGGAGACGGCGACGTTGCGGTAGGCCTCGGCGAGGGCGAGCTGCGCGCCCTGGAACGGGTCGAGCTGGCAGTAGCGGCCGTTGGCGTCGGTCGCGATCGCGAAGCCGAGGCCGGACTGCTCGTCGACGCGGATCATGCCCGCGTCCTCGGGGAAGGCGAGCGCCGTGTTGCCGCCGACGTAGTAGTCGTACTGGTTGGTGACCCAGCTCTTGTCAGCCAGGTTCGGCGAGCCGGTGAGCGCGAGGAACTGCTCGCGCAGCTCGGCGCGGCCCTCGTCGGTGGCGGCGTCGGGGCGCGCGAGCGAGGTCGCCGAGTCGGCGTTCAGCGCGTCGATCCAGTCGGGGCGGGCGACCGGGCGGTCGTAGACCGGTCCGTCGATCGCGACGGTGCGCGGGTCGACGTCGACGATCTCTTCCCCGCGCCACTGGATGATGAGGCGGCCCGTGTCGGTCACCTCGCCGAGCACCGAGTACTCGACATCCCACTTCTTCAGCACCGCGTCGAACGCCGCGAGCTTGTCGGGGTGCACGACGGCCATCATGCGCTCCTGCGACTCGCTCATCAGGATCTCTTCGGCCGTGAGCGACGGGTCGCGCAGCAGCACCGAGTCGAGCTCGACGAACATGCCGCCGTCGCCGTTGGAGGCGAGCTCGGAGGTCGCGCACGAGATGCCCGCGGCGCCCAGATCCTGGATGCCGTCGACGAGGTGCTCGCGGAACAGCTCGAGGCAGCACTCGATGAGCACCTTCTCGGCGAAGGGGTCGCCGACCTGCACCGCGGGGCGCTTGGTCGGACCGGTGGATGAGAACGTGTCGGACGCGAGGATCGACGCGCCGCCGATGCCGTCGCCGCCGGTGCGCGCACCGAACAGCACGACCTTGTTGCCGACGCCCTCGGCGTTCGCGAGGTGCAGGTCCTCGTGGCGCAGCACGCCGACGGCGAGCGCGTTCACGAGCGGGTTGCCCTGGTACACCGGGTCGAAGTACGTCTCGCCGCCGATGTTCGGCAGGCCGAGGCAGTTGCCGTAGTGCGAGATGCCGGCGACGACGCCGTGCACGACCCGGGCGGTGTCGGGCTCGTCGATCTTGCCGAAGCGCAGCTGGTCCATGACGGCGACGGGGCGCGCGCCCATGGAGATGATGTCGCGGACGATGCCGCCGACGCCGGTCGCGGCGCCCTGGAACGGCTCGATGTAGCTCGGGTGGTTGTGCGACTCGACCTTGAAGGTCGCCGCCCAGCCCTCGCCGATGTCGACGACGCCCGCGTTCTGACCCATGCCCACCATGAGGTTCTTGCGCATGTTGTCGTTGACCTTCTGGCCGAAGATGCGCAGGTACTTCTTGCTCGACTTGTATGAGCAGTGCTCTGACCACATCACCGAGTACATGGCGAGCTCGGCGCTCGTCGGGCGGCGGCCGAGGATGGTCTTGATCTGCGCGTAGTCGTCGGCCTTGAGGCCCAGCACCTCGAAGGGCTGCTCGCGCTCTGGCGTCGCTGCCGCGTTCGCGGTCGTGTCGAGACCTGCGCTCGGAACATGGATGGTCTCGGTGCCGTCACTCACGCCTGAGATTCTACTGGCGCGCCTCGCGTCGGCTCGTCGTCCCCGTCTAGCCCA
>Ga0136643_10005251_pt1 | contig 18176 bp, 13 predicted proteins | sample TergutLab28metaG_FD_96883 | JGI IMG/M metagenome (GOLD analysis project Ga0136643, IMG submission 96883) | Labiotermes labralis P1 segment gut microbial communities from Petit-Saut dam, French Guiana - Lab288 P1 (version 3) (version 3) | ecosystem: Host-associated > Arthropoda: Insects >...
CCTTGCATCATACTGTTCATGTCTCCTGACATGACCGATTGCATCATGTCTTTGGATTGGTTGAATTGCTTGATGAATTTGTTGACATCCACATAGCTATTCCCTGACCCAGAGGCAATACGTCGACGACGAGCAGGGGAAAGTTCTGCCTCCAATCTGCGTTCAGCAGGTGTCATCGATAAGACAATGGCTTTCTTGCGTGCCACATCTTTCGGATCTACCTTGACATTAGCCAATTCTGGCATTTGTGACATCCCTGGAATCATCTTCATGATTTCTTCCATGGGTCCCATGCTGGTTACTTGATCAAGCTGACTGACAAAATCTTCATAGTCAAAGCGATTTTCAGCCATTTTCTCAGCCATTTTGCGAGATTCTTCTTCATCAAACTGAGACTGAGCCTTTTCAATCAGTGTCAGCATATCTCCCATACCAAGAATACGAGAAGACATGCGGTCAGGATAAAAGACTTCTAAATCAGTGAGTTTTTCACCCGTACCTGTGAATTTAATTGGTTTTCCTGTGATTTCACGAATAGAGAGAGCCGCTCCTCCACGAGTATCCCCATCTAGTTTTGTGATGATGACCCCTGTAATATCCAATGTCTCATCAAAGGTCTTTGCAACTTGAGCTGCCACTTGACCAGTCATGGCATCAACAACCAAGAGAATTTCTGTAGGATGGGCAATCTCTTTAATTTGTGTCAGCTCATTCATGAGCGTTTCATCAATTTCAAGACGGCCTGCGGTATCAATCAAGACATAATCATTACGATTTTCAGCTGCTTTTGCAAGCCCATTCTTAACAATATTAACGGGACTTTCGGCTGTCCCTTCATCATAGACAGGAATTTCAAGCTGATTTCCTAATGTCTTTAACTGATCAATGGCTGCAGGACGATAAACATCCGCTGCAATCATGAGTGGACGTGCATCTGACTCTTCTTTGAGTTTCTTAGCAAGCTTTCCTGCGAAGGTTGTTTTCCCTGATCCTTGTAATCCAACCATCATGATAACCGTTGGAATCTTAGGAGATTTGAGTAATTCAGCCTCTCCTCCACCCAAAAGAGCTGTCAATTCTTCATCAACAATAGAAATAACTTGTTGAGCAGGATTGAGTGCCTCGGATACTTCTACACCGACTGCACGCTCACGAATAGCCTTGACAAATTTCTTCACAACAGGCAGAGCAACGTCGGCTTCAAGCAATGCGATACGGATTTCTTTTGTGATTTCAGTAACATCTTGCTCAGAAACTTTTTTCTTTCCACGAAGATTCTTAAACACGCCTTGCAATCGTTCAGTTAAATTTTCAAATGCCATTTTATACTTCTTTCTTTTTGATTAACTCTGCTTATTATATCATTTTTGCTTGTATATTAAATAGACTTTGGTATGAAAAAAAAAGAACTTATTGTTCTTTCTTTTTGTTTTTATTATGTCCTTTATTCTGATTGTGATTCTTATGATTTTGATTTGGTTTATTATTCGATTTTTTGTTTCCTGAGTATTTAGTCAAATCTTGTGCTCCACGAGATTCCATGACTACTGGAAGTACAACTGGTCGGCGTTTAGTTTGCTCATAGAGGTATTTCCCAAGTGTATCACGAATCAATCCTTTGAGATCGGACCAATCAAAGTCTTTCCCTTTCAAGTATTCAGTAACTGCCTCATCGACCATTTGACTGGCTTCTTGCATAAGATCATGAGACTCTTTGGCATAGACGAATCCTTTGGTATGGACTTTGGTTTTACTGATGATGTTACGGTCGTTTTTGCTAATGGTGATAACAGCGATAAAGATTCCATCTTCAGATAGGACTTTACGATCACGAAGCACGACAGAACCAATATCTCCTACACCTGCTCCATCAATCATGACGTTCTCTGCAGGGATTACTCCTGCAGGAATCATCTTATCCTCTTGGAAAGTAACTGTTTCCCCATTTTTAGCAATGAAGATTTGCTCTGGTGCCATTCCAAGCTCCATGGCAAGTTCTGCATGGGCACGAAGTTCACGATACTCTCCTTGAATAGGAATGAGATTTTTTGGATTAAGAATATCAAGCATGAACTGCAAGTCACGAGCATTAGCGTGCCCTGAAATCTTCAAATCAGAACCCAGTAATTTCATGACTCCACCTGCTTTATAAACTTCATTCTCAATACGAGCTGTTGTTGTTTCATAAGCAAGTGAGGGCGTAGTTACTGAGAGTACAATGTCCTTATCTTTAATGCTTACTGTCGGATGTTGATGGTTTGCCATATCTCCCAAGGCTTTGAGAGGTTCACCCATACGTCCTGTTTCGAGAATCATGATTTCACGATCCGCATAATCATTGATTGCTTTTATATCAATAATGGATTGTTCATCTTCAATCTTAAGTTTGTCTAAGCGACGAGCAATAGCTACAATTTCAGTTGTGTCTTGTCCAGAGAAAGCAATCTTCTTGTGAAGTTTAATTCCTACATCAATAGATTGTTGGATACGCCCAATATTCCCCGAATTACATGCAATAATAACACGCCCCTGTGCTTCATCCACATAATCAAAAATCTTATCATAGATTTCTTGTTCAGATGCTGATTGAATAGGTGACATAGCATTAGGTGAGCTTGAAAGCAGAGCAAGGACCTTGCTTGACCCAATTTCTGCCAAACGACGCATATTGGTCTTATAACCTTCTGCTACTGCAGGGTCAAATCGGAAGTCTCCTGTATAGACAACATTTCCCGAGTCAGTCCCAATAACAATCCCCATAGATTCAGGAATGGTATGTGTTGTAGGGAAGAATGAAACAACAGCCTGACCAAAATCTACCTCTGCATCCTCATTGATGATATGAAAATTATCAAATTTACGACTCGCTTCATAGTTCTTAACGTTGATTTTTGCGAGTTCAATCGTCAATTCTGACCCGAATACTGGCACATCCATCTCTGCCAAAATATAAGGCAAAGCTCCAATAGAATCTGCATGACCATGTGTCAAGAATATCCCAGCCACACGTTCCGAATTTTCTATCAAATAATCAATGCTAGGAATGACAAAGTCAATCCCCAACATCCCTGCATCTGCATATTTAAGTCCTGCATCAAGCACAAAAATTTGCTCATTGACTTCGACCACATACATATTTTTTCCAAATTCACGCACACCACCAAGAGGTGTTACTTTAATTTCTGCCATAGTTAAAAAACCTTTCTTATTCTAAGAAGTACTTATTTTTTCTCTTTTGATTTGCAGACTTTCTCTACTTACACTTTTCAGACGAGGTCGAAAATCTATTCGATGACACATTGTCATTACTGAGAATCATTACCTTTATTCTATCATAAAATGGGATTATTATCTAATTTTCTATTTTAAGGTGGTTTTAAGTTAATCTGTTATAATGAACATGACAATAAAGATTGTCAATTAAGGAGAATTCATGAAAAAATTCATGTTATTGTACATTGCTGATCCTGTAGAAGCAGCAAAAATGATGGAAACAATGACACCTGAACAAGGTGAACAAATGAACCAACTTTGGATGGCTTGGGCCGCTCAAGCGGGTGAAAATCTTATTGATTTTGGACTTCCTGCAATGCCTGCGTCAGAAAATGCGAAGAAAGATGGACCTAACCGTATCGGTGGGTACTCTATCGTTCAGGCTCAAGATGAACCTGCTGTTCAAGCGATGATTGCTGAACATCCACATAAAAAAATGGGAGGAGACATCTATGTCTTCGAACTCATGCCAATGCCTGGTATGTAAGCCCAAATCAAAAGGCTCTTATGAGCCTTTTTCTTTATCCATTTTTTTCAAGCATAATTTACAATTTATTTCCAAATTTGTAGGATTCCAAACGGGTTTCTCATATCCTTCGATTCCCTTATCATTCATGCCACATAAGGTGTTATGTTCATCTTTCAGGGCGTGGATTTTTTTATTTTTAGCATTTATGATTTTATCCATCATTCTCCAATCTAATAAAAAATTCTCTACCTAATAAGTAGAGAATTAAAGGCAGTTTTCACTGTGCCAAAGAGGTTCACACAATTTGACAAGATTTCATGAATCCTTCACGACTGACTCAACAGTCCAAATCTCCTTAGCTTCCGATTCTGCTATGCAGAAAATTCGGCTCATCGCATGAACCTAGTATAGCACATTAATTCAGATGAAGCAAGAAAGCAAGTAGAATCGAGGCTGAAGCAAAGAATATGACCCAACAAAAAGCAAATCCAAATGTAAACTGACGGGTTCCATTATTCTTATATGAAGCGACTGTCCGTCTGCCCCGATAGATAAAGAGTGAAATCAATGATACCAGGGTCACAATCACCTGTAAAATGGTATTTGCCCAAAAGGTGATGTTGAGTGCGGATAAAACTCCAACAATGAGTGAGAGGATAATAGCCATTAGCTTAGCCCCTTATACACATTAACCACGTTCTCTACTGTAAACCCATATTCCGAGAGCACTTTATCTGCTGGTGCTGATGCCCCCCATTGATCAACAGTGACTGTCGCTCCATCCAGTCCGATATATTTTGCCCAACCAAAGCTTGAACCCAATTCAATCCCCAGACGACGGCGTACAGATGAAGGTAAAATTTCTTCTTTGTAGCTGGCTGACTGCTCGTCAAAGATGTTCATCGACGGCATTGATACCACACGAATGCTATTCCCAAGAGATTTTTTTGCCTCTAAGGCAAGTGCAACTTCTGAACCTGTCGCAATGATAATCCCTTCAAGAGTTCCCTCTTCTTTGGAAATGATATAAGCTCCTCTATTTAACCCTTCTTCTGCTAATTGTGCTGTCCCTTCAAGTACAGTAAGGTTTTGGCGTGTAAGGACAAGTGCCGTAGGGCGTGTCATAGAATTAACTGCACGACACCACGCTGCATTGACTTCATTTCCATCTGCTGGGCGGATAACATCAAGATTAGGCATAGAACGAATAGATGCCAGTTGCTCTACGGGTTCATGTGTCGGCCCATCTTCACCAACTGCGATAGAATCATGTGTCCATACATAAGTGACAGGTAATTCTTGAAGAGCAGCCATACGAACAGCAGGAAGCATATAATTAGAAAAGACAAAGAATGTTCCACCATAGACACGAGTTCCACCGTGCAATGCCATCCCATTCATTATCGTTCCCATGGCAAATTCACGTACACCAAACCAAATGTTACGCCCTGCATAGTTATCAGGTTGGAAATCTGTATCCGCTTTGACCATTGTATTATTTGAGGCAGATAAATCAGCTGACCCTCCCCAGAAGTTCGGCATTTGAGCTGAAATTTCTTGAATAGCTTCTTGTGAAGTCACACGAGAAGCCTTGCTTGAACCTAGTTCATGCTTTGTCAAGTTCAACTCAGGAGTTTCATTAGCGAATGCTTGTTTATATTGCTTCGCTAATTCAGGATATTGACTGGCATAGTCAGTAAAGAGCTTATCCCATGTTGCTTCAAGTTCAGTACCACGTTTGATAATTGTTTCTTCAAAGCGAGCATTGACTTGATCGGGAACTGTAAATTCTGGATAGTCCCAACCGTATGCTTTTTTCGCAAATGTAATTCCCTCCGCACCAAGAGGAGCACCGTGAACCGCAGATGTCCCTTGCTTTTCAGCACCAAATCCGATGATTGTTTTCACTTCAATAATCGTTGGTTTATTTGCCTCTGCTTTAGCCATTTCTACTGCTTGCGCAATTTCTTCAAGATTATTTCCATCTTTTACAAGAATATGTTGCCAACCATAAGATTCAAAACGCATCTTTACGTCATCTGTGAACGCCATAGACAAATCTCCATCAAGAGAAATATTGTTTGAATCATAGAAAAGAACAAGTTTCCCAAGTTTAAGTTTCCCTGCAAGCGATGCTGCTTCTTGAGAGACCCCTTCCATTAAATCTCCATCTCCATTAAGAGCATAGGTATAATGATCCACGATATTAAAATTAGGTTTGTTATAAGTTGCTGCCAAATGAGCTTCTGCCATTGCCATACCGACGGCGTCGGCGATACCTTGCCCAAGAGGACCAGTTGTTGCTTCCACACCATCCGTCCAGTCCACTTCAGGATGTCCCGGAGTTTTCGACTGCCATTGACGGAAATTCTTGAGATCATCCATAGACACCTCATATCCTGATAAATGCAATAGGCTATAAAGCATAGCTGAACCATGTCCTGCTGACAAGACAAAACGGTCACGGTTAGACCAGTTACGACTTGTTTCAGGGTTCACATTAAGAAATTTACTCCAAAGCACATAAGCCATTGGTGCAGCTCCTAACGGGAGACCGGGGTGTCCTGAATTTGCTTTTTGAATGGCATCCATTGAAAGTGTACGAATAGTATTTACTGCAAGTTGATCTGTATTGTCAAACATAATTTTCTCCATTTCTTATAGTCCCACACGCTCGAATATATCATCCACACGTGTTAAGTGATAGTTATAATCAAAGGCTTTATCTAAATCTTCATCCGTCATATATTGACGAATTTTGTCACTAGCCTCGAGTAAAGGACGAAACATGATATGCTCATCCCAAGACTGTGCAGTCAGAGGTTGTACTAAATCATAAGCCTCTTCACGACTCATCCCTTTTTCAATCAACATAAGCATGACATGCTGACTGTATATAAGCCCAAAGGTTGCATCCATGTTGCGTTTCATATTCTCTGGGAACACGGTCAAATTTTTGACAATGTTTCCAAAACGATTAAGCATATAATCGAGTAATTCGGTTGTATCAGGAGTAATGATCCGCTCAGCTGATGAATGTGAAATGTCACGCTCATGCCATAAAGAAACATTTTCTAAGGCTGTTAAGGAATGACCACGAATCACTCTTGCCAATCCTGACATGTTCTCTGAACCAATAGGGTTGCGTTTATGAGGCATAGCAGATGAACCCTTTTGTCCTTTTGCGAAGAACTCTTCAACTTCACGTTGCTCTGATTTTTGCAACCCACGAATCTCTGTTGCCATACGCTCGATAGATGTAGCAATGAGTGCCATAGTTGAGAAATATTCAGCATGCAAGTCACGGGGCAAGACTTGTGTAGAAATCTCTTGTGGACGAATACCCAATTTTTCACAGACATATTCTTCTACAAATGGCGGAATATTGGCAAATGTACCCACAGCTCCTGAAATTTTACCTGCTTCTACAGCTTGTGCCGCATGCTCAAAGCGTTTAATATTTCGTTTTATTTCTGAATACCATGTTGCAAGCTTGAGACCAAAGGTTGTAGGTTCTGCATGTACTCCATGTGTACGCCCCATCATAACTGTATATTTATGTTCCCTCGCCTTGTTTCCAATGATTTCAAGAAAATTCTTCAAATCTTGACGAATAATATCATTGGCTTGCTTGTAAAGGTAACCGTATGCCGTATCTACCACATCTGTAGAAGTCAAACCATAATGGATCCATTTACGCTCTTCACCAAGAGATTCAGAAACTGCTCGAGTAAAGGCAACAACGTCATGACGTGTTTTTTTCTCAATTTCAAGGATACGTGCCACATCAAATGTAGCATGCTCCCGTATTTTTTTGACCTCTTCTTTTGGAATTTCTCCAAGTTCAGCCCAAGCTTCATCTGCTAAAATTTCAACTTCCAACCATGCTTGGAATTTATTCTCCTCTGACCAGATGTGTTCCATTTCTGGACGAGCATAACGACTGATTACCATAGTTTCTCCAATTGTTTATTTATCTTTATATTATATCATTCTCTTAGGTTAAATTCACTTATCATTCTTCGAACAATGAGGTTGAATGCCCTTTGCGTAATTCATGTCCGAAGTCCATCTTCTTTATCATATCCTGAATCGCAAGAATAACTTCGCCAAACCCAAGAGCAATCAGTCCTGTCTTTCCTTCATAATCATTGGCATCCCCTGCCGCATAGATACCCACAAGATTGGATTGCATTTGTCCATTGACTGTGACACGTCCTCGACGATTCGTTTCTAAATCTTTTACTATGTCTAAAGGATTGGTTAATAAGCCATAATTGACAAGAATTTTATCTACTTGAATTTCTAGTTGTTCCTTGGTCAATTTATCTTCTATCATTAGACCTCTGTCATTCAAGGAATGAATAGTGTAAGACAAATATTGATTGATTGTGGATTGATTAAGCTTTTTCACCTCAATTTCATGGGCTCGAAAGGAATCTCTGCGATGAATCATTGAGACCTCATCTGCCACCTGATTCAGCAACAAAGCCCAATCTACAGCAGAATCTCCCCCTCCAAGAACTGCAACTTTCTTATTTTTATATTCATCTATTTGTTTAATAAAATAAGCTAATTTCCCTTGATTTTCATACTCTTCTTCTCCTTCAAGTCCAAGTTTACGAGGAGTAATTTGACCTGCTCCAGTCGTCAGCAGAATAGCGTTGGAGTAATGTGTATCTTTGTCTGTTTTAATGATAAAATCTTCTGCAATTTTTTCAATTTCTGTGACAGATTCATTGAGGCATAAGGTGTGTTCAATATGCTCTAGTTGTTGATAAAGCTGTCCAATAAATTCGCTTGATTTTATTGCGGGGAAACCCGGAATATCATAGATGTTTTTTTCAGGATAAAGGTTAATAGGCTGTCCCCCTACCTCACTCATTGAATCAATCAACTTGACTTTGAGCCCTCGCATTCCTGCATAAAATCCTGCATAAAGCCCTACAGGTCCTGCTCCAATAATGGTCACATCAAAATTTTCCATCCTTCTCCCTCGTTTCTTTTTTCTATTATAGCCCATGTCATTTTTTCACGACAAAAAAACTGCTTGGCAGTTTTTATTTTGTAGAATCACGTTTAACAATCTCATGTTCTAAGATAATCTGATTCTCTTTTACTTCTTCTTTATGAATGAGTTTAGTTAGCATACGCATAGCAATCGCACCCATATCATACAAAGGTTGATTAACAGAAGTTAAAGCAGGGAAGCAGTATAAAGTCAATAGACTATTTGCTCCTGCAACAATTTCAAAATCTTTGGGTAGAGTGATGCCTTGCTCTAACAAACCATGAAGGAGTCCAACAGCAACTACATCATAAGCCACAATAGCTGCTTGAACCTTTTCTTTCTTCATTTTTTTTGAAAGTGCTAGCCCATCCTCAAAGGTCATATTCCCTTCAAATACAAGTTCTTTGTCAAAGCCTATTCCTGCTTCCTTCAAAGCTTGCTTGTAACCTTCTAATCGAAGTTTGCTCTCTAATTCAGTCATTGCGGAAGGCACAATGGCAACACGTTTGTTCTTCTTCAAGAGTTGCACTGTCGTCTGATAAGCGGCTTTCTTATAGTCAATATTTACTGATGCAAGCTCATTGTCATGATCCAAAGTTCCTGAAAGAACAACTGGGACACGAGCTTCTTTGAGCTTCTTACTGATTTTTTTGGACAATATCTTCCCAAGGTAAATAATTCCATCTACCTGTTTTGAAAGCAAAGATTCAATAATCTTCAACTCTTTATCTTCATCATTATCAGAATTAGCGATAATAACATCATATTGATACATAGACGCAATGTCATCCACTCCACGAGCAATCCCAGAAAAATAGGTATTTGTAATCGTAGGAATAATCACTCCAATAGTGGTTGTACGTTTACTTGCCAGTCCACGAGCAATAGCATTAGGACGATAATTTAACTGGTCAATGGCATCCAATACACGTTGACGTGTTGATTCCTTTACATTAGTATTCCCGTTAACAACACGGCTGACTGTAGCCATTGATACTTCTGCTGTTCGAGCAACATCATAGATTGTTGCAATTTGTTCTTGAGTCATAAATTCCTCTAATCATTTTATTTAATAAAAATATTACCTTATTATAACATTTTTTGAAAAGCCTTTCAAGAAATTTTATACGTTTTCATTATGATAATAAAGGTAAAAAAACATTTTTCCTAGAAATTAAGTTATAATGGAACTAAGAAAAAAGGAGAACTATTATGAATAAAATTGAAAAAATTTCAAATTTTTTGGTAGAGAATAATGCTGAGATGACTTTTATCACTAACCCTACTACTCTCAACTACCTTACCGGTCTGTTAATTGATCCGCATGAGCGTATTGCAGGACTTATGGTTTTTAAGGACAAGGCACCTATGCTTTTCACTCCAGCTCTTGAAGTAGAAAAGGCAAAGAAAGAAACAACAGGATTTGATGTCTTTGGTTATCAGGACTCAGAAAACCCATGGCAAGTGATAAAGGCAAACGTTGCAGACCTTACTGTGAATAAACTAGCTGTAGAATTTGCAGATATTCCTTTATCAAAAACAGAGGGACTAAAGTCAGCTTTCACTGGTGTTGAATTCATTAATCTCACTCCTTTAATCGAGCGTATGCGTTTGATTAAGTCAGACGATGAAATTCAAAAAATGATCATTTCTGGAGATTATGCAGATAAAGCCTTTGAAATTGGATTCCAGTACGCATCTACTGAAAAAACAGAAACTGATGTTGTTGCCAAAATTGAATACGAACTTAAACGTATGGGTGTCCCTCAAATGTCATTCGATACCATTGTCTTAACTGGTGATCGTGCTTCAGATCCTCATGGTGAACCTGAAGAAATAAACATTCAAGACAAGAAACTTCTTCTCTTTGACCTTGGTGTCATGAAAAATGGATATGCCTCAGATGCCACTCGTACCATTTCAATTGGACAACCTTCTGATTTTGATGCTGACATTCACAAGATTGTTCTTGAAGCTCAAATGACTGCTCAAGAATTTGTCAAACCCGGAGTGACTGCTAATGAAATTGACAAAATCGCTCGTGATGTCATCACTAAAGCTGGATATGGTGAATATTTCGTCCATCGTACAGGGCACGGCATTGGAATGGACGTCCATGAATTCCCTTCATTAGGCGGTTCTGAAGACATGACCATTGAAAAAGGAATGTGCTTCTCTATTGAGCCTGGTATTTATATCCCTGGTAAAGTCGGTGTGCGTATCGAAGACTGTGTCTATGTCACAGATACAAAAGCAGAAAGTTTTACCAAAACAAACAAAGACTTAATGATATTCTAAAAACAAACAAAAATCTAGCTGAGCTAGATTTTTTTATTTTAATAATCGGCTGGCAATCCTTTTCCGTTCCCAAACCAATAACCTGTCTTACAGTTAATAGAAGCGAGATATGTTCCATCTGTTCTATAGAGGTTATAGTATCCTGCTACAATGCCTGCAGGCCCTCCACCTACTCCATTTGTAGTATGAATAGCAACAGGAATCAAGATATAGTCATTTCCAGAGAAATATCCACGACTACGGGCTGTATTAAGAATTCTGTCCATGACTCCTGTGTTCCATGAGAAAGCTGGATCATTAATATTAAGATTTGCTTGTGGTTGTACACGAGCATTAGAATTATCTACTGTGGCACCTGAAGGGTTTTGAGCTCCATTATTGGCTGAAGCGTTAGTAGATGTATTATTTTTTGAACTGTTATTACTAGTAGACTGTTGAGCTTGAGCAGCTTTACTTGCTGCTGTTTCTGCATTTTTCTTAGCTTGTGCTTGTTGTGACTTCGCTTGACTGATTGCTTTATCTATCAGGCCGTTGAGAGTGGTATTGGATGTTTTGACGATATTTGGCAATGATTGAACAGATGCCTTCACCTTTGCAGAACTGTCTAATTTCCCATCAACAATGGCTGGCTTATCAAATAAATCATTCACCTGATTGGTGGCATCTACCATGGCTTTCAAGTCATTATATTTGCTTTGAGCAGCATCATAATTAGAAGAACCTTTGAGTTTGTCTAAATCTTTTTGCAAATCTCCCAGTTTTGAGAAATTAGAATTTTTCAATGACTGATCAGAAGAATCTGTAAAAAATTGATTATAGGCGTTATTAAAATCTGCCATATTGTTGCTATTTGAACTACTCATAGAAGATTGTGCTGATTTATTTGCCGATGAATTATTATTCATGTGAGCAATACCATATCCACCTATCCCTAATAATGCTACAGCTACAACTCCAATAATAATTGGCTTCTTATTAGATTTTTCTTCATTTGAATCAGAGTCTTGAGTTTTACCTGATTCTTCTGAACGATTGGCTTGATCTTCTTTTTGTGTAGAATTTTCTTGCTTATTTTGTAATTCAGCCTGATTTGCAGACAAAACTGTGGCTCCTGCTACTGTCGCAGCTATTGGAGCTGTTGTCTCTTGAGATTTCTCTTTTTCAGTAGATACTGGGGCTTCAGCAAATACAACTGGATCCATTTCATTTGAACCATCGACTGTTTCTTTTTCTGATTCCTCTGGGCTTGCTACTTGTTCCCCATGAGTAGATTCACTTGCCACTTCTTCAACACTTGAACTTGCTTGTTCATCAGTTGCTGATTGTTCTTCTCTTGTAGAAAGCGACTCATTTTCACTTTCTTTTTGAACCTCAGATGCAGGTACTTCTGCTTGAGGTTTCGGTGTATTATTCTCTGCATTTTCTTTAGTAGATAGAGGTTCAGATATTTCTTGCGAATTTGATTCTTCTTTTACCGTTTTTGCAACAATTTCCTCAGTTGCAACTGCACCAATTGTCGGTACAGCTATTTGAGCAGCTTTTCTAAGGATATTTTCTTGTTTCTTTTCTTCAGTTTCTTCTAATTTCTGACGCTCTTCTTGGATAATTGAATCTACACCTTTAGTTTTTGCTTCTTCAATTTGATCCCTGTGCTCACGAATATACTTGTCTAATGGAGATTCTGTAACCTCTATGATAAACTCATCAGGAGTTGTCTTATCATTAATTTCCCCAACAGTCATATTTGTCGCATCTTCAAAATCCATGACTTTATCAGCATTTTGATTTTGATTAGGATTTTTTGGGATATTGCGTCTTTTTTTCTTCTTAGCCATTGTTTTTCTCTCTTAATTTGAATTATTTGATACGTTTTCCAAAATATTGGTAAAGATCTACTCTTAAAGTTCCATTGTATAATTTGCGTTTTTTTGTAGCTTTTACACCATAATAAGATTCAAACTCTAGCTCACTTGTTAGAATATATTTGCTCCATGTTTCTAAAGGAGCAAAAGTTTGACCCATCTCGGTGTAAAGCTGTGTCACAGATTCCTCATCTCCCAATCGTTCTCCGTAGGGAGGGTTTGAGACAATCACCCCATCAAGTTGACTGGTTTGAAAATCCTGTAAACGCATTTGCTTATATTTTATCACATGACCTAGTCCTATCGCAAGTGCATTACTTTTTGCAATGTCAATCATCGAACCATCAATGTCAAAGCCTTGAATGTCTAATTCTAAATCTGTTCGTTTGAGTTTTTTTGCTTGAATTTTTAGCTTTTCAAGAATATCATTTTCAAACCAAGACCATTGCTCAAATAGAAACTCCCTGTTAATACCCGGTGCCATGTTCAAAGCGAGCATTGCTGCTTCTATGGCAAAAGTTCCCGAACCACAAGTAGGATCCACAAAAGGACGCACGGGATTTGCCAACCAATTAGTCATCATAATGATAGCAGCAGCCGTGTTTTCTTTGATGGGAGCCTGTCCTTTTTCTTGGCGGTAACCTCGCTTGAAGAGAGAATCTCCTGTTGTATCAATAGTCACCGTAACACTGTCCTTGTGAATTGCTATTTCAATGGGAAAAATAGCTCCATTCTCTGGAATAGGAACACCTTCTGGTCTATGGTATGCTGTTTGCATTTTCTTTACAATTGCCTTTTTGGTAATAGATTGTATGGAGGGTTCATTGTGCAGCGTAGATTTCACTGCCTTTGCCTTACTGATTGGAAAGGCTGAACCAAAAGGAATATATTCCTCCCAGTCCAAATCATTGACTTTATCAAAAAGCTCTTCAAATGTTTTTGCTTGAAATTCACCCACTACAATCTTCACTCGATCTGCTGTGCGTAGCCAGAGATTAGCCTTAGCTATTGTTTCTTTATCTCCCTCAAAAAAAACACGAGAACGGTCATCTATCGTCACATTGTCTATGTCAAGATTTCTCAATTCACGAGCAACAAAACTTTCTAACCCTGCTGCTGCAGTGGCATTAAGTCTAAAGGTTTCTTTCATTTTATTTCCTTTTCATAAAAACAAGCTGAAGCTCAAGGCCCCAGCTCTAATGTCATACAGTTTTCTATAAGCCATGTTTTGTTCCAGTCTTTCGACCTTCGATAACCATCTGTCTGACTGGATATTCATCCAATCCTCGTTCACACTTTCATTTCAGTTGAACAAGTGCCCCTACCATACGTTTGGGTTGCTCGCTTGAGGGGTTTACCACGTTCCATCCTTATAGTTTCCTACAAGATCGTCTCTTTGGCACTTTTACAGAATCCTCGCTTATCCAAAGACTTAGCGATTACTTCAGCCGTTAGGCATGACAGGCCTACCCAGACTTATTGTTTCATCTGGCACAAACACTACAAGCATCTCAGCTTGTGCGAGCATGGACTTTCCTCATGCATTGCACGCGATTATCCGAAAACTGTGTATTATTTTTAGAGGCTTTTGACTTTATTAACCAATCCTTCAGGACCAAATACTACTTGTTCCAAATGATTGATGCGTTTCAATAACTCAAAATTGCTTGCTCCCATAGGTTGAGTATCAGAAAATGATTTCTTTTCTTCAATCTTAGGCATTGTATTGATGATTTCTTCATTTGGTTCAGGAGTGGGTTCTGCCTTCATTAATTCTGAAAGATTTTCAACACGTTGTGTTTCACCAAAATTTGCTGCATTAGGTTGGACATTGCGTCTTTCTAATTCTACAACTTTTTTCTTGAGAAATTCATTTTCTTCTTGCAATCGTAAAAGTTCAGAAGCGTAGCTTTCATAATCCACCATGACATCATCTAAAAGTTCATCAACTTCATCCTTGTCATATCCTCGCATTTTAATTGCAAAGTCTGCCTCATAAATATCTTTTGGTGTCAACTTTGTATTTACCATTGATTTTACCCCTAATCATCTTATTTTCCTTATAATCATAACAAAAAAAAGTTAATTTTTCAACTTTTTTAATACCTTATCTGTAAAAAAAGTAAACTGAAGTTTACACTACTCTTCTGCTGCTAATTTTATCACGCTTAAATCTAATAGATATTTAGCGTCTCCGTAGCCACTTTTGATTTGATAATCTGTTTCAATCAATAGTTTTAATGACTGTGCTAGATTCTGACTAGAGAGTCGTCCCACAACTTGATTGGCAAGTTTGACACGATAAGGATGAATTTTTAGCTGGCTGGTCTGCTGAATTTCGGACCATCCCTTATCTTTCATGAGCTTGACTTGATAATAAAGACGGTAAGAATTGGTCAATATAGTTAAAATTTTGATGACTTCTTCACCTTGCAGGAGTAAATCAGCAATCAAAGTTCTTGCTTCATTAAGCTTTCCTTTAAAAATTAAATCCGTCAAATCAAAAATATTGTCTTGTAGAGATTTAGGGACGACCTTTTCAACATCAGCCAAACTTATCTCTTTTCCCATTGCATAGGTTTCAAGCAAGGCAATGTTTTGCTTGATAGTTGAAAAAGTAAAGTTCGATTTTTCAAACACTGCTCGCAAAATATTGTTCTTTAATGCTGTTTTACTTTGGAAATAAGCATTTAACTCTTGAGATTTTAGCTCTTCAGCCGTTAAAATAGTGGCTATTTTTTTCAATTTCTTTGTTACTTTGAGTCGACTGTCTAGCTTGCCATGCAAAACAATGATAAGTTGTGTAGTCTCCAATGGATTGTCTAAGAAGGATTCAAACCTTTGCATTTGTTTCTCATCAAAAATTATTTTTTTTGCCGTTGTTAGATTAGACAAATTTTCAAAAATGACTAATTTTTTATCTGCAAAGAAAGGAAGGCTTTCTAATTCCTCTAGAGCAAAATCAGCATTTTGAGTATCTAAATCAAAATAGGATTGTCCCATATCATTGGAATCAAAACCCACAAACTCAAAAATTTGATTTTTTGCTTCTGTAAGTATATCTTCAACTTCCCCTGCCACAATTAAAAACTGGGGCAAGCCTGTTTGTTTGATTTTTTCTAATTCATTGAAAATACTCATGGCTTGCCTTTCTATCGTTAATCTAATGCATCTTCATCAGGTTCTTCCTGCCCTGAAATCAATACTTTTCTTGGTGTCGTTCCTTTGGCAGGTCCGACTACTCCTGCACTTTCAAGTTCATTCATGAGATCTGTTGCACGATTAAATCCAACTTTTAGAGCTCGTTGAAGTTGTGAGGTAGAAGCTTTTTGTGCTACTACCACAAGATTTTTTGCTTCTTCAAAAAGTGGATCTCCTGAACCTCCAACTCCATTTGACTCGGTCGAGTTTTCATCTATTTCTCCGGGGTCAAAGTTCTCATCATAGTCTGCTTGCGCTTGAGATTTGATAAAATCAACAACTGATTCCACATCTTCATCACTAAGAAAAGCTCCTTGGAGACGAACCGGATGATTTTCATCAATAGGCTTAAAGAGCATATCTCCACGCCCAAGCAATTTCTCTGCACCATTGGCATCCAATATTGTTCGTGAATCTGTCCCAGATGATACAGCGAACGCCACACGGGAAGGAACATTTGCTTTAATCAAACCTGAGATGACATCCACAGAAGGACGTTGAGTGGCAAGAATCATATGAATACCTGCTGCACGAGCTTTTTGACCCAGACGAATGATGGCGTCTTCAACTTCCTTACTGGCAACCATCATCAAGTCAGCCAACTCGTCAACAATGACAACAATCAAAGGCAAAGGAATCATCTTCTCATCGGACTGGGCATTATATTTTTCAACTTTGGCATTATAGCCTTCAATGTTACGGACCCCATGACCTGAGAAAAGTTCATAGCGATTTTCCATTTCATCTACTACTTTTTGTAAGGCACGGGCTGCTTTTCTAGGATTAGTAACAACTGGAATGAGCAAGTGTGGAATGTCATTATAGACTGAAAGCTCCACCATTTTGGGGTCGACCATAAGGAATTTCACCTGACTAGGTAAAGCTTTCATGAGAATAGAGGTGATGATGCCATTGACTGCGACAGATTTCCCTGAACCTGTAGAACCTGCAACGAGTAGATGGGGCATACGACTCAAATCAAAAGTACGCACCCCTCCATCCAATGATTTTCCTAATGGGATTTCAAGGAATTTGTTAGGATCTGTTTTCCCATTTTGCCAAAGTTCCTTGAATCCTACTGTAGCAACCTGCGAATTAGGAATTTCTACTCCAACCAATGATTTACCCGGAATTGGTGCTTCAATACGAACATCTTTCGCTGCTAAAGCCAGTGCAAGATCATCTGAAAGATTAAGGATACGAGATACTTTTACCCCTGTAGCCAATTTTATTTCATACTTGGTAACAGCTGGCCCTACAACTGCAGACTCTACCGTTGCTGAGATACCAAAGGACTTGAATGTATCCTCGAGAATAGAAATGTTCTGATGCACAGTTTCACGCTCAGCCGACTGATCCTTAATAGGAATATCTGCCAATAAATCTACTTTGGGTAGCTGATAAATCCCTTCATAATTAAAGGACTCTGTATCAAAAGAAAAATCATCTTGTCCTTCATTTATCTCATTTTCATCATAGTTAGGGTAAGTTTCAACAGAAGGAATATCAATGAGAATCTCATTTTCTGTCTGATCAGGAGTTGTTAATTGTTCGGCAATAGGGACATAAGGTTGCTCTTGTTGAAGATATGCTTCTTGTTTTTTCTGTTCTTCTTGCTCTTTTAATTTCTGTTGATGTTTATTTTCTCTATCAGAAAGACTTGAACGAATAGACTGGTAAAGATTACGGAAAAAGTTAGGAACTCCAATAAATATTGCTGCCACCCACAATAAAACAGCAATGATATAGACACCTATGGTTGAAAATATAGCTTGAAGAGGAAAATAAAAGGTATAACCAATCATTCCTGCACCCATAAACTGTGTGACTTTAGAGTGACGCATATCTGAAAGGAGCATATCCAATGTGTTATTAGCCCCATATGTATGGTCAAATTGAGCATGATAAACGAGCATGATACCAACAAAGAAAAGTCCTGTTACAAGTAAAATTTTTCTTTTGTGTTCTGCAAAGATTTTTTTTCGTACAAGAGAAAACACCATAAGCCCGAACGTAACTAGCATTGCAAGAATAGCCAAAGAACCCACAAATAATCTGACAA
>Ga0136643_10005252_pt1 | contig 18176 bp, 12 predicted proteins | sample TergutLab28metaG_FD_96883 | JGI IMG/M metagenome (GOLD analysis project Ga0136643, IMG submission 96883) | Labiotermes labralis P1 segment gut microbial communities from Petit-Saut dam, French Guiana - Lab288 P1 (version 3) (version 3) | ecosystem: Host-associated > Arthropoda: Insects >...
AATATCTCCGTAACCATTGAACTTTGGATATAGGTGTTTTGGGTTATATCGGTATAGTTTGACCTAAGGAACACTCTTCCGAAGTTAGGTCCTTTCCTCCTGGGACACCCTGTATATATATATATATATATATATATGTGTGTGTGTGTGTGTGTGTGTGTGTGTGTGTTTGTGTGCATTTGTTGGTGTGTTACTTAAATAAACTACAAAATGCTCGGTACAACGATAACGATGAAGATAAAACAATAAATTTAAACTGCCACAGAATTTATCAATTTTAATATTTTTGAATATTTATTCCAGTCGTAAATTTTATGATTTTATTACATTTCATATTTCATTGCATTATATCACGTCCGTTTAAATTTGACATGTGTGGTGGCTAATCCTGAAGAAGACAATAATTTTCGAAACATTTAGCTAATCTAAGTATATTTTCTGGTATGGCTATATATATGTCAATAAATATTATTATGGTGGAAACATCAGTAAAATTAAACCAGTACTTAGTGAGCTCTACAGTATGTCACATCACCGGAAACGTGCTCTAACCTAGCCTACATTTGTGCCTGAGCTACGTTTGTACATATAGAGTGTCCAGTGAAATAATTTCATCGTGAAATACAGAAATTGCTGCATTATGTTCATGTTTCCTAGTAAATTATTTATGAAACTTGAAACTAAATGAATAAATAATCGTTAAAACTCCAATGCTTGCAGTGTGTAATGACATTATATGAATGTGGCACACAAATGAAATCTCCTTTGAGCGCCACTGTTTTGACAACTCCAGAAAATAAATAACCAGTACAATGCAAGTCTGAAGTTTAACATGAACAGGGGTGGACCGCCATGTTACTTCAGTTAAGCGCGTCTTTTATAAAATCACTTTATGTTACCATTTGGCTTTTGCCATTATGAAACTTTTATTCCAAACTGTTCCAGAGAATCTGTCTCTGATTTCGCATTTTTATATGATATATCAATGGGTTTCGAAGGTATTTGATGCGATACTTCCTAACTGAAATATGCTGCGAATTTACGCTTGGTACTTACGTTCTTGTAAACCCATTTTACTCCAAGTTAAAAAGACATAGTGAAACTGAGGTAAGCAAAAGGTCTCACTATGCACGAAAGGCATGAGTTTTCAATTTCAGAACAAGCTATGATCCATAACTTTAAATAAAATATTAGTGACGTAGCAAATAAGTCGCAAGGAATAAGTTAAACAGAGAGAGTGAGAGACAGATCTTTCCACATTCAACACGAACCCTAGTCTTATATTTGTCAATAGGGACTTCTTTGAATCTCATTCGGTTGTTCCTTGTGGTTCTGTCAGAGCGAAAGAGGAGCGTGGATACTTCCTCCCTTTCTCTTCAGTTCTGTTGTGTTTGACTTTGCTGTTGTATTGGTGTTTTCGCTTGTGCTCTTTAAAGGCTGTGAGCCTTTCCGCATATAGTAAGAGGAGTATTAACATCCAGTCACTTTCATTTTGTATATGGAGCTCATAATAAGTGTTCTTCTGCTGTTCATTTTCGTACTAACTTAATGTCATTAATTCCAACAACACAGGGAGTTCCATATAATTTGCCCACACATATTCTGGTAAAATTCACTGATCCAAAAATGTAAGGTTGATGGCTATGCAGATGTGTCCTTATGCTATCCCATCATATTGTGGAATGCAATATATTAGATTTGACACACTAGTGCTGGGATCAAGACTGGGATTTGACATCAGCTCACGTAAAAGAAGAGAGCTGTCTAGGATGATCAGTTAGGGGTGGTAAGTGAAATACTATTGGGCGTAAGAAATTTGCTTGATTTTGATGAAACTCAATATGAGGGTAATGTTACTTAAGTCACTTAACACCATTTTGAATTACGGAAACACAAGAAGTCTCACAAGAAAGCCGCGCAACAATTCGGGACAACAGAATCGAAGATTGTTGGGTACTTTGTGTTTTGGTTATGTAAAGAATCTGATTGAACTATAGACGACACTTAGAGTCAAATAATTTGAGAGAAAGATTAAGGATGGTGAACTGGAAAGAAGTGAAATGGAACCATCTGGTAATTGTCTTAAAGTTTTTTGTTGTCCACCTGGAAGCACCGAAGACAACCTAATTCAGCCTTTGAAAACGTCGTTACTTGAAACAATTTGAAAGGAGAAACCTTTGGAAATCAGAAACATCTAAGATATTGTGAATTGCCGTCCTATGCACGTGATTGATTCCTACAAGCTCTGATTTAAGGAATTATCGAATTTATTGACTGAAGTGATATACTTGTTTTAGGATGTTGGCACAAAAACCATTTGTATTTATTGACTGCGACCTTGCAAACTCATTTATTAACGTGGCGCAATTTGTTGAGGCACTGCGCTATAAGTCGGAAGGTTGCAGGTTCCATTCCCGATGGGGGCAGTGGATTTTTCATTGACTTAATCCTTCAGGCCGCACTGTGAACCTGGATTCGACTCAGCCTCTAACGGCAATGAGTACCAGGAGTATTTTCTGGGGGTAAATACGGCCGGCCCTTAGGCCTGAATATCATACCACCTTCGTTTGCCTATTGCCTTGAAATCTGGGAGCCTCCACCTGCTGGAGGGCTGGGTAGCTCAGTCGGTATAGCGACTGACTACGGGCTGGACGGTCCGGGATCGAATCCCGGTGGGGACGAGATTTTCCGCCCGTCCAGACTGGCCCTGGGAACCACCCAGCCTCCTGTACAATGGGTACCGTGTCTTTCCCGGGGATAAAGTGCGGCCGGGGCATGCTGCTGACCACTCACCTCCTTCTAGTGCCGCGGTCATGGAAGAGTAGAGCTATAACTCTACCCACCCTTTGGACCATACCGGACCTGTAACGGGATCACTTTACCACCTGCTGGAACCCTCAGGGCCCAACCGGACCTCTATTGGAATTGCTTTACAGTTTAACAACACAGCAGGCTGACATAGCGGTATAGATCTTGAGGTGTGAGAGGGAGGTGACATATTTGAACTTAAGCCGGGATACCGAAATCCAGAATGATGATCTTCGTGAGGTTGGGTTCCTTCCTCTATCCAGGCAAACTGCCGAATATTACCGCAATTAGGCTACGATCACTGCTTTCGGAATTCTTTCAGACTCGCCATTCACCAGCCCTTCTTCCATTGACTCTATACTTACTGTAGATACTGACAGGCGTAACATCAACCACGAACAATTTTATGTGGCTGTTCAAACATTTGTTAGCACGATGTTTGGCTTGACCCATTTTTACAATTTCGTCCCGTAATATGGAAAGCCTCGAGGATGCAGAACAGGAAGAAAATGCAGAAGACACACCCCAAAGTTTAATATTTGCTGTATAATTAACAAAATGGGGAAGAGAAAGAAGAAACTTTTAAATCCACAAAGTACTACTGCAGGTATGATGTGGTTTCTGTAACCTAACAAGTAGTTCCAAACTATTTCAATTTTAAGAAACAACTTTGCTTAAAAGTTACAGTTATTGTTCAGGATTTCATAAATCTCACTTGCACCAACGAGTTATCTTGTGTTTGTTCAAAGTATTATTACACTTCTCCTAATTAGCTTGAATAAAATGCAGTCGGAATAGCTTAAAATAAAATAAAAATTACACTTGATACTGAGCGAAAATTATTTAGGTGCTCACGAGAAAGGTAGAATATTTAAGTAGAGAAATATCCTTCTGTGTTAACCCCAAATATATTGAGGCATAAGGAATATACATGTAAATTTCCACGCTTTTATTTAACTTTCGTGTTTCCGTGCATCGCTAGAATAAATACACTTGATAACCAACAAGTTGCAACTGTTATGATTTATTTATCTCTAATCAGCTCTACATGTTTCGGGCGATGTTTTCGCCCATCATCAGGAGCATATCACTGTAACTACAGATTCTGGTATTGTCCACCGATGTTACTGCTGGCTGGTGTTGCGTACTCAACACCAGCCAGCAGTAATATCGGTGAACAATACCAGAATCTGTAGTTACAGTGATATGCTCCTGATGATGGGCGAAAACATCGCCCGAAACATGTAGAGCTGATTAGAGGTAAATAAATAATAACGGTTGCATATTGTTGGTTATCGATTGTATTTATCGTGGGCACTAGCATGGAGGTTCGTGTTTGAATCCCTCTCTCATCACTTTATTTCGTGCGAAAGGACCGGCGGATTAATTGAATATGAAGTGGCGATTTTGTCTTAAAGGCAAAGGAAAATCCGAGTGAATATTTAGCTAAAAGATATGAATTAACTCTCATAATTTCTTTGTAGGAGAGTGTAATATTTTCTTATGAAATAAATAATAGTGTCAATCCTTACCCTTTTCTGACAAATGTCCGCTGAGCGAACTAGGATTACTGTAAACGGAATTGTTCATCTCCCCTGCACCGTCCCACGGTTGATCTGTAACAGAACAGGCAAACTACACTAATATGACACTTCTGACGAAAAGTCTGCATTGAAGAGTTCGCTTAATCTTACACTAATAGGACACTCACGAAGTACCATTCCACTAAATAGGTCGCTTGATCTAGATATGCTATTCTTGAGCTAGCAAATGTGTTAATATCGAATATCACAATGGTTCATTAGTCACCTAGCTATTCCCAGCGCATTATTTTGGCGAAAAGACAGTATTAACAGGTATCTGTCTTATTTAGCGGAAGGTTATTTCGACACACATATGTTTTTAATAGAGCTGTACTTGTCAGACTATGACAGCTGTTTCACTAAACATTTGAAAGATATTAATATCGCAGTACCAGCTGTGCTGTAATTCTTCTGCTTTACGTATCATGTGAGGAACGAAAGGGCATTTGCTGCTGATTGTATTATGTAACGCTAAACAACAGGAATGGGGCGAAAAATCTCAGACTTGTGAGTCTTGCGGTTATGGTCATGAATTTTCAAAATTTCTGGGAAATGACGCTTTTTCAGTTCGCGTATATTTATGAATTTTCGGAGGATCTTGCTACTTCCATCTTCATGGCAAATGAATTCTATCTGGAATCTGCAGACTGCAATAATAAGCACATCCATAAACATACGTAACGACTGCCCAGTCGGTATGGAATCCTGTGTTAGAGAACGGGAACTGTCATTGTGAAGAGGGTTGTTTTCATATCGTGTCCTGAAAATAGGCTTTCATTTCCAAAACATAAGTAATGCAAGTGATTGTAAACGTAAAATGTAATGATTTTAGTTGTGTTTAATTATACAGTCTATTATTTAGATGCATCATACCCATCGTGTTTTATTTACAATTAAATAGGGGTTCTTTTGAGTCAAAACACAACTAACCTACACTGTTATATATTTTGTGACCTGAAGATGACCCAGTGCAAAGGCCGAAACATGTCGTCATATTAAATAAAGATAACATAAGATAGTTGTGTTTTGACTCAAAAGAACCCCAATTTAATTTATACAACCTAAATTACACTTTTTCCCTCGGTAAAAGTGATAATGATATTATAATTCCAACAAATTGCACATATAGTTTACAAATATATAATTACATTATTTTTATCATATATGCTTTCCTACTTATTTCGACTTGGGTTAGCCATCTTCAGGGAGTTTTAGACACAATGCAGTTTGTATAGATAGGAAAGTACACGGTGTCGGATATTTAACATGTACAAGTGTAAGACCTTGCAGCACTGTAAATTATAATGTATGTAAATCTGGTTGTTAAGTACGTGATTGTATCTATAGTTAAAACATGATACAAATTATGTGGTTTTAATGTTACTTACTACCGCTCTGTTCTGCCATTATACAAGATACAGACTCTACTGAGTGTAAAATCCTCTCGCGAGCAGAATTACGACAGACTTGTTAGCAGAAATGTGATTAGAAACAGACAAAAAGTTGGAATACGTTTTTATAATTTTTTGTCATCTGAGAGAAAAACGCAGTTGGAATGGAATAAGTAAGAGTTGGAAAAACACATACAGCGAAAAGTTCAAAGTTTCTAAATGTTGCGAAATTAGTTCGAGCAGAAACAAATGAGTGAATAATATGTTACACGCAAAGAAGCTGTATATATATTTTTTGAAACTTTACGGGAAAGTATTTTTTTTTTGCTAAATTTATGTATATGCTGATGGAACTACCTCATTTCCAAGAAGACAGCCTAATGTGACATAAACGCCACTGAAGTGGATGTAACATCATTTCACTATGACGATTTGATACATACACTGTTATGAAGCGTTTGACTTCGAGTAGGAGATTAGCTGGTATAGAGAAAAATCTCTTGAGCAAAACGCTGTAGGCAGTCATGAAAACTGAATTTCAGTTGTCCAATTTGTGTCACCGACTGAGATGCTGTGATCAGCTAAGTACTGCATTTAAATTGTTCTGTGCATTTGTCATAGCTGTTACCACAGTTTTGGAACTTGCCTTAAGGTCAACAAAGGGATGCAAATTGTGTTCCCGTATTTCCCTGTTAAGGATGGCTATAGAAGTACGATTTTCCAACTATGCAGCTTATAGGAAGTCTAAAAAATCGTAAAAATTCCCTATCGTATGTAGGATAGAATCAGGAAGGAGATGTACTTTACCGTTTTAAAATTCTTCCCACGCCTTCTAGTGGAGAGACTGAGGTAAAACATATAAAGCCAGATATATATATATATATATACAATCAATCCAAACTGTAAAGCAGAGGTGCCAAAAGGTTTACTGATGGGCCATAAACTTTCAGGAGTTTAGGTAATTCTACTAACCTATAAAAATTAGTATAAAATTTAATCTACTTAAATTAAATCTCACATTCCTACGCAGAGGAAATTGAATCTGCACAAAGGATATGAATTGAACAAAGTTTGAAAACAAAAGTTTAAACCTAACGGTGTTCAAATTTCCAATTCTTAGTCTAACGCTGCTGATAAACTTTCGGTCGTAGGCCGCGTAGAGAAATGCGTATTTCCGTAATTTTCCAGACCTTAAAAACATGTTTTACAAAGGCCATTTTTCATAACATTCTTCTAACCTTACAAATACACGAAAATTTTATGCCTAGTTCGAAGATATTTATTGAAATCCTGAGATTTTTCAGCGGAGATTTTGAGAACATTATCAGAAAAGATCAGCCTCGCGTGTTGCATCTTACGCTGTCCTCAGGAAGCATTACGTTTCCACCAGTCTCCTTTGGTTTCAGGGCTTGCTTTATGGCAAAACACGATCATCACCCTTAAAGCGTGAATGTTTGAATTAACCTTTCACATCACCACAGTATTTCGTTCGAGTAATGAAGGCAGATTTCAACGTTTTCAGTAATAACTAATCTGAGTAAGCGAAACAGTGTGAACCCAGTGCAACACAGTAAAACCATTAAATTTGATAACTGCCTTCTTTGTAGCGAAATTCATTATAGTCGGAAGTAGCAATTTCCTTGCTCTGAAGAACAGCAGACTCTCTTCAGGAAATAAGAAACGGGCTCTATGTTCAACGTAACAATTTTCACAAAGTAAATTCTCAGCTCCATGACTCTATTTTGTAACATTCACAGTCAAAAGATGTTATTTTACCTACTCATGTTATTTTATTAAACACCATGTGCGTGAACGGGGTTTTGTTTTCGCACCAGGTCATAATAATTTTCTCAGAACATCGGTATAGCGAACGAATGTACCTTAATTAACACCATCTTTTGTAAGCCTGATGATGGCCGAAACATGTTGCTTAATTAACCAGTTGTAGATTTGCAACTCTTATTTTAGGTTGTGTAAAGACGGTCCAATTTAATAAATTTGATAAAAGCAACAGGCCAGGTTTCAGGAAAAGCCATTGAACGGACCCGTGTATATACAAATATTAATCTTATAAGTAGAATGATCACAATTCAGAAAACAAAATTTTAATACAGGTTTTACAAAAAGCTTACATGACTTTTGGGCTAAGTATGTGTAAGAGAAAGTCAATGTCATGGCAGCGTTTAGTACAAAGAACAATGAACATAAAGAAAAATACAGACAGACAAGAAAGAAAGGAAGTTAATACAGCTACTAATATCCAAATCTGTGTAGCGGTGACAGTAGATATATGGTTGACAGTACTCTAGGTTACACATGCACATTTTCTATCAACTATGCCCTGTCCCTTTACTGCAGATCAGCATGTTCCTGTCATGGCGTTGGAAACAGGTGTTAATGTGTCCTATGATATGAAGCTTTGTCATAGATCAAGTCAACAAACAGCGTTGTTGAATAACATAGCAATGTTTGCTCAAATCTACTATACATGCGTTAAATTACAAACGGCTTAAACTGCGAAGAGGAAATATTCACAAATGAAACAGATGCACTAACATTTGTGAAGCAAAAAAGCCTACATCACAAGCGCAGTTAAATTAAAAACAACTGAAGCTTAAAGAACACATTTTTTAAAAGACTGTCGTTTGGTCATCATATTCCGGAAAATAAAACTGTACTTCGGTACAGTGAACAAGTAAATGCTGTGAGAATTTCCGAGAATGGATCGACGTAATTTTACTCCCGAATGTAGTTAATAATGTTTACATCCGTGTGTAGATTATGGGTAAATTCGAAATTTATTGAGTGGGATTGCAAACCACGGAAGAGTTCTACATTTCTTAGTACTTCCCACTTTTAAGTTTATTAATACAAGCGCTGGGTCTTAACTCTTTAAAGCTCAGTGTTCACCACCCCCAGCGAATTGTAACGAGGAAAGCTTTACATTTGCTCCACACAGCACGTCTCTTGTGTCATGCACGATTCTTAAAATAAGGACTGACTATTTTTGTGTATGTACCTTTAAACATTTTGTATTTCAATGGATGCAGAATTTGTTTTCTGTGACACACAAACTGAATTTTTGTTTACAGCTTGGGTTCGTGTCACTGTGTAAAGGATTATTTTCTATTTTTTTTTGGTTCTACGCTTTTTTATGGTTCCATATTTTTGTTTATGTCTCAGTTTTCCATTCCTTCTTGCCTTTTTTTCCATCTATCTCATCTTTTCCTCCATTCCATCACTATTTATCACCACATCACTCTATCCAACCATTCTTCTCTTTTCCTATCGCTTGTATTTTCTTCGAGATCTGATACCTACATAGCTCTACTGGATAGAGGGTAGCGCTGGTTTGTTAGGATAGCATAAAATGTGCTAAATTATGAAATACTCATGAGATATTAAGAGGCGTATAATGCCTACAGCACCTGAGATTCGACAGGTCGAAAAGTAAATGGAATGCTTAAAACGACATTTTGGTTACTTTGCTGGTAAATAAATGTACAATTTTCATGCTTACAATGTTTGAACTTCTTCCTTCTAGAGCAGCATTTCTAAGTATTATGGTCCCATGGAACCCTTAGAATTCTAACTCTGCAGAATCCGCTCACCTAAAGTATGGCAACTCGCGGATCCCTTACACCAACACGCTTTAACATTCACGCTGGAATATTTACAAATAAGAATATGATTAACATACAAAAATCCTTGTTTGAAGTCACAACAAAAATTCATTGCCACAAAAAATGCCCTTCATAGGAATGATAACGAAACTATATAAGGAGAAGCTTGGAAAAATTGTTCTACCGAATATAATCTGCCACCTGAGAACATGCAATTCTTGTGTCTCCTTGCTTATTCTTCATTACTTTCCTTCAAACTCCGTTAGGATAAATGATATCAATTCGAATTGAACCAACAGGCAGCAAAAGACCTTTCCTTTCTATGTCCGGTTATTGTGCATAATATCCTGAACAAGTCATTATTTATCATATTATCAAAGATACAACAGTGTAAATATTTGTGTTGGGTAGCCTCATTTGTGCTGTTACCGAGATAATCCAAATGTCACAACTGGTTACTCCGATTTATTATACTTTGTAAGCCCAATCCTCTGAAGCAGACACCAGTTTTTATACGTATCATGTGTGGGGGGTGAGGCAAGTTGAACTTGAACTCAGGAATTCCTCCCGGGCTAAGTCCACTCCTAAATCTATTGCATTTTCTGTAATTGGTGTGTGTACAGATATTAATAACAACCAATCATATCGTTCCAGACTTAAAGCCTAGTAACTTATAGAACCGCTCGGATCTCTGTCTTGAAGCATGATAGGGTAACATCATTCCAACTGCAGAAGTAAAAGTTTTAAGACGATACAATAGAAATTTCCAATTAAGGTTATTCAGGGTTGCTGCAACCACAATTAAATTACATAATACAGCTAAACGACCAACTGCTGAAATCTCAGATTTTCATTTATATCCCTGTCATCGTCGTTCTAACGCAATTTATTTGGGCAACGATCCCAACTGTTATGAATACCTACCCTGTCGCTACCAATATGCCTAACTTTAAGGTCGAAAGTTGCCCAGCCATCGCTCAAATGCTAACTCCTTCTAATCCTGTGGGGAAAACTTCTCTATGCCAAATTCATTGGTTCGTATGTTATGATGTATATTAAATGCAATGCTATTGACGGGAAAAAAGAGACAGGAATCAGAGAATCTTTAAGTGATGTGCTGTGAGTGTGTATTGCAGGAGTCTCAAACCCAACTGGCAAGTGGGCGAGAATCACAGGATCTTAAAAATGATAAGTTTAATTATTTTGTCTAAAATGAACACAATCAAAATACTTAATTCCAGTCAAACAAACCAAAACAACAGTTATCATCGAATTTTAAACTTTACTTAAATTTTAACTCTCCGATAACTTATGTTGTGCATTATCTTAAAGGAAAAGCAAAATTGTATAAGACATTGTGGCCTGTAACGAAGAAATTTTTAATAATTAAACTAAGTTTAATTAAACTAAGTTTAATTATTCTTAATTTAAAAAATCTCACATGCTCTGCCCGGCCATATTCTTTTCTAGAATAACATCAATGTGAAGACCAGCGTAACAAAAAGCTAGTGGGTTACATGCGAATAGCGTACTGCGTGTTTGAGAACCCTTGTGTAGTGCTTGTGTTCATACCTGGGTTTTTCCTTGGGGTCAGATCCGTCGTGGTGGGCCCGGGTGTTGTCGAGGGCGGTGCAGAAGCTGGTACAGAGAAAGAGAGAGAACAAAGAGATAGGCAAGTGTAGGCTACAGCAGTAAGTGCTAGTGCTAGTGCAGCCGAAAATAAAATAAACAGCTCTCACATCGACTGCAAACGGATCATACAGGTCGATAAGAGAGCCCCTGTTCTGTAGATAATACACATATCGGTAAGGCCTGGACGTTAATGAAGTAATGAATGCATTACCAGGGATTTTATCTCGTCCTTTATACGGGTAGTCTGGGATTTTTTAGAAGTGAGTTGTGCTGCAAGTGAGGTGTTCTGGAATTTTGTTTTGGCATAATTAGGGATGATTTTCTTTGCGAGGGATTGCCTATTGAAATAGATATTTCCACAACATTTTTAAAAGCTTGGATCTTGTGTTCTTGTACCGATTGATGGAACTAGTCTGACCGACTATAAATTTGATGTTTTCCATCCCGAAGTGTTATAACATATAAATACAACACGTCGGTTGTTTGAACAGGAATTTTATCTCGTCTTTTATATGGGTAGTCTGTATTTTTTAGAAGTGAGCTGTGCTGCAGGTGAGGTGTTCTGGAATTTTAAAATTCCAGAAGTGAGCTGTGCTGCAGGTGAGTGGTTCTGGAATTTTAAAATTCCTGAGATGGGCTGTGATGCGTGTGAGGTTCTGGAATTTTAAAATTCCAGAAGTGAGCTGTGTTGCAGGCAAGGTGTTCTGGAATTTTAAAATTCCAGGAATGAGCTGTGCTGCAGGTGAGGTGTTCTAGAATTTTAAAATTCCAGACGTGAGCTGTGCTGCAGGTGAGTTGTTCTGGAATTTTGAAATTCCTGAGGTGAGCTTTGCTGCAGGTGAGTTGTTCTGGAATTTTAAAATTCCAGAAGTGAGCTGTGCTGCAGGTGACGTGTTCTGGAATTTTAAAATTCCAGAACACCTCACCTGCAGAACAGCTCACTTCTAAAAAGCACAGACTACCCATATAAAAGACGAGATAAAATTCCTATTCAAAAGACTGACTTGTTGTATTTATATGTTATAACACTTCGAGATGGAAAACATAAAAAAAAACATTACCAGGGCCTTGTCAGTCACATACCCCAAGTGTCACGTTGTGATAATTGTGCATGTGAATCCTTCGCGCGTTTTAACTGTAAGTTTGTGTTCGTTTATGCAACATTAATGCCTCAAGAACCGGACACAAAAAAAATGTTGAGCCAAGTGTATCTGCAACTCAACTCCAGAAATGTTATGGACGTGATTGTAACTGTCAATAGTTCTTATCTCTTGAATAATCACTTGACACAATACGCAGTGTCATAACACACAAAACACAACTTATATTTTACCTCACTGAAATCTTCAAATTTTAGTAAAAGAGATGAGATTTTCAGTTTGGTGTGTTGACGTTATCGAAATTCTGTGTTGTGATGCCGTGTTGCCGATCTTCAGGACAAAGATTTCCTCAGCACTGAGTATCGGCAGCATTTCCTGCCTAATTGTGTCTACCGGTAAACCTGCACGGTGTCACAACACAGAAAGCAAAAATCTGGACCATATTTCAATAACTTTATCTTCATTTGTGATCAAATTTTGCGCCAAGTTCAGGTGAAGACTTGTCATTACGTTATTTAGAGTTTTGCTCATAGAGTGTCTATGTGGCATTTTAAAGCACACAAATTACATATATATATATATATATATATACATGACGTTTTCCAACATAAAAACTTTAAGTGTTTTACACTATGTGTTACATTTGATTCTTAGAACTAAGAGCAATTATTTCCCCAATTAGCACCAACAGAATAGGTTTACAATGGAGAGGTTTTATGCTTATTGTGAAGTAGTAACTGAATTTTTATATATGTTTGAACAATTTTCCTGCTAAAATGTAAAAATTACCTCATCTTTGCCTAGGACTGAAAGAATTAAATCAGTAGTAGTATTTCAAGTGATTTCTTACCACAGAGAACACAATAATAACATGGTTATATATTGGATATTTTTGTTAGGCCGGTGCAATTGTTTTAACCTGTCGAGGACAACTGTGTATGCAACAGACTAACATAAATGTAACTGAAGCTGTGTCAGTAGCAACCTACTGATAAATTAGCAAACAAAATTTTCTGTACAGAATAATATTCCGCAATTGCACATATAATTTTAGATAAGGTTTTTTTTTTTAAATTTGCATTTGCAGAACTCGAATGGAAAATGGCAGTTAGTAAATTTGGGCTTAGCATGGTCCTAATATTAAATTGGGTTCTAAATAAATAAAATATGAATGTGACTGGATTGCTCGTGAGAATGACTGTTGCCTAATTTCTTAAAGACAACCACAAGAAGTAGGGTTCATTAAAGGCGAGAGAATTTCTTGAAAGATTCAGTGATCTTAACTACTCTAGGAGCAATCTACTTTATGTAACTGGAATTTACATCAAACATAAATGTTACCTACTTAAGTTTCAGTCCACGGGAGAGATTTCTCAATCATTAGTTGTTATTTGATTGATTCGTTACGCAAATGTCTGTTGTTATGGAACTCAGAGATTCATCTGTGTATTCTCTAAAGCCCTTTATTGAAACACTCCAGAGCCAGTTTATTGCAGTGCAAAATTTCTTATCCTGTTTATCAAATATATTAATACAAGCAAAGAGCTGAACTAAATTGTCAGTAATTTGGAAGCCAGTAACACGTCACCACCGGCTTTACCACGTGTACCAGTTCTAAGTCTGCCAGGTAGAAGCAGTAGGCTTCTATGGGTCTACCAAATGATCTGTTTACTTCAGGTTGGCCCAGGCTTTTGCATTTAGTTTCCATACTTGTAACAAAATGCTATCCACGGCAGTTTCTTACATGCAAGGAGCCGCAGAAATATATGGAAGTTATTTTCATACATCTTTGTGGACAAGAATATGGATTAAAACCCTTATTGCCTAAGACAGCCCAGCAATTTTCCACTTCTTGCACCTGAGTGCTTAAAGTTTTACATAACCGACTGTATGTGGTTTCCTGAACTGTATAAATTTTCAATTGCAATTTTTAGTATTAAGCCAATTATGTCACTTAAATTTTAGGGATACGCAAATAATCAGTTCTAGCTTACCGTTTGTAACGTAATTGCTTACTGGAATTGTTAAAAATAATTTGTGATAAACAATTCAAAGCCGAACAGTTGCGTAGACACAAAAGTCTATCTGCTATTTCGATGAAGTTCTTGGATTTATTCAATTCTGGAATATTTGGAAATTCTCGGGGACAAATTTACAAGCATGCCAGGTATAAATAAAATAACCAGCCCTTACTTATTAAGTCTAGTACCATACTTTTAATAAAATTGCATGTTTATATATTAAAGATAGAAGTATATATTTAAATTTATCACGTAAATGCAGAATTTTTAACAGGCTAAATTTTTAAGCAAAATGAGTTGATCCCAAAAAGACAAAAACTTAAATGCCAGAAGCTGGCGGTCTGCAGCAACAACGCTATAGCGAGCTCAGATCTTGCGATTTCGCCATGGATTTTTTAGGCGGAGATGTGAACAATTCTTTTTAGAAAGAAACTAGATTAACATATTAACTGTGGGAGATCCCGCGTGTTCAGACTTGGACGTACTGCGAAATGAGATCTAAGTGAATAACTTGGATACCATCTGTACAGAACGTGGCACCTTGACTCGTTGGACCAACTACATAATCACAGAAACGAGGGGGTTCAGTGTCCGTAAAGTAGTCGAGTTCAGCCTTCAAGAAATCCGACGTTGTGATGGTCTTGTCTGCAAAATTCCCAACTGCGAGCTCTTCCATATTTGGCCAGACGATAGTAATAGTGCACCATATAACACAAGAAAAATATAAGAAAAATAATTTGACTTTCATAGGGCCGTGCATCTATAGCAAAATCAACTAGATGCACCAATGCATAAAATTTATTTTATTTTGGAATGACACTCCACATGTTTCGGACGGTCTTTTCGTCCATCATCAGGAGTTCAAGACTGTACATACAGCAACAGGTACCCGCTAGCAAGCAGACAGCAGTATCTGTTTGACAAATGCGTGTTGCTGTATGTACAGTTTTGAACTCCTGATGATGGACGAAAAGACCGTCCGAAACATGTGGAGTTTCATTCCAAAATAAAATAAATTTTATACATTAGTGCATCTGGTTGGTTTTACCATAGAAATAAGAAAAATAGTAAAGTTCTTTTCAGAAAAAAGATTAAGCCGGAATTTTTTAAAATTACTCTTGGCTTCAGTACTAATGGTAAGGTAGTGGAAAGTGTGAAATGGTATTTTTAGAAATTATCCCTTAACATCCGAAAAGGTCTAGCCTAGTCTTCTGAAAATTGCAAGGAAGTGGCTCAGGCTCCTTTCTGCAATAACGTAATTTCCTATTACTAGAGGCAACATACATTGATTATTCATGATGATGATGTTGATGATGAAAATAGTAATATTACTAATAACTGTAATAATTATACAAAATGATCTTGGACATTATTTCCGGGTGTAACGCGGCCGAGCGCGTGGCGTTAACCACAAACTTCCATTTAGTGACGAAGATAAAGAAAGAGTAGAGCTATGCTCCTACTCTCCCTCTGTGCCTTCATGGCAGGTTTTAGGACGAATTCTACCTTTATTTTTATCTCGGAAATTCTTATACTTGTGTAAGATATAAATAAATTGTCAATAAACTGAGGATAACTTAGCCTCTGAATTTGGCAGAATACACAGTAAAAAATTATATAACATTTATTGCAATAATAATAATAATAATATAAAAATAACACAATAAATATGATTACATTTACATCCAAAGCGTTTTTAATTTGAATAATTCCATTTATGAATGAAGGCTGAAATTCAAGACATCCAGTGAAAATGATGACAGATATTCCTATAATATTTGAAACCATAATTTCCATTGAGTTTATTGTCTTTTGCATAGTGATAAAAATATGATTTAACAAAATTCATCTATTGACAAAAGTGCATATGAGAAAAACGATCTCTTTGTAAAGAAGTGATGTTGACGAAGCGCAATACGGATAGCTAAGTAACCAAGTAACATACACACTGACTGACTGACTGACTGCCTAATTCCATGGAGTAAAGTCATCATTGGAAAGGTAATATTCTCAGATATCCAAGAAATTCCTGAAATTTATGGAAAGGAATATTTCGGTGTTTGAAAGTTCCAGCCACTGCCCCCTGGACTGATTCAAAAGAATCAAGTTCACGACATGTAATCATATTCATTTAACATCCATTTTAATAGTATTCTAACTTAGATCTTAGAAGGGAAATATTTCCTTCAGGTTTTCCAACCTGTTTTTTAAATTTCTCTTTTTACCCCATATGTACCATATGCCCCCACTAAATTTCTGACCGAATTAGAAAATTCTATGATTTACGGGACAAAGGTATTTAAATGCGGGTAAATTGAAAAACAGAGCTATCCCTTGCTACCCATGAAGGCATGCGAGAGGAATGAAAGCAAATATTCTTCCATTCTTAACCTCCGTCTCAGATGGAAGTGAATACTTGCTCGACGGCTGTGCTCTAAGCGAAAGAGGCTCCTGTATCCACTGAAATTATATGAAGGGTGGTTTCCAACAAATATTTGATTTCTCATATAAAAACACACGTAAACTGTGACCATAATTTTTTACTTTCCCCCATATTACGATGATTCTAAACGTTCTTAATATTAACTATCCACATGACTTTAATTTCAGAGCCTCTAAAACTAAACTCAGTTCCTTACGGCCAAAAATACAAATGTAAACTTACAGTTATATCCACTGAATGTTTGCCGGAAGATCCTTGGTGAGGTCATAGTAACTATTCTTGATTTCAAACTTTCGTCGTGTCCCGAATGTTATGTGCTTTCTTCTGGGTAATTATCCGGCGTCTTAATTTTATATGCCGACGTTTCGGAACATTCTGCATGTTCCATCTCCATAGGCAGGTAGGTATGAAGAATGACTAGGTTTGAGAAATGTTGGGGTATTTATAGGGGAAAGGGTTTGGCTTGAGCCAAACCTTATCCCGTATAAATACACCAACATTTCTCAAACCTAGTCATTCTTCATACTTACGTCCCTATGAAGATGGAACAGAGTGTTCCGAAACGTCGGCATATAAAATTCAGACGCCGGATAATTACCCAGAAGAGAACATATAACTGTAACTACTTAGCAAGCAACAACAGTGCGTGTGTGTGTTTGTATGTGTGTGTGTGTGTGTGTGTGTGTGTGTGTGTGTGGTGCAGAATTGTGTGACACCAGTGCAAGAAAAAGAACCCATAGACATGCACACATGCACTGAATGAATTGGTTGTGGTTAAAAACCTGTGATGAGAATAACTGAATTTATTTACACAGTGCGAGGGTACTATATAAGTTACTGTCATCAGAAAGTGTGTTACTTTCAGAGTGTTTACTGGCCGGTGTTACTTACACGTACGTCATACTTGAAGCATGAAGTGCGTCGTCTATTCAGGTTCATGAAAGGAAAGAAATTTCTTCAGTTATGGCTGCTTTACATAATAATGGTGTGGACTGTCAGCAAAATATGAAGTTTCTCGTGCATTTCATACTGATTCTAGACAAAAGCCAAGAGAGCTTCCTTCAGTCATAATTGAAAACCAGCACATAAGTTTTTTCATTTGTCAGTGCCCACGCCAGTGTTGCTGAAGGCACATGTCGGATATTCGTCGTCTTCCGGCAGATAATGGGATTAGAATGTAGAAGTAAATTTGTAATAAGGTCACACGTATTTAAAATGGCAGCCTATAGTTTTATGTATAAAAATACAAATTTAGATTAAAACAGAGTGGTGGTAAAGTTGTGGTACAGCACAAGTACCAATATACAAGTACCAATATACAAGTACCAATATACAAGTACCAATATTACCAATATACAAGTACCAATATACAAGTACCAATATACAAGTACCAATATACAATTACCAATACACAAGTACCAATATACAAATACCAATATACAAGTACCAATGTTACCAATATACAAGTACCAATATACAAGTACCAATATTCAAGTACCAATATACAAGTACCAATACACAAGTACCAATATACAAGCACCAATATACAAGTACCAATATTCAAGTACCAATATA
>Ga0136643_10005253_pt1 | contig 18176 bp, 10 predicted proteins | sample TergutLab28metaG_FD_96883 | JGI IMG/M metagenome (GOLD analysis project Ga0136643, IMG submission 96883) | Labiotermes labralis P1 segment gut microbial communities from Petit-Saut dam, French Guiana - Lab288 P1 (version 3) (version 3) | ecosystem: Host-associated > Arthropoda: Insects >...
ACAAAGAATGTCCAAAAGTACTACTTTACACAAAGAATGTCCAAAAGTACTACTTTACACAAAGAATGTCCAAAAGTACTACTTTACACAAAGAATGTCCAAAAGTACTACTTTACACAAAGATGTGTTTATTCATAAACAACAAAGTATTTTTAATTTTAAACTTTTATCGTCTTATTCTCTCCCCGTACAAAATGGCGTGCCTGATATACACATTTTAATTAAAATAGTATTGATTTTATCTGCTTCCAAAGTTTTTGCAAGTTTTGACGTTTGAAAGCTTTGAGAAGATAATGACTTTAGTCCTTTGGTACGCTAATTAATTACTTCACTTCAGTAACTCTACCCTCAGCTGTCTTGCACTCCATGTTCCCTTTATCCTAGTCAGCCTGTGCTGACTGGAATTATGTTAGGCCCTTTGAAAGAAACCTGAATTTGTTCTCCCGACTCTACGCAGGTCTAATTAGCTGCCTGCCGAGTAGCAGATTTTAATAAGAAATTTTACACCTTTTAAAGAATTCCGTATTTATTGCCACATTCAAAAAATCCGCCACTGACCAACATCAACCTAGCTAGTCCACACAATATCTCGCCTGTTTTTTTTAAAATTAAATTTCTTATTATAGACTCATTTACGTTTATTTGTGCTCTATTATTTCTTCTCTTAATTTTACCAACCACATTTTCATGCATTTATCGTCTCTGTCACGTGGTCTCTGCCCCTTCACTTCTTCCTCGTTGATTTGATCACCCTACTAATATGTAATGGAGAATAAAAATTCCTAAACTTTACATTCCATAATCTCTTATTACTTCCTCCCTGTAGGTCAAACTAATCTTCTCAGCACCCTGTTCTCAAACACCTAACGTCAAAGCTCCTACCTCAGTGTGTGACATCTTTCATATAAAAATGAGAAAATAAAATTACAATTTTTTAAATTGTAAAATGTATGATTTCAGAATACAGTCTGGGAGAGAGTATATTTTGAAGCGAATAGTGGGAGGTCTTTATATATTTCCATGCTTTTTTCTTTACGTTAGAAGTCATCATAACCATAAAAATGGGGTTCGGATGGAAGTATAAAGTATTTTGGAATAAATACTTCATTAAATTAATGTATTTGACCTTCCACAAGTTACTATTTATAATCTACGATTCTTTGCTTACTTCGAGTACACATGCCATTCGATATTCCAGAATATTCTTGTTCACTTATTAGCAACTGTCCGGCAAAGGGTTTATCACATCTCTGTCCGCGGTTCACATTGGTCTATTGAGCATTTAGTACATTATTAAATGTACCAATACCAAAATAAAATTAGCCCAGCTTTCCATACATAGAACACAATTAACAAGATGATAATGTCCTTACTATCCAATACGTCAATTAAATTAGTTTTTGTAGAGTGGCAATAAACAGACCTCAAAATATGTACGTCATACTGTTTGCACTTCTCACAGTCATCGAAGCTGATGTTTTAAAAGGGAACTATCTGAAGCGCTTGTAACAAATGAAACCTAAAAATAAAAACACATTTTCGAATTTATGTATGTAATTAATAGAGATTTCTTCATATACGTGATATAAGAAAATTAATGTCCTTGGAAACCTGACGGTCCTTCCAGCGTCAGTTTCAGTGCTCATGCGATGACATATACGAGTTCATCAGCTGGCTGTGTACGGATAGCGGGATTATATTGCTATTTATTTTAAGGTAAGTTTCCTATTCACACATAAGACACTTAAACTTAATCATAGTTAATTATTTATATACAAGACACCTAAAACATCGTTGTTACTACTTATATCACGTTCTTAAGACAAAGAAGCAGCCCATATTTTGTGTAGTGCGTATTTATTTGTCGTAAGATTTTCAAAACAAACGGTAACTCTTTTCCGAAACCTTACCAAGAGTGCCGGGACAACACCTCCTGTATAAACCGTCTATGCACTGACGGTCGGGGTCGGTTTTCTCGCACTGTCAGAGACATTTCTCTTTAACCTGTCCAGACCGATTCTGCGGTCGATTCAGCCTCTCCGCTTAGGTGGAGGAGAACTTGCCCGAAAGTAAAGCTATTGTAACATGAATCAAATCTCTCGTTGCCAACAAAATCAAAGATTTTGAGTACGTGGAACTATATCTCCGCTCTGTTTCGTTCTTTTGTCTTGATGTTTAATTACAGAGAGTGTTGAATGTACTTTTATTAGTAGAAAGAATAAGAACCTACAGCATAAAGATAAAATAAGGGCAGATTAATTAGAGAACTCGCGCTATAGTTGTCTAAGAGTGGTGTAAAGGAAGAGGTTGCCTTTATTAACTGTGTGAATGTCTCCAACTACAAGCAAGTTATTGACTGGACTGGAGACACTGAAAGTGTATTGAAACAGGAATATAGAAAGTCATGTACATGTGAATGTTAATCTTCTGCCTACTAATTTTTATTTCTTAGTAAACGGCTACTAGTACAGCAGGTGTGAGTTCCGCCCAGTTTCCTGTTCAGTGACGAAAGAAACTTTTCCACGAAGGGTGAAGCGGCCGAGGTGTAAAGTTGAAAAAGCCTGTCCTACTTGTACCGAGTTCTGGACAGGGTAGAGATATAGGGCTTATCGCCACTGCCACATATAACTTAGTGACATACACGGGGAAAAATTCGCCTTTAGTAAATTTCATTACATAAAACAAAGGAGATTCTTAAACATACTATGTCGTTTTTTTTCTGCTGGTCGTCTGTAAAAATTTCATTATCATTATAATCTTTGCCGTATTGCGCAATGACCGCGTCTTTCAGAAAGTGAAGCTTCCACTGCCTTAAATGCCAGTATTGTGTACTAAATGTACTTAGCTTATATTTTCTGGTGGTATAAAAGTCATTTCTCGCACATAATAGTCTCCAAAAATTAATCATAGAGAAAATTGCTAGGTGCTACCATGTCATTATGGGACTCAATTAATGGAGATTTACGCAAACTGATGTTTCCATGTGTGTTTTGATGATGGCCTGTTTCCAGCACTCAACTGCGTTGAGTACCGTCCGTTTTGTCACGATGTTCTAAGATTGTAATGATTATGGAAGAGGCTATTTTCAGGGTCGTTTCCATTTCAGTGTTAATCCCTGCAAATAAATTTTAAAATCTCAATATAAGGACCTGATCTTCTTGTATTAGTGCCTTGGATAAAGAGGTTTGACGCTGTAACTCGATTCGTCTGTGCACCATTATAATTCAGTACTGAGATGCACCTTTACTTTTACCATAATTCTTTATAAAATTGACTTAATTTATTTTGAATTTGGATTCAAATATCAGTGAATAAAGACAGAAACTTTTTTCGCTCGATGGGGGCATCTTGGCGAAAGTAACTGGTGATGGGAAACAATTAGCGTTAAAATTATAGTCACTGGAATTAAATAAAACAGAATTTGAAACACACTGAGTGGCGACAAAATAAAAGGACTTAAGCGTACACATGAAATGAATAAAGAAGTGTAAATTATACTGGAATGTAAAGGCTAGGTTAGGTCATAAAATTTTACGTTCAAGAATTACAATAACACGGAAAAGAAAGACGCGAAAAGATCACAAAAAGAAGGAGGACGCTTTTGAAGGCTGTCATAATTTAGTGAAAGCAGACATTGGGGAATTAGCCGAAAAGGAAATTTATCATTTGGATCAGGTTCAGATAGCTTTATGTACTGAAAAGACATAGGACCTGAAATATTTAACGTTTTTTAGAAAATATGCCTATGCCTTGAATGTCAGACAAGGAAATTCAATTTCTATTGGTCATGAAGTATTAATGTTTCTTTTGAAGACTCTGTAATTCATTCTGTGTCGAAGTTTCAGTAATAATCATAATGAACCTATTTCATATTTAAATCTTACGATGATTTTAATCTCTGCGTCGGACATTTCTTCATATGTTAGACCTCAACAATTCTGTGTGCACAGCAAGAGTTGTCCCACAATTTTTGTAGTTATTTCAACTGTAAAAATTCAGTGGTAGAAATAAAGAAGTGGTCTAGTGAATAAACAAATCCGGGAGTCTAGAATGTGACGTTGCGAAGCATTTCTTTCAGTCGGAGACGGCTCAGCGAATGTTTGTTGGATCCTGCAGATAGAAGGGAGCGAGAATTTGAGCTGGACGTGGCCCAAGATGGCACCCCAGCTCTTGAATTGCTGCCAGAGTAATATTCACTGCGGACATTGTATCACCAAATGGAATATCGCATATTCCCATAACCCAAGAGAAAAGCGCATTATATTTCATTGGAAAAAAAGCATACATCCACTTCATTTTATTAAAATGCCTTTCTTTTGAATGTTGTTATAAAAACACTTCCTTGTAAAATTTTCGGAACTAGTTGTAAAGTAGGAAGGAATTCAAAGATTAGACTATTAATGTTGATATGACGATAATAAAGAGGAAAGGAAATTTTTATTCAAAACCTTGAAAATTGTATCAGTATATTAAACCATTAAAACTATGTTATCTGTAGCGAATTAATCAATGAGACTTTATTTCACTTCAAAATTCTATAATTTGTGAACCTCGTTTAATATACTAACTTCTCGAAGAATAAAAGACCAACTTTATGTCACTTGCTACTTTATTTCACTTCTTACGTACTCAACATGTTTCGGATATTAATATATCCATCATCAGGAGCTTGCGACTGTGCTGTTGAATTACCACATCGGTCGTTTTGTTCTCGGTTCGTTGTGTGTTAGAGATTTGGTGCGGCTGGGTTTGAGTAGTGTCCGTGGTGCAGGCTGAAGCACATCTGCACCACGCACACCACTCAAACCCAGCCGCACCAAATCTCCAACACACAACGAACCGAGAACAAAACGACCAATCTGGTAATTCAACAGCACAGTCGCAAGCTCCTGATGATTGATATATTAATGTCCGAAACATGTTGAGTACATAAGAAGTTAAATAAAAGAGCAAGTGACATCAAGTTGGTTTTTTATTCTTCAACAATCACAATGATGCACGGTCCAATAAACATAAGATTCTAACTTCTTGTTGTATTGTGTATTTTATTTATTGCATTGTATTTTACATGAATGACAGAGGGTTAAATTCGAGTATGAAATCTTGTTTCGTATCTTCTTGACACATTTCATGAATTTTGATATTTCTTTGCCTTTCTTAATCATGGCAAATTTCTGCAGATTTTTATAGAGCAGGATGTGGTTTATGACACCAGCTCTGTAACAGTTTGTAGATCCCCCCACTACAGATGACTGACATGTGCGTTGCGCTCAAGCTTTCAACCTCCAAACGATTCTTACAGCACTCTGTTTCATACAGGGTTTGTAATTAATACAAGATGCAGGATGTCGTCAAGGCAGGTGTTTAAAATAAAGAGAAGTGTAGGATTTCTGACAACGCCAGCGTGTATGCTACTGCCACTGGGAATATTAGAATGGCAACGCATTCTCTATGTGCTGCGTAAGTCTCAGCACTCAATAAGACTTCACTTTCTACAGTGCCATACATGGCATCGCTTAAATAGCAAAATGAAAGACTTATTTTAGGTAAGGCATCCCCGTTGTGTTTAAATGTACTAGTAAATAACACAAGTGTGTATTAAGTCTAAACAAAACTTTATCTTCAAGTAATTATCAACAAAATGTTGCGGCTAAAAAAGCCATCTTCAGGTTGAGCACATAATCATAGTAGGAAATATATATATTGAAATGCCTTGAAGGGTATGGATGATAGCTCACCTTGTACGAAGACGGAGGTATTGTAAGATGTATTATACATTAAAATTAGGGTTTGAAGGTTATGAAATTTGTAATTAAAACTTCAAAAATGTTCAAGTCATATTTTAAGATGAAAATGATCTTCTATGGGGATGTGAGAAATATACCACGTACTTGCTCTGCCCACTACTTTCAAGTTCTTCCGCTAGCCTACATCTCAACAGTTGATCATTACCAATCTTTTGCTGTCTTAGATGTCACATCAACGGGATTGATCAAAGTTATTCAATATTCTATTACCTCTTTGTAAAATGTTTAAATTACACTTTACGTTGATATAAACTTTGAAAGTAACGTTTGTTTTCTTATACCCTTGAAACAAAAAAGTGATAGCTCAATACTGAACTGGAAAAATGCGAAAGAAATCGGTAGAGACATCTATTAATTTGCTATACAATGTATGGTTGAAATGACTAAGGAAGACCACAAAAACGTAGACTCAGAATGATGTGTCTCCGGAATCTATCGATTACGAAGCAGACAACAATTCTTATTTTTAATCGAGGATATACCTTTGTGTTTGGATTCTAAAAGTAAAACAGAATGATTTAAAGTTATACTACAAAAACAACAGTTTATAAATATTAGTATTTTATTGTGGCAACATGTTTCGGTCTTATTAGACCATCTTCAGGCCAGCATTTAGAGATACGAGATACAAGTTTGACATTCAGAGGACCGTGCATCGTGATATATTCTTACAATAAAAGCCAAAGAGATGCACTATTTCTCAAATTTATTTTGATACAGAACTCAACGTGTTTCGGACAGGTCTATTGTCCATCGTCAGGAGTCCCAACACTGTATGCACAACACTAGGCATTTGTCATGCATTTATGTTGACTGTCTGCTAGCGAGGTCCTGACCTCGCTAGCAGACAGTCAACATAACTTCATGACAAATGCCTACTGCTGTGTACGCAGTGTTGAGACTCTTGATATCTGCCCCAAAACATGTACAGTTCTGTAACAAAATAAATTTGAGAAATAGTGCATCTTGTTGGCTTTTATTATAAGAATATATGAGGTAATTTTTTTTTAATTTCTATAATTTTAGACTTTTTTATATACACATTGTAAGTAATATGAGAACCCACAGTACATGATGTGCATTGATTGTACCTCATATCTCTGAATGCTGGACTGAAGATGGTCTAATACGACTAAAATATGTTGCCACAATAAAACACTGATATTTATACGTTGTTGTTCTATTTTGACGGTAACGTTAAAAAATTTTGGTTTACTCTTAGATAACAATTCAATTGCGACGCTTAGCAAATTAATTTCTTTACAAATTCATCTTCTTTTAATTTCGAAATATATAGGTACACCGATTTGTAGGCTTACTTCTCATTTCTTGTGTTGTTAATCTTCTGTTTAATGTAACGAGCATTTTGAACTGTTTTTGTGCGCTATTTACGTTAAATTTTCAACTTACGTATTCAGTACGTTGAATGCTATTCGCCGCACATAGACATTGTCATAGTCTCATTAATTATCGTGTTTCATTTTTGACGCTATTTTAAACCTGTGATTCGAATTAAATCATTTGTGATTTCGTTCTGTTGTTCTTCTAATTTGTTTTGTTTGCTTCATTTTAGAGCTTTGTCGCGGTTTAGATGATTGATATTTATGAAGCTTACTGCATGATCATTTTTATTTTAGCATGAAAATAGTATTCGTAATGAATTTGGCACGTCCTTTTGCAAATGGTTTAACACAACATATTTAATAATGTTTTAGTGCAGGGGTTTTCAAGCTGCATTCCTCGAAACCCTGCAGGTCCGCTAATGAATTTTAGACCTTTCGCAAGCAGATTTCCTTTATAACAAAAGTGGTAAATATGATTTTATTAACCATTAATTGTGTTATTATTTTCATGCATAAATTGGTGCACAGTCGGACTTGTCTTTTTCTTTTCAGTGTACCTAACCAACAATATTTTTTGCAAATATTCTTAGACATTATAGGCTTATTTTCAAAGCAGTTCACTTTTTAAAGTCTGAAAAATTAAAAATTTTTCTATTTAGCATTTTTTTTCTTATCCTTAAGACCACATATTCGAATCTCGGCTTGGAGACTGATATACTAACTGGAGTGTCCTTGGTTTGCTTAGTCTATACATGAATATTCTATCTTGATCCTTAAGCTGACTATGAAGGTTGTCTTTTGTGTTTTTGCGCTTCGTCATTCGTAATCGTAATAAAATTTGCAGGTATATAAGAGGTGCAGATTTCAAAGCATTTTTAAAAAACTCAAGATTAAAAACATGACTCCAACACACTGGCACCTTATAGGCTGCAGCGTGGTCGCTCCGTCAGCTATTTTACTTTCCATCAGTATTCTTCCGCAAACATCTCGTTCCACTTTATTTCCTCAAGGAATAATAAGGCAAGGGTTTCAAAAATGTCTTTATGTCAAGTTTGTTACTTTTTTAAAAACTGCAAAGTCTCTAATTGGGGGAAGTGAAATTTCGTATTTTGGGGGGAGTTTGTTATCTACTTCAGTTGTCAGAACTTGACATTCTTAGCACAAAAAATACCGAAATGTATCTTACACGAATATCATGTAAAAACGTGGAAAGTTTTTTTCTGGTTTGTAGTGGGCGCGAGTAGAAGGTTTTTTTTTTAAGGAAGCGATCAAAATTTTTGTCACAGAACTTTGAAATTTCTTGATTAGTTGAGCAGTATTAGGTTCTTCGGTAGGTCTGTGCTGAATAAAGTTAGTTAACCGATCAAAACGTTACGACTTAGGGGTGAGGCGTACATTAAGCCCATTAAATATGCAAAGCTGCTAACTGCTTAAATCCCAGTGGTAAAATTGCTGTAACATTTACAAATCTGAACTGCGCCCACAAAGTGTACCTGTACTTATTTGTGTCATACGAGCGTCACAATAAATATTTACTCTTCCCCTAAACAGTGTTAAGGAACTTATCTTTATCAAGAAGATTATATTAGTTCTGTGTGATGTGCGGTTTGGTTATATGTTATAATTTAGATTAATTTTACTTTACAAAGGATCAATAAAGTACTTCTCCATATTACATTTTATTATGGAATAATTTATTTATGAGAGTGGGTACCAGCGTACCTTCCTGGGGGTAAAGCGGCGGAGTCAAGAGGTTGACTACCGTCCCCTGTCTAGCTGTATCTGCACCTTCTCTATGTCTTCCTGACACTTATGCTGAACTTAAACTTTTAACTAATAACTGACCTATATTAAGTTAGAATATGCAGGTTGTAATCGGACATCTGAAGGAACATCTGAAAGATGTCTGTAATGTAATATGTTTTGCTTGTTACTCCATTGTCAGAGAACTGCATGGTACAACATAACGACGCTTATGGGCGCGGCGTGTTTGTTTCTTTCGGAAGTTAGAGAAGCTTAGGGTAAAATCGGCTAAATCTATGAATAACATTACGTTCTTAATGAGAGGTGACGATAGAAATAGTTGAAAATTATTTCAGTGTTGCTTGTTACACTGTTGTCAAAAACTACATGGTACAACTTAGTATGTGAGGTATCACTGCAGCAAATGTGACGGTTGCAATGTCCTGAAATTTTGGTTTTGTAGATAGGGGAAAGAGGAGGGTGCTGCACCTCCACCTGCACAGAAAGGAACGTTGATATTTTCAGTTATTATAAAAATAACTGAACAGACTCTTAATTAGAGAAATTCATGATTAATGTGGTCTACGGAAAACGAACTCAAATAACCCTTTATATTTCTACACAAGTGGATTTATATGTTGGTGCTAAACTTAAAAAATATTCCTAATCTGTTATCTACTGCGGAAGGAAATGTGGAATTACAACCATACAGAAATCATAACTCGACCAGCCTGTAGGCAGGTGAGTCCCATAAACTGCGCGTTGTTAATTAATACAGCCAGAATCCACAAACGAAACTTGCGTTATAATGCAATGTAACGGCAAGGTTAGCAGGCTGCCGTACCATGCTGTTGTCGGCCCGCCTTCTCTGGAGTAATTATTACTTGTTCAATTATTAACTACATTTAGTATACGTACTGTTCTGTATTTAGCCTGTTAGTGTTTACTGCTGTTCCCCTTTTGCGTTTGTAGGACACCAGTGAAACTTTAATGGCTAGTTAAGCATTAACAAAGGTCTCATTGACAAGCTATTAAGTGGAGCGATTCGCCAACAGAAATAAAGTAATGGTAAGGGAGAAGAGTGACTGTATCTGCAGCAGCTGTTGATGCAAATGTCATGTTGAATACATTACAAGGTTGTTCGATTAACGTGTCTATTTTGGTACTGAGTTTCTGTTAAGTCCTCTTCACCATTTATGCTGGCAACACGTCATTAAAGATTTTAGACTGCTGAATTTAAAGTTCAGTTGATAACTGAAGAATAAAAACCAACTAGATGTTACTTATTAATTTGTTGTACTTCTTATAGGCCCAAGATGTTTCGGAACTACTATGCCCATCATCAGGAGCTCGCGACTATAATGTTGGTTACCACACTGGTCGTTTCGTTCTTGGTTTGTTGTATGAGTAGTGTCCGGGCTGCAGCCCGGACACTACTCCAGCCTAACCGCACCTAACTTCCAACATACAACAAACCAAGAACGAAACGACCAATGTGGTAACCAACATTATAGTCGCGAGCTCCTGATGATGGGCATAGTAGTGTCCGAAACATGTTGAGCCTATAAGAAGTACAACAAATTAATAAGTAGCATCTAGTTGGTTCTTATTTTTCGGTTATCACAATGATGCACGGTCAAACAAACATGAAATCAAAGTTCAGTTGTCTGAACGCTCTTCACCTTATGTAGATTTGTAGCAAAATTTGTGTTTCTAAAACACAATGTGTTTCTCTCACACAAGAATTAAATGCAGACACAGTGAATTAATTCTCCACGTATTCGTATTTAATGTTTTATTGAAATTAATTGCTTGCTGGGCTTTTGTAGGTGTAATGAGATACTCTCATACTGGGAACTTAAGTTTGTTATCCTGGCTGTAACTGCAATAAATTGAAGTAAAGCCTTTTGTTGCCTTAGATACTTTATCGAAATTCAGACTCCGAAACATAAATAATTTGAATCAGAACAAGTCACTTCTATAACTGAAATAGTGCATTATACATATAGCTATAGCATTAATAACAACTGTCGCTCTCATACCCGGCACAAATTCTGTTATTTTGTAGTAATACTTCACTGTGAGTAAATCAGACCTGTTTGGTGTTCCCAGTGAAAGGTCACGTCCTCTTTACGGCTGTTTACCTGCTGCTGGTGATCCATAATTTTTCGGAAAGGGAGCAGAAAATTTCAGAAATATACTGCGAAAATGTAGCGATAATTTTCTAATAGATGCAGCAAAATAAAATAAGATCGGATGCAAATGCTAAAATATTTTTCAACACACTAAACCAGACGACCAAATTTATTGATCTACAGACCTTATTTAATAGAACAAGTGACTTTAGTTTCATTCCAAAAAATATTATTATCTGCAACGCAGGCCGTATTTCCGTGCCACTGAAATGGTAAAATATGAGAAATGCATTTACCCATGACGTGCCAACAAAGTCATTCTTAGTTCTAGTGGCTTCTTATATTTAAATTTTATGATTTTAGAATTATGCACCTAATTCCAGTGTAATAGAATTAGAGGAGAAACGATTTAAATTTAGTGTCCAACGAAGATTCGAATGTGTAAGGTATATTAATTTTTATTATTTTATTTTTCTATGTGTTTATTGCATTCAGTACTGTGCATCCTTGATTGCTTGAGAAGGTATATCGTCAGAAATGGGAAAGAATTGAGATCTAAACGTCAATAAAATATGCGATGAATATTTAAAAAGCCCACAGAAAAAGTAACAGTATTAAAATAAATGACGAGAGAGGACGAAACTTAGCGTACAAAGTAAAAAATGAAAGCAAAGGGAAAGATAGATAAAGAATAAAATTGGTACGTAAATGTTGTATTATTTTGTTATTGAATTGTAATGCATGTAAGGCCTAGTGGTCTGGATAATAAATGTACAAAAGGTCTTGCTCCATTTACGTTGAGTTTCTCATGGCGATTAGCATAACTATTACAGGCATAATGGACATAACATAGCGAATTCTGACAGAAATTTACCACAGTTGACGGTGGTCATCCATTTCTTCAAAAGGCTGTTACGTCCCAGAAGGCGGTGAGATCACTCTGCAATATTTTGTTTTGTAAACAAGTTTTGTTTTGGTTGAAAACAGAAAACAGTCATTGAAAAGAAATATTAAGTTATTTAGACTTCCGTTAACGGCAGGTTCCAGTACATTTTATTTGACTTTGCTAAGATCGCCTTTCTTCTGTGCATCACAACCCTGTTTGTTTCTCAACAATGACGCAGCATTGGAGTTGATTTGTGCAAGTTGCTACTGTTGTTCTGGAATTCGGGGAATGTGTTCTATTATTCCTACAGGAAAAAGAAGTGGGTTATGCCAAACTACGGTGCGCCAACTTGATCCAAACTATCTACGCAAATACATTCACACATACATGCATCCGTACGTACGTATGTACGTACATAAACTTGGTATCGCTATATCTGTCAGATACTCCAAATTCTTCGTAGTGAATTTTCCCTCCCGCAACAATTCGGCTGTAACTTCGATGAGAACTTGGCGGAGTATCCGAACAGAAGTTCACGAGGGATTATAATCACACTGCCGCGCGAAGTTCTCGGACCTAGACCAGTGACAATATCATACGAGTATTAATAACGTTTTTATATTGTAATCAAGTCATAAGTAACGTATAGAATTTGAGATAATATTTTATATTCATGAGAAATATTTTGTCTAAACGTCGTGTAGCCTAGCTAGAACTTGCTAATTTCGTATAGGACCTCAAAAAGTCAAATACTTGTTACTTGAGTCACATTCTACATAAATCTGTGTCTGCTTAACACCGTGTTATTCACAGGTAACAACCTGTTTGTCTAAGTCTAAACACAGCATTTCTTCGTAGTTTACACACCAACAAATTCAATATTTAATAACTTGGTTAAAAGTTTTAATTTACATTCAAATACATTTATTTTACGTATTTATATATTATTTTTTTATGTATTTTAATGTAAGTTAAAAACTTTTAACAAAGTTAATAAATAATGCATTTGTTGGTGTGTGAACTACGTAGATTTAAAAAATGCTCGGTGCAACAATAAGAAAACAGCATTTCTATTCATCTTGTTCATCAATCTACAACCTGTATTCCAATATGTGAAATTAAGCTGATCGTGTCTACCCGCTCCTACTCATTTCCAAGAACAATATTGGTTGACGTGAACTAAAATTAAAATATAAAATTTGGGGTTGTTATGGCAATGATTAAGAAGAAAGCCATGACGATGGAATTAGAAGTTACTCCGAAACATCGGCACTTTCCTGCAAGTCTACTTGGCCTAAACCATAGAATACATAAATTTAAAATTAAACATATCGTAGTTTTCAATCTATGCCCTTGAATACCAAATGAAATAAGTATAAATCTGCTTTATATTTTCGGTGATTAAATGAACGGGCAGGCAGACAGAAGAACGACTTCTTATCTATACGATCACTTTCTGCGTTTTCCGTAAAGAATATGACACCGTTTTATGTAACACCATTTTACAGGCACAATGTAGCCTTCGTCCATTTCTCAGATAAATTGTCCAGGTGTACTAGAGACACAGAATGTGCAGCGGTTTGAAGCCGCTCATTCGCGACAACTAAACACTCTAACGTACGTGCGTTTGTCAGCTGTCCAAAGTCAGTAGCAACTGTCACAGACAGCTGAAAGCTGTGGAACATAGCGAATTGTCTATCTGATTAGCATGTGATGTATGTTCTAGAACGATACAAATTACTGCAACCATTATCACCTACCAGTAACTAACTCGTTGACATTAGGCTGTTCAAAAACTCTTATAATTCGCAGCATTTCAAATTATTTGAATTAAAAGTACGAACCCCGATTATTGCTTCACAATAGTGCTGGATACGAGCCTGTTCTGTTCCAAATACCACTAATTTAATGGTGGTTGTAACTCTCTTTTTACTGTCAAAGATTAAATAATTGATGTAGGACGCATTTGAAACGACAGGAACGGCTGTTGGGGGTGGGGGTGGGGGGGAGTAACTAACTGTATGTCTGCGTGGTGTCTCATTGCTACCGGTGTTTGTTGTAGCGTTGCTATTTTGCGAGAGGTTGGTGTGTGTGAACAGGGATAGGAAGTGCCTCACAGAGGTATAAACCAGGGAAGTCTAACTGGGTTGTATTCAGAATGGGGTGAAGATGAATCGTTAGGTACAACATAGCGGAGACAATTAATCGTACGGAAGACATGCCGAGTCATGGACCTTCTAAACACTGGCCAATAAATTGTTTGCCCCACGACTGTAACTGTTGGCTGGAGCCGCTGGGATGTGTGTAGGTACAGTCTTGTTCTGCGTGACGTGGGGCTGGCCACGAGCCGCTGGGATGTGTGTAGGTACAGTCTTGTTCTGCGTGACGTGGGGCTGGCCACGAGCCGCTGGGATGTGTGTAGGTACAGTCTTGTTCTGCGTGACGTGGGGCTGGCCACGAGCTTTCTCGATCAAAATGTGTTTATTTATGTGCACGTTGGGACCTTTTTGATTATATGATCCTATTCCTTTTGCTTTACAAGTTACATATTACCTAGCTTACATGATTTGCGTGTTAGTTCAACGTAATCATCTTGTGTATGTGCGTTTGAAAATGTTTCACTTAATATAAATCATAAACGGCGGAAGAGCAAACGAATGAAGGATTTACGGGGTTAGTTTATCATGGAGGAAATAACAAAAGAAAGGAATAAGAATGGCTCGGAGTAGGGAAATAATCACTTACGTGCTTCTTGAACTAAGTTTAAGAATGTATGGAGCTTTGCACCCACGCTTCTTCTTCCTCTTCTTCTTCTTCGTAATGTGCACGAATAAGATAAGCTGAACTGTCAAAGTTGAAAGCAGCCTCATTAATTAATACTTTGTTCATAGTAGTTGCGTAAAATACTACAATACTGAAATTTTAGTCTCCTCAAAAAGTCCTCTTGTGTGTAAACTTTATAATTTGCTGCAGCTGCGCGTAAGATAACGTGCTAAAACACTCACATCTTTTAAGAACTGAAAAATAAATGATAAAGTTTTTTCAAGTAAACAGCAGTGCTGCGTTGATTTTTAATAAGTTCTAAATAAGACAATTTAAAGTTTTATTTGGGTCCTCTTAGAAAAAGTACAAAATGAACACAAAACTTTAGCGGAGCAGAGAGGCCTCTTTTTAATGTTAGGCTTAAATTATGGCATAATATTAAAGTGGTTTGCAGGGCGATAATTTCAAACATGTCTTACGGACTGGCTTGGCTGAAGTAGTGTCAGTTGCCTTCTTGCACAGGCATGGACATAAACTGTGTATCCAGTAATAATACGAAATTCCTTGACCTGGAAAGTAAATATGAACAATACTTTACCATTGAGTTAGTGATACAGTAACAAGTTAGAGGTCTGATTCCATCATTAGAAGCTGACAGTCTCTCAACCATTCACTAAATTCTCCCAAATATCATATCGAATTCCCAAAGTACGGAATAAATACTTCAGAAAGAGGATTGGTTTTGTACATATGAAAATTTCTGCTTTGGTTATACCTTCGTTTATAATATAAATATGTCGCTCATTTCCATTAGCTGCTTGTATTAGGTAAATGTAAAACCTATTTCATTGATAGCGTAAATATGGCACAGATTTAGTTAATGTAAACTATACAGGCATTTCATTAATAATATTAATACAAAGCTTGTTTCTTTAATAAACTAAACATGGTACTAGTTATATTGCTGCGATAAATATAACACCAGTCTTGTTTATAATGTATATATGGCACTTGCTTGTTTGCACGATAAATTGGCACATCCTGTAAATAATGTAACATTCACACTTTTTCCTCAATGAGGCAAATATAACATGTGTGTCTTTAATAGAGTAAATATGGCAGTGAACACAGTAATGAAGTAAATACGATATTCTTTCTTTATAAATGTAAATATAGCACTCTTTTATTTGTTAGGGTAAAGATAAAAATAATTTTAATCTTAAGCTAATTTAGGAAGCTGTAGGAGGAACGGCTGTTTCAGAATGGGAGGTTGGACTTACATTTTGTAAGTTCTATTTGCAGTTTTGTAATGTGCAAAAACAACTTCCAATTAACCTATAATAAGGGTAAGGTCCACCTCATATTCTGTGAAATCCTCCTGCATGTAATGATGGGTCTCTGAGGATCACACGTACAGTTTGAATTGCAATGCATGGGTTAGACTTCCTCGAATAAATGAAGGAGATAGCCTGTTAACAAACGCTCACTACCCAGGATTATCAGACCACTTTCGTTCATTTTGACCCTGTCTTTGTACAATTTCAGGTTTGCAGAACACATTGTAAGAACAGTTAGCTGCCTCAGTTTTCGGATTTAAAAATCGATTTCGCATAAGCTTAAGTTCTTAACTTTTCCCCGTGTGTGATTTTTTTGAACAAATTATACCATATACTTTAAGGAATGAATATGTTATTTTATCTACTAGTAAGAGCTTCAAAACTTACGTTTTTCTGATTGGATCCAGTGTAAAGCGGGGCGACCCTTACTTCACCGTTCAGAGGCCATTGGACAAAACGTGTTGCCACCTGGAACACAGTTCAAGAATACGGCATTTCGCACCACATTTTATTTATGAGTTTCATGTGATTTATACAGTTAACATCAACTATGTTCCCTAACAGCATAACAGATTTTTGTAGTGGAGAGGAGGCATGTTCCCCGTGTAGCAGGAAATGAATTTTTAAATGTAATTTTGATTAATTTTGTCTTACGATTTATTGTATTTATTTCAATCGCACAGAATTTTCATATTTAGATATGGACAAAGGTAAAGGAAGAACTGTCCCTGTCCAGACCCACAGGCATGGACGCTCCCTGAGAATTCCAGGAGTTTAAAACTTTCAGATTTAAAGACAATCCCCACGCGAAGGTCGTAGGATTGTCAGCCATATGCGCCGGCCTCCTTTAATCTCCAGTGAACATTCCTCGTACATATTTCTTTTAGAGTTTGAGTCATTCCCAAAACCATAGCGCTCCCGGAAGTACTATGTCAATGAAAACTTCCATTGACACAATCGGCAATCAAACCCACGACCTTCTGACTTGTACCGAATTGCCTCAATCTATGGCACTATAGCGTTCGCCATTAAAATATGTGCATCAGACAAAAACAAAAAACTTGACACAAGAGGACCCGACAAATATGTCCCGTGCTGAGAGCAACTATTAGACGCACTTCTTAATGAGACCTGTTCGTGAGTTCTGCATTGGTCGTAGGTCCAAACGACAGACTGATTGTGAAGTCGTAGAGGGACTTGGACTGGAACTTAGATTTCGCAGGGTAAAGCAAAATGCAAAGGGCCGCAAATCATGCAGAGAGTCAAGTACATTGAAGAACTAAAATATTTGGTAAAAGACGAATTTCGAAATACTAATTTATGGATATGAGAAATTATTTATCGATGCGTTGCAGGACTGAATAGTGAAACCGAAAACTTGTAGAACTAAAAGTCGGTGGTGGCGTCGATACCGGATTAAGCAGTGAAGAAGACAGTGACGCAATATGCTCCGTACACGAGAGGTTGCAACTGCAATAATCAAATTTGTTTAAATTTTCTGGGTTTTATTTAACGACGATATCAGTACCTCATATTATCTGAGGTATTTCGTAAAGATAGGGTTATTAATGTGAATTTTAGGGGATTTCCAAGGATGCGATTTGGATGTAACTGAGATATATCCCAGCTTTTGTCTGTTAAGATTCGAAATATTAGTTAAAGCTACGAGAACCTCATCGGTAAATGTAATTAACCGAGGAATGTGACATGTTACATGTTGCTAATATGTCGAGTCCCCGGTAACTTTTCCCTCCATAGGTGCATACGTTTACATCTTATTCTTTCTCCCTGTTCAATATATGGTAGTCGCAGGCAATGGTGGAACTGTAGGCTTAGAAGTACTACATGATATAGCTGTAGAACCCAGAAAAAGTTTGGCAAATTTGTGGTAGTAACAGAAGACTGAGTCTACATGTTTTTAAACTGAATTTTTGGAATATAATATCGAACATTAAAAATGTAGACCAGCGACGTATCAGATAATGTGACTGTTTTTCTTTAAGCTCATGGTTCCATGCATCGAAATTCAATGTTATTAATAAAAATCCAACCATATGAAACAGTAGGCAGATATTTATTTACTGCAAAGTCACTCCACATGTTTCGGGTGTCACAGCACCCATCATCAGGAGTATTAAAAACTGTAACCGCAGCCTCCGGTA
>Ga0136643_10005255_pt1 | contig 18175 bp, 11 predicted proteins | sample TergutLab28metaG_FD_96883 | JGI IMG/M metagenome (GOLD analysis project Ga0136643, IMG submission 96883) | Labiotermes labralis P1 segment gut microbial communities from Petit-Saut dam, French Guiana - Lab288 P1 (version 3) (version 3) | ecosystem: Host-associated > Arthropoda: Insects >...
AAAATCCTTCCGATCGCACTATGGCCCTGGGGTCGACTCAGCCTCTAACAGAAATGAGTACCAGGAGCATTTCCTGTGGGTAAAGGCGGCCGGTGCGTAAGGCTGACAACCTACCACCATCCTAGGCCATTGTCACGTAATCTGGGAACCTTAACTTCCTGGAACCCTCTGGGCCACTTAAGGCCTGTAACGGGACTGCTTTACCTTTACTGTCGTAAATGTACATCGGTCTTCATGTAAAGAACGCCTTATTCTTGTCAGATTTCTTTGAAATTTGAATTTTCTTGACATTTTTTCGGATAAAAATACTCAAATGTACTTTTTATGAAAAGCAATTTAGTAGGAGCCGAGTTGTTTCCTACGGATGGACGGACGGACATGACGAAGCTAATAGTCGCTTTTCTCAATTTTGCGAGCGCGCCTAAAAAGAAACACAGGAACGTTAAAGAGTGTAGGAGGGCAGGCAGTAAACGAAGAAAAACTGGGAGTAGTTGTAGAAAATTAGATGATCTGTACAAAGCATATATTCTCCACTAGAGTGAGTAATATTTCAAACGTCAGTAACCATTCTCGTGTTTTTTTTTTATTATCATTCTAAGGACAAAAGTTAGCTTAAGGCAATGACTTTCTGCTTGCTTTGCCATTCTGCATTCCTCTTCTTCCTCTCATGTCGACTGAGGGCGTCAGTACCTTTTCGATTTACCTGTTCATCCTTCCTTCACTGCTTACTGCTGAACTGGAAAAGAGTAGCCGTCTCTTGGATCTTTTTTTGTGTGTTGAAGCACGGATGTGCCAACTTTCTGGACTTGCTCTTTGTCTGTAATCTTGAAAGTATTGACTGTATGCGCACGTACAATGCGTACTACAAACCGCAGTATTTGTAGTTTGCAGTGACAGGTAGGGCGGCTGACCTACGTCTTTTAAGATTTCTAGCACATTTCTAGTTGAACTTTCAACGATAAATTATTGTAGTCATAAATATTCGTACTGATTTTGGATCAGTAACATCTATTGTGAAACTTCCTGTGAAGGTGCATTTTTTTTTTGCGTATGGAAACAAATTTTAAAACAAAATACTTCCTGTCAGTAGCTGTAAGCCCTTGTAAGACAGTTGCATTCATGCTAAGACGCTAAATTTGAGTAAACTATCAATATGTGCTGAGCGGTGCTGCTATCTGTGGATGCGCTATGGGCTTCGTCGGCAAAAGTGAACACTGCAATACCAACACAAGTATTTATTCATTTGCAGATTATCTTTCCCATTTTTCACTCTCTTTACAGCAGACGTGAATTTACATAACGCCAGAAATGCGCGTTTTTCTTCCTTGTTCTTCTAAAAGATAGTAAATGTACTCACATCTTTTAAAATTTGTATTGACTTGACGTATTCCAGTTTTCAGAAAAAAAATACGAGGTTCATTTCTGGAGAAATGCCAAAGTCTGAATCCTCTGGGCACTTAACAACAAGGTGTAGTTTTGGCGTGTTTGTTCGCCTCACAAGTTTCAGGTATAACATAACGCTGATTATGATCCTTATTACTGAAACGCGCATTGTTATAACAGCGCTGTAGTGTGTAAAGTGTAGATATTTTGCGGGATTTGACATGTAAACCCAAGCTGTAAAGCTGACATGCACCGATGTTTAGTGTTCGGGTTTCGCAGTCTTCACTTGCCTGCCATATGTACAACTTGAAAACAGTGTTCGTTACCTTACACACATTAAGATTGGAAATGTAGGGTTGCTCGTTGACGTTGCTGCCCATGGGGGAGATGATAGATTTTTCACGACACAGAGGGCCGTATTTTGAATACATACCGCTTTGATAACCTCAAGTATTTTGTGCAAAAAACTACCGTAGCAGTTTAATAACGGAAGAATTGTTTAGTTAATATACAGAAACTAAAGGATTAAGATGGCTTTATTGTAATGGCATCAGAGCTTAGTACTATACTAATATTCTGAACAGAAATCCTGTTTCGAGCATCTTGGTTCAGGCGACACTGGATTATCAAGACAGAAATATATTGGTCCCTTGTGTGTCATCAGGCGCTAAACTTCGCCTAATATTTCATGTTAATATCTTGATATAACTTATGGTTGGTTGTCACTGTGTGTGCCGTGCCACTTTTCCAAAATAGTGTAATATGCAGTTAATTTTAGTAAACATATTTGCCACATGTGTTTTAGCGGTATCATGTACTGTACCTAACCGCTATTAACGTCCTAGTGTTATGGCCAGAAATGTAATGTTCCAAGTACAAGCGCTGCTCTTCACAGTGCTTATACCAAACTTATTGAAAACTTGCTTCATTTAAATTTGATTTTGAAAATGACAACGGAATGCATAATGCCCCAGACCGTTTCACATAATGCCCCAGACCGTTTCACTGTTGTATAAATCCTGAATTTGTTTGCAAACAGGTCCAGGTTTGTCAAATTTGCTTCCAAAGTCCTATCACATTTCTCCCTTGGGTTCTAGGCGATGTTACTGCCCGTCGCTTCCGGATATTCGTTTTCAGTTTTGTCCTTTAAACAGTAACGGTATGAAATAAAACATCGAAAATTCCTCTTCCTCTGACATGGTCTGTCGTTATGTATTTTCGTTATGTGTGACAGCATGTTATTACCACTAAAATCACAATATGGTGACAGTAAAACATGGGCTGTAGTCAGAATTGCGGGTCGGGTAGCGTAGTCGGTATAGCGACTGGCTACGGGCTGGACGGTCCGGGGATCGAAACCCAATGGGGTGAGATTTTCCGCACCTGTCCAGACCGGCCCTGAGGCCCACCCAGCCTGCTGTGCAATGGGTACCAGGTCTCTCCCGGGGGCAAAGAGCGGCCGGGACGTGACGCTGAACCCTCACCCCCTTCTAGTGCCGTGGTCAAGAAAGAGTAGAGCTATGCCTCTACTCCCACTAGGGCCGCACGGCCTGTACAGAGCCTCAGTGCCTGTACAAGAGTGCACTTTACCTTTACCTTTGTAGTCGGAATTACGGTATTCATATTTCCGGAAATAGAATGCTCTATCTTAACGTCATTGTCATGTTGTGGAGCTGAGCCGTTGAAGATACTATGTTTCACGTAAAGCTGGGGCTGAATTTTGGCCCTATATGGATTAAAATTAAATACGAACGGCACTTAATGTTACGTAACTCTTTAATACCTTCCTTACATCATCTCAATATCTTGACGAATTTCGTAGATGGATCTTACTAACGGAAGAGCAAACAGCCTTTCCCATTACGTCTTCGTTTTCTGAGTTTAGTTTAAAATGAGTATAGAAATCCTGAGGCTCTTATTACTGCACACTGAATTTCAGTTCTTTGTGTTAATTGCTCTGTGTCTATAGAACTGCAGTAATAATGAAGCCCATCGCTTCGTTTGTCATTGATTGAAGAGCTCTGGCTGATCTTTATGTGACCGGCGGATCCGCTCATGTCTCTCTAAAACTTTGATACCCTGCCATGGTTCATTTCGATCATCACTCGCCTGGGGCGTTACCGTCATCGTCGTCGTCCTATTTCCATTTAACTCTGAGAACATCAACCGTCTTCCTCCTTCGCTCATCGGTTTTATTTTCTCTTTCTGTGTGAGCATATCTCTCTTACGCCGGGAAAAACGAGGGAAGAAAGAAATTGGAATGCTGGAACGCCCATATGCCTGCTATTCCTTATCCCAATTCGTACACTTGTCGTAATCCTCGCTGTACGCATTTTCATTATTTTCATTGTTTCATTATTTTTGTAAAATACAAAAATAATGAAACAATCTCAGTTCCTTTTGTGTGTCTGACTATTCAGTTCTTGTGTAAGTATGCTAAACACGTCCATATATAGTAGTGTGTGCAATATGGACGTCATAATGATGGTGACGAGGAATTGGATGAAAAATGAGGAGTCATTTGAAAATGACTGTGAAGTGTTACTTCAAAAATAAGGGCTGAGGAGGAGTGGCTTAAATAGTTAGGAAGAGAGTGTTATTAGAAATTTAGAAGGAGCAGAAGAGATTTCTAAATAATGAAGAGAAGGAGGAGGAACGTATTCATATTGGGCAGAATGAGGAGTTGAGTAATAGAGAAGAGAATTTGGTTTCGGAAGCGGTGAAGCGGAGAGGGCTACACTTGGAAAGTGAGGAGAAGTTGCTTGAAAAGTGCGGAATAGTGGGAGGAGTTGCTTCAAAAGTGAGGAGTGTTAGGAGGCGTTACTTAAAATTTAGCGATTGTAGGAGTTGTTTCAGAAGTGAGGAGTAGTAGGATGAGTTGCTTGAAACGAGAGTCGTAGGAGTTGCTTAAAAATGAGGAGTAGGAGTTACTTTAAAAGTGAGGAGTAGTAGGAGTTGCTTCTAAAGTGAGGAGTAGCAGGAAGAATTGATTCAGGAATCCGATAAACATTACCTCTTATTACGTTAGTAAATGACCAACGAAGTTGTTGACTGAATAGCCAATTTAATCACCCACTGACTCGTAAGATCTTGCTCCGTTGGTTCTTTTTTACCGATTGGTACATTCTGTTGTGTTTCTGACCTTTTAACTTTATAATAGATGTAATAAAAATCGTGTTCCAACTTTCGATCAGAAGTTTTGCGTCGTATTCTGCAGCACTGCAGTTGAAGAGCGCCGTTAAGCAATGTAGATATTATAAGTAAACTATTGTGTTTTCCCCTTTCGTCGCCCTGATATCTTGTAGGTCCTACTGCCTTGTATGTGGTAGACTTTGGTTGGGATTTTTATTTTATATTTTGTGCAGCTTTGGGAGTAAAGAAGCCGAAAGAAACGATGAATACTGCAAAGACCCAAACAGCAGATGCTGAAGAATTTATTTAAAAAAAATGAATCGTCGTAAGGAGACCGAGGAAGTGGAGGTAGACACTAAAGAAGCTACTTCGACTGGAAATATTATCTGTTTCTTTTCCACAGAATTGAGGACGCCTTTGTTGCTATCGTGTTACGAATTCGGTACTTCGAAAGAAAGATAAGGATGACGGAAGCCACAAGTATTCCGAAACACGTTATCTTGATACTTGAAAGCTTGAGGAAAAAGTAACAGAGAGAGTGAGAAAAAGTAAACAATAACACCTGGGACTGGAGGTTACTTTCGAGGAATTTTGCGCCACCTGCGGTATAAATCCTTGGAAACAAAAGTACTGGAATGGGAACAAAATCTTAATGTCTCGGGTTTACAATTGCGGGATAACTTCTTGGCTCAGATCCTCTACAGCAGTGTTTCTCAACCGCCGGGCCCTGGCATCAATTATACCGGGCCGCGAGAGGTTCTCCTGGAATTTGTTATTTTAGTTTTCTAAGCACTTTTCATGAATAAATGTTTTATAGTGGAAATATTCTGAGGAGAAAAATATCCGTGAATGTGTCGAAAAACTCAGACCCAGATGCTGGCCTGAGGAAACTACAGTATGCTAGAAGATATAATTAGTCCAGTGATTGATAACTAATTTAAATGTAATTTTATATTTGTCGACATGCCACACCGTAAACGTAAGTGTACTAATACTCTTTATAATTATGCCATAATTAATTATTAATATTTATGTTAGTTTAATGTATGAACTTAAAAAAATGGAAAAGTATTTACGAGTAAATTTGTTGGGACCGGGCCCTCGTCTTATGAAAAAAGAATTTTCCGGGCCGCGGTCTCACAAAGGTTGAGAAACACTGCGGAGGCTGTTGATCTGCAGTGTAAAATTGTACAGTACTTTTGTGACATCGACATTTCCTACTTGTCCTCTTCACTTAATGTTACTAAGGCAATTAAATAAAGGGGGGGGGGATGACTGATGTGGACAGGGCATAGGAGAAATGTCAAATGCACACTTGACTTTAGCTGGAAGACCTCAAGGTTCATACACACCATAGGAGTTCTAGACGTCGATGGGACTCTACGTCTGTTGGGTTTAGTAAACTACAGTAATAGGCTACAGATAGTTTAAGATCTTACATATTCCACTAACCCAACACTTAACAGTTTATACTGTCTTTCACAAGTGCAGATGCATGGCAACTGTATGCCACGTACGTGTATGTCTGTTGACCTTTCTGACACTAATGATTCTGAAGGGACTACCTGATTTATATATTTAATTTTTTTAACACTGTTCTTCGCCGTAGTTTTCCTGTAATAAAATTATCATGGTGACGTAAGGAACCTGCCTGATGGCCTTACAACGGTGATTATTGAGATTACAGTGCTGTGAGGTGTTACGGTTTGCTAGAATGGTACCAAAGTTTCAGAGCAGTGGGGCCGCAGACATCACGGTACGCCGAGCCCCGTGGGTCGTGGAGGGGGTTGGGGGAGTTGGGAGAGGGGTAAGGTACAGATACTAATTTTTTTTTTGCAACAATGCCGAAAGAAAATTTTGATATGTTCTTTCGGAGTAGATTTCATTGTTTTGAAAGAAGGCAGTGTTCTGAGAGATCTGGGATTAAATTCGGTAATAATTGCGAGGTGAGGAGGGGAATAGGGTCCAATTATCACTCTCGCAGGGGGCACGATCTTTTATCTACGCTACTGCTTTTGATGAACCCAGTTATTGTCAATTAATGCCCTTCTCAGACAATCTTTGTCCCCTGTGAAACTTTTAATGTTTGTTGCGTGCATTTATATTATATTGTCATATTTTTACTGATTTTGATTTCGTGTATATACTTACCGACCTGTATTTATTTGTTCGCTGATTTATTTACTGACCTACAAATGGCCTGCGATTCTGTTTGCAGTATATCTCTTTGTGTTCTCCACAAACAAATTACGCCCTATGTTCAACTGAACACCTCAGTTGTATAGTGTCATATATTTGCTTTTGTATTTATGAGCTCTATATTCATCAGAATATGTATGAGTTAATGGAGGTATACATCCACGCATTCTTAACATTAGCACGAAAGGCGAGTGTTCAGTTTCACCTTCCAGCAAACATTACCTCCAGTGAAGGAACACTCACACCAGAGGCTGGGTTGGCCTCAGAGTCACTCTGGACGCTGTAGGGAGGACAAATATATCTTTCCTTGACGTAAATCGAACCCAGATTCTCCGATACTCATCCAGTAGCTTCGTATCTGTACTGACTAAGCATTCTTGGCTTTTGGTATAGATTTATATGTCCTACGGTATCCAGACATGGCCTCAAAATTTCGCTCCGCCTCCATGTTTGTAACTTTTATTAGAGCTGAAAATACCAAGGCCTTAATCAATCAAATGCAGCTCGTGGCTTGTGGCATGCAGGGTAAAACATGTCTCGGGAAAGAAACTGCATGCTATCGTTGTGGCAGAATCATTTATTCAACCAGCATGCTATGGAGTTCCTCCACCCAGAATGTAACAATTCCTTCTTGCAACAGGACCCACGCAGCTGTTTTTAAAGAAATGGCGTTCGCGATGACGACTTCGCAGAACTGCCCATATTTTCCGGCTGTTCGCCCATTCTGAAGTGTTCTGCTGTCATTTTGCGCCAGTTGTATGTCATTACTTGCATGTGCGATTTCGTTTTTCTGTAAGTGGAATGACGATGGTACGTCAAAGTTCCTCTTTTTCCAACACGACTGTCGTGTTATCTATATTAAAACCAGCCATACATGCGTATGAAGTGTCCTCTGACGACCAGAAAGGCAGATATGTCACATAATTTTGCATAGGCATAATGCTGTTAGAATTTGTACGTACGTGCAGAGTTATTATGTTTGTATTTATGCTCATGACAAATGAACAGCAGCAGGCACTGCGTATTCTCACACATGCAGCTCGCCACCTAGGTACTATTCGGACCGCTGATGTTTAAATTAAGGGGTTGGGGTGCTTGTACAGTACATGGAGGTGGGTGTGTGCCTGTAGAGCAGAATTAATGTGCACCAAAATTGGCGTGTTATTGTGGAGTAATTTATCACTTTACTGTTCCTGTGCCCCAGACTGGATGTTTAGCTAACTCAATTTCCCCTACGAAGTATATAGTCGCTTACTGAAAACGTTGGTACAAATGCTTCTTGTAATTTAAACCGGGTTTAAACATGTAGCCGCTAGGAGGAATGGAATGTTTTCTTGTTGCACAGATGTACGAGTTTTATGTGTGTGTGTGTTTTTTTTTTTGTGAAAAAAAGCTTATTACATAAGCAGAATTTCCGTGTGCATTAAATCTGTTGTATGTTACCATAAAAAGTTTTGTATCGCCGCCATGTTTGTAATTGACTCACAACAAGAGTTCATTCGATATGCCTATCTCCACACTTGCATCAGTTATCGCAGTGACATAGAAAACTAGAAAAAATGTTGGCACGACTGCCTTGCTCGTGTATTACAATCTGACAAAAATGTTACTTAAAAAAAAAAAGTTGCATATTTTTCAAATATGTATCCCCAATGATAATTGCAGTACTTTGATGTATATGGCGCTAGTTCAGGTAACTAGTTCTTTCGTTCGCCATGTTGTTAATCTCGCATACACGGAATTAGATTGTCCGTATGTGGAGTACCCTCCAGTGAGACGCAATCTGTACTGACTTTTGTAAAAATCGGTCAAGATATTCAAAAGTTGAGATTAGGGACACACACCCGCACACAGACAAACATTGTCCTGTATTCATACATTATAAACCCATATCTTCTCCTTTTACGAAGATAAGTTGCCTTAAAGTGGCCCACCTTCATAAAATATTCTTATAATAAAACCAACGAGAAGCACTAATTTCTCAAATTTATTTTTGGAATAGGGCTGTACGTGTTTCGGACAGTATTTCTGTCCGAAACACAGTTGTCTAGCACTGTACAATAGGTATATGTCATACAGGCTATGCTGACTGTGACTAGCAAGCATTCAGCATAGCCTGTATGTATTGCTGTGTGTACAGTGCTAGACTCCTGATGATGGACAGAGATACTGTCCGAAACATGTAGAGTCCTATTCCAAAAATAAATTTGAGAAATTAGTGCTTCTCGTTGGTTTTATTACAGGAATATATCATGATGCACGGTCCTCAGAATGTCAAAAAATTCTTTTAAATTCAAACCATATACAAAATAATGGGCTACCAATCAGATGACAGATGAGACACATAATCGCAACTTTCTCTAAACGTTTTAGTGTTTTATAACATCGGAATTGTAACTACCGAAGTAGGCCAGTCACATTCGAGATAACTCATTATTTGCAACTGAGCGGTCGGGGTTCGATTGCCGCTAGGGACAAACACTTTTGTTTTGTCTACACGGTTGAAACCGGTGGTGGGTTCTAGCCAACCTCCCATCCAAGAGGCACAGAGAGTTATTTCTTCGGGGGTACAACTATCAGAATGTGAAGCTGACCAGTCACCTTTATCTAACGCCAATGTTAATTGATGTATTTATACCTTCTGTTTCCGATGCGTCTTCATGAGATGGTTCTCAGTTAAGCACAGGGACACCTTATCGCCCTGGAGTGGCTTGTGCACCCCTCTGTACTTCATCGCTGGTAAATCTGATTCCAATGTGCTGAGTTCTCAAGACAATATCTACAGAAGTCGCTCCTCTCTTTCTCTCTCTCTCTCTCTCTAACCACACAGAGAGATTTTATTAATTTAATGAAAGTCGCTCGTCCCCGCGACTGTGTGTGCATTTACATACAGTCGGGACTTCGTCCCCAGTAGCACAAAAGCTAATTTCCACCAGAACTGCTACGAAGATACTTAAGTCTTCCAAGCAAATACATTACCATATTACTGTCCACAGTATTAGCCACAAAGTCTTATCACATTGTGTAATTCTACCACTTTTAGCGTCTCAGTGTATGATATAGACATACAGGTAAAGTTAACAACTATTTGCTTTGTTGCGGTGAGAATTTTTGAATAATTACTTTCAACAACTTATCAGTATCTTACACAGAGAAACACACAACGCTCAAATGTTCTATACGCTATTGAATATGTGCGTGTTTAAGGTTCGAAATTCTGTCCTTATTCTTTCCCCATGCAGCAAGTCACTGTTACAGTTCCAGATTCGACATCCAGATGGCAGTATTTGCCGAAACCGATCTGTCATTACGAAGCAGTTATTGTTTGAGATTGTGGACAGGACCGCTAGGCGGCAGTGATTGCAGAAAATAGATTTCTGCTGTTGATAGGCTGCATATTCAATGACGTCGTGAGTTAATGTACCCGTATAATAGGGGATCAAAGGAAGATTATTCGGTGGAAATTATAGATAGAGATAGTAGTTATTTATTATGAAGGGCAGTATACTGCTGCTGGATGAGCGTCAGTACAGTGTATTCAGAGCGAAATTTGTACAGTAGGTTTGTAATTTGCTTGCGTCTTTCAGGTCTTTCATAATAATGAACACGGAAAACGGAAACATGGAATGCTTGTCGTTTCTGTCACAATAATAGCTATTAGTGTTATTTATGACGTTTCTTTGTTAATTTCCCTGCCACCGTTCTCTCTGTTACTTCTGTCATCCCCTTTTCTGTCCAAAAATGTAAATGTTAAAGTACAGAGACTCATAATTTTGGCACTTGCTTTATACGTATGAGGGTGAAACTTTGCCTCTTACATTGAGGGAGGAACAGAGGCTGAGGGTGTTCCAGGATAGGGTGCTGAGGAAGATATTTGGGCCTAAGAGGGACGGTGACGTAGGACGGACGAAGATTATGTACAGAGGAGCTTAATGATCTCTACCCATCACCAATTGTTATTCGGGCGCTCAAATCAGGAAGGATGGAATGGGTACGGCATGTTGCACGTATGAGGGAGAGGAGTGGTGCATGCAGAGGTTTGGTGGGGAAGCCCGAGGGAAAGAAGCCTCACTGAAGACCTGACTTGGGTGGAATAACACTGAAATGGTTCTTCAAGATATGTGATTGTTAGGACTGGACTGGATTGGATTGATATGCCTGAGATTGTGCCAAGTGGCGGGCTGTTGTGAAGACGTAGCTAGTCATTCTGATGTCCAAGTCACTCAGCTTTGTTTTTGTACTTATTCGACCAAGTTTTGACTGAAAGCACTATATGCCTATCTTTGTTGTTCAGTGTAGATTGAGCTAGATACGTTTAACGGTGTCTGTTTTTTTAAATTTCGTTCTGAAATTCCAACGTGTTTTATTCTTTTGTTTGTGTGTGTGTGTGTGCGTGCATGTAGACATTACTAACGAACTAACTATCTTATTAACTGACTCTCTCTCCCTCATTCACATCTTAGGGGCAGAGGTCTCCATCAAAAGTTAACCGTTCATCAGTTATTAAAAAAATTATGTACATTTTATGACATCTAAAGGTTAGTCACTGCACATACAAGAGCACTTCACTTATCCCAATCCTGAGCCAGATCAATCCAGTCTACACCCTCCAATCCTGTTTCTTCAAGATCCGTTTTCCTGTTATTCCCGTATGTACGCCTGGGTCTTCAAACCATCTCTTTACTGCAGGTCCCCCCACCAAGTACCTGTATGCATCTTATCTGGTAGGCATATTATGTATCACCATTCTGATGGGCAGTCAGAGATGTTAGCAGTGACATGATAGGCTAAAAAAATGACGGCGACAGGCAACTGTGAGTGGTTGCTATCGAACCGCACTTACTGCATTGAGCACCCCCTCTTGCGCCCTGCCCTGTGAAGGTAGCCCCTTCCATATTATGAATGCAGGTCTTTTGTGGTGACAGCAATTTGAGTCTCGAAGTGCGAACCCTGTCCGCACATTACAGATTTTTATAATAAAATTTTGAATTAATTTTTATATTAGTATAGAAACCAGATAATAGCCCAAAGACCAGTTTTTTGTCTCATCTTTGGCAGCTAAGTCCGAGACTTGACCTACGGACGCTGCCGGTTACGGAATGGTAACTATTGCCAAATCTGTCTTGTAAAAGACGCAGCTACCGAATTGCCAGCCAACGCCAACCGTTTCTATACAAGTACATAAGGATTGATGTGGCCATCAGTGTAATGAGGTGTTTTTATCTTCCTGCAGTCCATAGAAGCTGGCTTGTTCTCCATGTATATAGCCTAATTTAGATTTAAGAAGAGATGAGGTCCTCGTTTCTTTTCCCTCAACGGAATGTTGGTTTCTGTTATTAGACAAATTGTTCTCCCTTTATCTTGGGCCAACATGAAGGGCGTTTCTCGTAGTAAGTACTTGAATGGGGTAAGTTGAGTATTTCATGTCTTTCTACCAGTGTGTATTTTGCTTAGTACAATGTTATTTGAACCTCTGATGGATTGGGAGACTCTTGGTTTATACAGGTCACTGGCATGTACGGCTCTTCTGGGCCTTCACTAGATCATACGTCTTACATTCTGTTTCTAGAGTCAAATTTTCCGCTTGTGTTTTCCCAGCTGTGCCGCGATGTAATTACGTTTGTTCGATGAGAAGGTAGTGGAAATTGTACCCACGTAATGTACTTGCTACGGAAGGTATTAGATTTCTCTCAGTAATAATATACTTCTTTATTCCGCTATCAGAATTCTTATTATAGCAGCCTCCATAGATAGTGTATTCTAAAATACAACAGCTTTAACCCTTTGAAGTATGTTATTACATACAGTCATGATAACCATGATTATGGAAATAGTTTATCAGAAACAACATTGCACTTGTGCCAGAACCAACAGCGCCTCATCCCACAAGACGGCTGTCGTCACAGTCATCTTTTTGGGAACCTTAAGTGTAGTGTATAATGGAAATATGGGCCAGGTAACCATTGCGTTTGGAGGGAACCTTCTATATGACAGAGTCTGCTTTTCAGTTCTGGGGCAGGCTGTGTGAAAGAAACGTGAAAATTTTTTGAGTCGAGCAAGATAAAATTTTGAAGTAAAATGAATTTTTTGGGGGTGGTAAAACGGATTGTGCTGCTGCGTGTCCAAAAATGTATTCTTATAGTCTAAGTAAATAAAATGAATTGTAACCGGTGTCGTCTTGTTTGAATTCGACGCTTCCATTACAGTGAGGCGTTTTGGAGAAAACTTTTAAGTTTGGTGCAGCGTGGGATGTTGCGCAAGTGGTAATGCTTAACACTTGTACTCTGTAACGGTTTGGTTGATCTGACAGCTGGGGCACCGACTGTTCTGAGGTTTTGCGTGAGTTTCTTTAGTCCTTCCAGGCAATTGCTTCAATAGTACCTTAAATTATTGGTCGAAATCCTTGTTACTTCGTTATTGTTAGGCCTAACCACCCTACGTTTCTTCGCTATGGAAGGTAATTTCAGTGAATAAGTACAAAGAGAAGAGAGGGAGTCAGTTTGGGCTTGTAAGTGACTAGTGAATTGCCTAGTTACCCCAATTTTTGTTTTTTTCCCCTCCATGGCGCAACAGCCCCAAGTGAGCGCCAGGGCCTCCTCCTCATTATTGAGGCTTCACTGTCACACTCAGATACACCACACTCGGTAGGACTCCTCTGGACGAATGATCAGCCTGACGTAAAGACCTCTACCTGACAACACACACACACACACACACACACAAAACACTCACCTAAGACAGACTTCCCTGTCCCCGGCGAGATTCGAACCCACAATCCCAGCAAGCAAGCGGCCGCAGACCCACGTCTTAGACCGCGCGGCCACCGAATCGGCATTTACTCACTCCATACATTATACAATAAATGTTTACTGAAATGCCATGGCGTAGTGCCGGATATGCAACATGCGTTTTGATCTTCAGACTTATTGGTGCAAAATGACGTAAAGCTCATTAAAAATGTGACAAATCGAATGTGAGGAAATTAGTTATGCTCTGTGTTTAATGAAGTTTGCGAATTCTTCTGATATGGACGTTCTGTCTGTATAAATATTGTAAATATATTATTTTCCGTTGGATTGTATGCGGTACATCAGCGTCTTATATTTGTTGCCACTATTTGGAATGAGAAACGTATCCCTTGTAGCAAATCGTAGTCGTAAAAATGTCATATCTATCCAAGTATACATTATCGTATATTCAAAAATATTCTTTCCTTGAGTTTTTAAAATATTATAACTTACAAATGTTTGGAAAATGAAAAAAAAATATATTCTTGTTTACTTCTCGCATTATTCAAGTCTCGAAGTTGTGAGTTTATGTTCCTTATGATCTTAGGATGTGGCTGTTTAGAAATTGAATGATTAGAAACTGAATGATTAGGATGAAGATCTGTTAGAAATCAATACAAAAATATTGCTTAGGGTGGAGTAAGGAAACGGATAGCGGAAAGTTTTAAGCATCCATAAATATGTAACAGTAAGAATGTTGCTAGCAAATCACATTAGTGCTGTTTGCTTTCTCTGAATCATGTGAGATTGAGGTGGGGAGGGAGACAGACAGACAGACATATACGTACGAGACGTGGCGGCAGCCGCGCGAAGGGAAAGTTTTATTCTCTGTCATGTTTGTTATGAGAAAAACTTCCATAGTCCATCTGTTAAAGGCTTCGTGCAGTTTTCTCCCTGAACCTGAGCGAGCCCTTTGACGTAGCATGCTTAACGTTAGAACCGACACATATTGACTTAGATGTAGCATACTTATGTTTCTTGGACCGTGCATCATCTTGATACGTGAATAAAGAGAGACCAACTTGATGTCACTTGCTTTATTATTTCATTATTTACTGCTCAACATGTTTCGGACGTTGATTCATCCTTCCTCAGGAGCTTGCGACTTACTTGATGAGTTATTTCATGGGTTGTATTGTTCTGGTTCGATGTGTGTTGGTGTTACGTTGTGGTTTGGCTGGGGTGGTGTGGTATCCGTATGCAGGCTGAAGCAGCGTTTGTTGTTAATTGAGTTACTCTGTATAAATGAGAAGGGACTCAAAGATCAGTCTGTGAGGTTGACGAAAAAGAGGAAGAAGATTATTTAATTTACACTTCACTAAAAATCTCTGTACAAATTACCCGTGTACATAGCTGCATAATACATATATACATACGTACATACATGCACACATGTAATTTGATTAATTTCCACTGTCCTTCATCTGCATGCTTTTTTCTTATTTATTTACGAGTGGGGAGAAAGTATGCCTTATAAGACTCTTGGAAGTATTCAGAAGTTTTCTTTACGTCTTCCAGAAAGGGGAGTAACGGTATATTTTTCATTGGTAGTAGAAATATTTCTTTTGGACATAAAGTCTGACACTTACTTGGGATTTTCATAATTTGTAGAGTCCATCCAATACTGCTATGTTGTTTAAGTCGAGAAATGTGAGATGGGCGACACATGTAGCACTTATATGGGAGATGGGGCATACATACTACATTTTGGTACGGGAAATACGAAGCGAATGATGCGTAGATTGAAATATATTTTTAAAGTGACTGTTATAAGTGTAGAATGTGATGGTGTGAAGGTCAGTAAACCGGGTCCGGTTGCGGGATTTTTGGAGGGCGAAATTTCGGGATTAAAAATATAAACATTTCCTGGCGAAGGTACGTAGACTGTTGTGGTTTGCGGTGTTCGGTGTGACGCCGCATCCCTGAGTTGTTCCCGACATTATGGAAGGATGTGTCGTCTTCATCGTGAAGAAGTTGGGTCACTAAACCCTTGAACATGAAGACGCGACGCTCCTTCGAAAAGTCTCGGAGACAACTTTAGTGCAGCATCACATTCCGTAAGACAGGAGTCCTCGATTACAACGATCTAAAAATATCAAATTTCAGACTGGATTGTGTTTGAGATTCTCGCTGAGGGGCAAGTTGTGAAGACGGTGCAATGGGCTGTGTTATCGTGTAGTTCAGCGGATATGGGTCTGTTACTGTGTAGTTCAGCGGATATGGGCTGTGTTTCCATGTTGTTCAGCGGATATGGGCTGTGTTACCGTGTAGTTTAGCGGATATATGCCAAGGTTTCGGAGGAATCTGTTGCCTCTATCTCGTACCCAGGATGGGATAAAAGGTGGAGGTAGCGAGCCCTTCCGTAGCGTACATATCTGTGTTACATTACATTGCCTCATATCTCACAGTGCCAAAGAGTTTGTCTCAGGATTACGTAAGATCGGATTTGTCTGTGTGTCGACTGGACTTATTGGGAAACTAACGATTCAGAAATACGTTGTGATCCGCCCAAATGTAACCCCTTTCATGTGAAGTTTTTAATAAAAAAGATCCTTGATAATTGTTTCATATTAATACGTAATGTTTGTTGTTGGATTGTCAGGAATAGCTGCCTTGACCAGTAGGATATGAAGCAAAACTGTCCTTTAATTTTCATCGCCATTTATCGCATTTCACAGGCTCTCTTAAAACAGGTCCATAGCCTCTTCCAAAGTGATTTCTCTCCACAGAGTCCGACCTGCTGTTTCAATTTACAGTATTCTGTCTTTTCTCTAAGGCCATCCGGTATCTGCTTACACCTTCTTCCTCGTCTTCCCCTCACTTCTATCTTTCCTTCTTTCTTACCTTGAATAACCGGTTTTAAAAAAGCAGTCCCTACGCAAGATTTTACCAATCCAGTTAGCCTTCCTTCTTATTTATTGTGCTTAGGATATTCCATTCCTCCTTTAGTCCATGTAATACTTCATTTGACACACTGTCGGTCCTACTGATTTTTACCATCTTCCTCCAGCACCACATTTCAAAACTCCCTGCGTATTTATTATTAAATTTCCGAAGAGACCAAGTTTCAGCGCCATACAAAGCTACGCTCCAAATTAGCACTTTAATAGTTTCGCAACGTCATAAGCCAAGTAAATCCAGAAGGACGAGTATTTCTAAGCGAGATACCCTCATGCACGTTATGGAAGAGATTAATGTATCATTGTCTCCTCGTGTGGCCAAAGGATTCATGTCAAATTCCAGCATCCGGTCCTTGCTAATTGTGTAGAGGGACGGAGAAGTGTGTGCAGTGTTGAATGTGTGATGTGTGTTCATATGCAGAAAGAAATGGCAAGTAATGCCTGATGTGCACCGGGCAATTAATCTTGCGCCAGAGCAGTTTTGTAATTAGCCGCGCGATTACCCTTCAGGCCCAGACGGTGCAAGAGTATAATATATACAGTGGCGGCAGCAGCAGCAGCGGGAAAGCGATGAAGCTAATGTAGCAAGAAGCTCGTGACTGGACTGCCAGTAGCTGTCCCTGTGGTGGTCACCGTGATATTAATATTTTGTTGTGGGTCGGTTTCCTTGTTTAAATAATTAACGTGCTATCCCTTCCTGCTCCTCACTATCCTGTTTTGCTATGTAATGGATTGATCTCATGATAATCCACGGCTCATGTAATCTGTAGTAATGTAGTTGTTCTTGATGTACGCATTAAGATTCAAGTTTTCATATTTTTAGTACTGGCTTATGCATCTCGTATACGGTATAAAACACTAAATATTCGTCTACAAGCCGAAATTCTTAGAAATTTCGGCGCGAAATTGAGCTACTGAAGACTATTTCTGGGCACGACTAACATACTTTTGCGTATAAAAACCAGCTTTGTTAAGAATAGAACGTTCTGGGACGACAACTGCATTTGCAGTAAAACAAAGACAATTATCTTCTTACGCTCTTTCTATAAACGTGTATATACAACGTAATATTGAGTCGCGTTCGCGGAACGATTCTTGCCACGTGAAACCAACAGGTATTACATGTTCTGAGTTTATGCCTGTAGCCTTAGTTACCTAGCATGCAAAGCGCATGCACCGTATTTTATTCTGATCTGTGGCAAGTCTGGCTGTACCTTATATTTCCTTATTACTTCATAAACGGCTCGATTTTCCTGAAAGGTTTTTGAACATAAAATGTGTGTTTTAATATCTTCTACAACTTGTGTTTGTAACACTTCTCATTCTGAGAAGAAATAATAATAATAATTATTATTATTATTTCTTCTCAGAATGAGAAGTGCTGCAAACTCAAGTATAGAGGAAATTAAAACACACATTTTTGTTCAAAAACCTTTCAGGAAAATCTAGCCGTTTATGAAGTAATAAGGAAATATAAGGTACAGCCAGACTTGCCACAGATGAGAATAAAATACGGTGCATGCGCTTTGCATGCTAGGTAACTAAGGCTACATTATTATTATTATTATTATACAATATGTATGTCTCCTGTCACAGGCATTTCTTCCTGGTACTTCTCTTGAACCAGCGGTGATCCCCACCGCTTAGGCTTCAAGCTTCACATTGCAGTGCTTTCCGTATTATGTGTGATGTTCCAAGTATAGCTGTCTTTTGTAGTGAATCTATCGAGTGGTTTCCTGCTATAGTTTCCAAATTTTTCTTTAAACTTCTCGT
>Ga0136643_10005266_pt1 | contig 18162 bp, 12 predicted proteins | sample TergutLab28metaG_FD_96883 | JGI IMG/M metagenome (GOLD analysis project Ga0136643, IMG submission 96883) | Labiotermes labralis P1 segment gut microbial communities from Petit-Saut dam, French Guiana - Lab288 P1 (version 3) (version 3) | ecosystem: Host-associated > Arthropoda: Insects >...
GTTGGATTACACATATTGAGCTAAAAGGGCCTCTTCTAAGTAGAGTATAAGAATTTGATGGATATATATATATATATTGATATAGGGCGTACTACTTATATATTACAATCTAGCTTAATGCGCCATTTGTAAAACTAGGTACTAATTATATATGTATATCCATCAGATTCTTATACTCTACTTAGAAGAGGTACCTTTAGCTCAATGTTTATAATCCAACCGACAACGAGATCTCGTTGAAAGTTTAGAATATGCACCTGTACTGTGATCATACTCTGTATAGTTTTCCTCTATATACATTTTTGTGACCTGAAGATGGCCCACAGTGGCCGAAACATGTCGTCGTCAGCGTAATAAATATGATACAAGACAGTTGTGTTTTGACGTACCCCACCCCCTCCCTAATTGCTTATAACACAACGGGGATGATGCACCGAAAGCTCACATGTAGAATGTTCTTCTTTCCTGAAGAAGCCAAATTTTTTCGCGTTGCTGGTGCCGGTACTTCCCTCATATTTGGTAGTTTACAGTGCAGGCTGTTGAAATGAAGGGTTTCATCTCCCGTTTCCATCGCAGTTCAGGAAGACTGTGCTTTGCCACTCTAGTTAATTTGCGATATATTTAAATGAGAAATGTTCATTCCTTTGTAGAATGAAATACCGCGTAATGGTCGCAGTACGTTTCTCACTGTTATTTCAGTCATTTTCCGTGACTACTTGTTCATGCAATCATGACAGTTGCATCTTATATAGCATACATGACGTCATACATCGTCACTCAAACGCTGTGTTTATCTTTAGATCAGTTCACATCAGTTCAAACTTATTTGAAAACTTGTCAGAACTCCTCAGGCTTGACAATTGTTTTATGACACGAAACGTATTCTGTCTTTAACAATGCTGTGCTCGTACAACACATCATTTTAATGTTTCATATGGAAAACAAGGCACGAATTCTAACCGCTGTAAAACTATTGACCAACCTTTATCTGGCTGCTTCTTCCTTTATTGCCTGTACAGTCTGAAGAATGTGAACTTCTTTCTACCCCTCCTTGCGACAGACTCATCATTCGCTGTCATTCCTTTCTAACACAAGTATTTATCCTCCTTTCCCTTCATATAATGAAAATATAAATTCAGCAAATTCTTGTTATAGTTACTCAAAATATCTTCTCTGCTTTCCAAAGCTCTGAAACTTGTTGAACGCCGCCACTGAGTAGAAAGCACTTCTAACTGTTTGGTAGGCCACGGGGTCAAATTTCGGCCTGGAGACGGGCTTTTATGGAGAGGTTTATCGTGATTTTCCTCAGCCTCTCCAAGCAAGTGACGCTTACTTACTTACTCCATGGTGCGGAGTCCTTCTTGAGAAGCTAGCTGGTTTGCAGCTAGTCAAGAAATTCCCTGCATTTCACGGAACACGAAGGTTCATCACCGCACCCACAAGCGTCCGCCACCTGTCTCTATCCTGGGCCAGCCCAATCCAGTCCATATACCCACATCCAACCTCCTGGAGATCCATCCTAATATTATCCACCCATCTACGCCTGACACTATAATATCTAAATGTAGACGACCAAAATTACCTTTCACATCCCTTACAATTCATTTTGGGCCGTCTTCTTACTATTCAAACCTACAGGCCTGTAATTTGAACTGCCGGCAGCGTCGCTAAGTGAAAAATAGATAATAAACAACACCGACTGATATCTTTTGAAACACAGGTGATTTAAAATTTTGTACTAAATTAGTTGGACGGCCGGAGATCGGTTCCCGATAGATGCTTCTGTTGTTCTTTACACCAGGTCCGTGTCCAGGTAGGATTTGGACTTTACTGTCTCTTTTCCAAAGGTTACAGACTTCTCTTTGCCGAGGGTGGGTAAATCGACCGGAGCATAAAGTAATGCAGTGTTCAGCTGGCTCAGATCAGGGTCAGGAGGTATGTAAATTCCTACTGAATATAATTAAATAATTCGCTTTGCAGGCTTAAAATACAGGATTATTCGAAATGATTGTCGGGGTTTTAACAACTTGTCATGCACAATACACTTGAGATAGGAGATATTTGTTTTGTTATTTAATAGAACAACACTCCAAGTTGTTGTTCCATACCTTACAGGTGCCCTATATGGGCACACTTTGTGATTCTACAAACATCAACACGATAATGAAATGTAAGCACACAAAGCGCTTTCTCACTGCCGTTCGCCGCCATCTTAGTAAGCTGCACTCCAAGCGGAGAAATTCGTAACTACTGCACACCGCACAACATAAAAGAAAAGTTTGAGAATTTCTAGATCCATCGGTGCAACTACATACTCCTATCTCAAGTGTATTATGTATGACAAGTTGTTAAAACCCCGACAATCATTTCGAATAACCCTGTATTTAATTACACATGTTTTCAGCTACTGAATTTTCATTTGAAGGAACGACACTAAGAATGGTTGAAAGATCACGGTATTTTAAAACAGCTTCTAAAATCAAGCTGTTGCGAAATGTATAAAAGTAAACCGATATTATTTAGCTATTCGTAAAATTTGAGAAAAATTTCTACGGACGGCTGCACTTTGTAATGCGAAGTCATGGAATTGTTTTTACTCCGATACAGGATGTGAAGCAGATCGCGTTTTGGGTGCCTCATCTTGCATTGTCTTAGACCTGAATTTAGTTTCAACATCAAATAAGTATGTCCATGTTCTTGTGTCACGATCACGACTGATGTCAAAATCATGGTAACGCTTAGCTATTAAGTCATTAGAAATTTTAGAAAAGTTCAATTATTTCAGAATGACTGCCTATCAAAATTGTGCTAATGAAGGTAATCTGGATTTTATTTGGTTTCTATTGCCTCCTTCGCCTTAGAATCTTTGTTATCCATTTATCTATCTGAAAACCTTTATAACGTGAATAAAGAGATCTACTGTGTGTTTGAAGTCTTTGCCGTCACCCTAATAGAAGAACCTAGTTTGAGGGTGTCAGAAGGGGGTGCTAAGAAGAATGTTGTAACCTTAAATCGAGGTAGCAGGAGAAGACGAATATTACATAATGTGGAGCTGAGTAAGTTCTGCTTTTTCAATATTATTGGTGCGATGAAATAAGGCGGGGTTACATGTGCGGGGTTTGTGGCTTGATTGCGACAGAGACGATAAAATGTAACAAAATCTGGTTCGGAAAAAATTTAAAGGAAGGAAACACTTTGGAGTTCTGGGCTTAGACAAGAAAATAATAGGCCGTATTGAATTTATCCTTTATAAATAGTGTGCGTGCTTGATTCGCGTGGCCTCCACTAGATGTCCGTGCCGGAGTCGTTATAACATAATGATACACTATAACTTTCCAAAATGTCGGGAAATCTTGGCTTCTTGAGAGACTGTCAGCTTATGAAGGGTAATGGAGAAGGGGTTATCATCAGCATCGACAGACACACCATTATGTCTGTTAAGGAGCGGCAGCCGCTTCGAATCTCGGTCACGATACAGTTGAACCTGACAGAGGATTCTGAATTTTTTTTTATCTTCGGATAAATTATGTGATTGCAAAATGAAACGTCTGTAGTGTATGTTGTTATAGTTTTTTTTTTTGCAGATTCGTCTTTTGGAGTTGGTAATGCAGTGCTAAACAACGAGAGCTTTTGAAACAAGTGGTTATTTGGTCGGTCTCTAGAAGCATTTCTGCAGTAACACTGTATTTCTGTTATTTATCAAAGTTTCTTCTTATTTTATTATAGATCTCTGACCGCAGAATAACCACCAGAAGTCATCAGCCCTCTTCTTGTTTGTTAAAACTTCATAGCGACACCAGCAATCATCCTTTCGCTCTACGATTAGACGTCCATTTATTCACGAATATGATCCTTAAGAACGTAGACAAGCATCGTTTATTATGCACGGCAAACGTCATTGCACATAAGGATGAACTTTTACATGATAGTACCACTCATGAAATAATCATTTTATACAACACAGTCATGTTGATATCCATGAAGGTTTATATAGGAATGGAAATTCACGCCAGATGCTTGACACATTTTGAAGATTCGAGTATTTTGGGATATGGTATCCTGTCGAATAGTAAATATTTACCGACGTTTCGGATTCGCTAATGCCTCAATCTGTAGTGTATAGGCAGTCCAATAATGGACTAAAAATAGAGGTAGTACGTCGCTTCGAAATGTCGACAGCTATTTTACTGTCGACACGTCATCGTGTTCCTGAATACTTGAATCTTCACCGACGGTGCTGCGAAAACTTAAAATCTCGCATGGTAAAATTCAATACCAGCTCAACGAGACATGCCTTTCTTACAGAATTTGTAGATATGTTTGAGATCAGAATCCATTTATGATTTCACATAACTAGCTCAATTGGTTCATTGTTCATACCGCAAAATAAAATTGACTGAAGAATCCACGCTGTCCCTGGGTTGCTGCTTTACATTCTACGAAACTGAATGGGTATCCAGTAACAAAATATATAGTTGTTGGAAGAGCAATTGCCGTAAATAGTTCAGGACTGTGCCGCTATAATAGTGCTTGTGTCGCTTCCACCAGAAAAATTCGCAGTGTCTCCATATTGGAATTTGTGTGGGGAAATTATAAATTACAAGGTGGGGTTGTTTCTGGTATGATATACCATGTTTCATGGAAATCTGTCAGCTGGTTGAAATTTCTTAAGGCAGCAGACCCATGAACGTGATTAAACCATAAACCTGTCTTTCCTTATAAATATTAAAGTGAGTTAATAAGGATGAAACAAAGGTGCTGTGTTGAACAGTTCAGATGTGCGTCCAGTGATTGCCACTCCAGTACCTCCGGCCATGCCACACAGCTATGGAAATGCTTCATAACACGCCCACTCCATCAAATTACTAAGGTTCAGTTCTATGAATAAAATATGAAGAGGAAATCGTGGTTAGGAGGAGGAGAGAGAGGATGAAGTCAAAGTAGGGGAAGCAGAAAAAAGAAAAAGGATACAGAAAAGAGGGGAAGGAATGAATTCGTCAAAGCGACAAGCAAGCAGCCATGATGAAGTGGGGTGTAAAGTATGGAAACATCAGCAGCATAACAAGTATAAGATTTATAGGGAGATAAATTAGACATACGGCCTACAGGACCGGGGATGAGACCTTAACATAACACCGACGTAAGTGGTGAACATTTTGTTTTATTAATATTTGCCTTCTATAAATTTAATTTTTATTTGTTTCATTGTGCTCATATTATGACCGCCATAAAGCCTCCAGTTTTTATTTGTAATTCATTATTTCATTAAGCTATTTGTTAGAATGAAGCTACTTTTTTATGCCTCCAAAGCACGTTGTGTAAGGCATGCTGCGGCAACTATGACCTGTGAATAATATGGTTGTCCTTTGGTCAGCAACCTTCGATGCGGGTGCCACAGGTTGACACACGAAGCAGTTTACCGACTCAGAGAAATTCGTACATGAAAACTGAAAAGAATATATTTTTTTATAGTTTAAGGCATTATAGTGTTTAAGAACTGGGAGCAGTTAATTGTGCAACAATACAGCTTTATCTTTTGGCTTTGATGCATGTGGTATTGTAAATAAGAATGCTTCCGAAGGACTTGGCAGCACGCTCTTCATAGAGGTTATTGCCTTGTTAACAAACTGTGCACTTTCATATCCAAGAACTCATGTTTATTCCACCGCTGTGAGAACATTCCGTATGAGGCACTAAAACTCTTACGGCTACATCGCTCTGCGCATACTTGATTACTTTTCCGATTTCGTCTGTGCCTGTTGGTGTGCTTGTGTGTGTGTGTGTGAGTGTGAGTGTGAGTGTGTGTGTGTGTGAGTGAGTGTGTGTATGTGTTTGTGTGTGAGTGTGTGAGTGTGTGTGTGAGTGAGTGTGTGTGTGTGTTTGTGTGTGAGTGTGTGAGTGAGTGAGTGAGTGTGTGTGTTTGTGTGTGTGAGTGTGTGTGTGAGTGAGTGTGTGTATGTGTTTGTGTGTGAGTGTGTGTGTGAGTGAGTGTGTGTGTGTTTGTGTGTGTGAGTGAGTGTGTGAGAGTGAGTGTGTGTGAGTGTGAGTGTTTGTGTGTGTTTGTGTGTGAGTGTGTGTGTGTATGTGTTTGTGTGTGAGTGTGAGTGTGTGTGAGTGTGTGTGTGTGTGTGTGAGTGTGTTTATGTCACATTAAACTTCCCTCTGTTATGGGCATTAGGTGTTTAGAGCAGGCCATTGTTCTTATGACAACCCTTCAGCAGATTTAGCATTGCCGCTCGCGTAGAGCGTTTACTAAAAGTTATGTATCGGCGCATGTTACAACGCATTTTAAATTCAGAGTTCCAGCGGTTTCTGAAGATGTCTCTAAATAATTAATAAAAGGATCATCAGCAATTTCACATGAGCCCGTAAACTGAAACTCTGTCGTGAGGTAGCTTGAACTTACATGCAAGCTCGCGTAGTTAAACATTTGCATTGCGCTGTAATCTTTTCGTGTACGAGATTAAAAAAAATGGACGCCGTTACGTTAAGCATACGCAATCCCCTGAAAGAAATTGGAGGTGTTGGTTTTGGGAAGCATCTTAACGTTTTGTCCATGCTGATGAACCGTCAGTACTTGCACCTACATTATTTCGTACAAGAAGTTTAATCTGTGTACTCCGTCGATAATTGATATCTAATTATTTGGAGAGGTTTCAATGAAGCAGACCTTTCAAAATCAAAGCAGATTGCGGGCGAGACCCAAAATCCAGCTGTACGTTTTGAGCCGCAAGATTTAATGTCGTGTTTCCCCGTCTTTTTTTTTTTAAGAAGGTATTTAAATGTCAAACGACTAAACAAATGCCATATTTTTAAAAAATATTATTTTTAATATCTTAGAAAGTAAATTATAAAATGATAAAACTGAACATTCTCATAATTAATATGTTATTTTAAAGGATGAGTAATTGAGAAAGTAGGATAAGAAGAAGTCTCCATTTGTGATAATTTTAAAGGGAAACAACAAAGAAAATAGGCCCATTATTTGCCTCTATTTTTCGGCTTAGCCTACAACGCCACAATGATACTGATACTGCGATACTTGACACCGTTCAGTATTCCATAGGATTTGCTGTTTTCTTATGAAAGGACAGTAAAACTTCGCAAATATCAAAACGTGAGCGGGACGCGTGTTCTTCAGGCCTGCACAAAAGTAAAACCCATGAGAGACCGTGGTCTATTTTATATGCGAATAATCCGCAATCGCCAGCAGGAGGTCAGAACTGTAGACCCTATCGCTGAGTGCCTGAAATATTCCCCTTAATTTCATAGACAGGGTGAATGAAGTGCTACTAAAGGTGTTGCTGGAGCAGTAACTCGACGTATATTGGAGAGGTGATTGGTTCAACCCTTGGCGGAATGATCGGCTATTCTGACAGGTCTCTCTTTCACTGTTCTCACTGTTCGTGCAAATGCTCGGATAGAATCTTTCTTCGATGAAACATGACCACCTTCTTCCAAATACTTCCCCAATTCATCATTTATTAATCATCCTTGCCATTCACGTTATGTAATCTCGAGCCATTGGCTGGGTGATTAAATAATTAACAAAGAACATTTCTAACTGAAAGGCTTTGCATTCGGCGTCTATAGCATGACTGCATTAATTCAGTTGTCACCGTACAAAATTCAAATCCAGTGCTTCATGTAGTCCTTCATGTCTTCACAGTTCGGAATTACGTTCCGTGTACTAAATTAAACCGTAGTACAATTTGTAGGCTACTCTACTATAATGTGGGCTGGGTAGCTTAGTCGGTATAGCGACTGACTACGGGCTGAACGGTCCGGGATCTAATCCCGGTGGGGACGAGATTTTCCGCCCGTCCAGACCGGCCGTGGGACCCACCCAGCCTCCTGTAAAATGGGTACCGGGTCTTTTCCGGTGGTTAAGTGCGGCCGGGTCGCGCTGCTGACCACTCACCCCCTTCTAGTTCCGCGGTCATGGAAGAGTAGACCCTCTGGGCCACACCGGGCCTGTAACGGGATCACTTTACCTTCACTCTGCTATAATAATTTCTTCCTTTGTACTTCCTCCTTAATTCATTCTATGATTTATCATGTTGGTGTGCAGTAATGACATTCATATGCGAATAAGTGTACACAAGAAGATGGTGATTTCATAACCACTGTTATTACCAGTCTCTTCGTTGGAAGAGGATTTGTAGAAGTATTTTCCCTGTAGTTAAATTTTATAGTAAGTTTTTCTTAGTAATAGACGAGTGTGATATTTTAGGGGAATTAGTCACAAACACATTTCATAATATCATAAAAAGTTGAGTTTCTATGCACCTCATTGACACTGACATACCACGGCACATGCTTCAGCGGAAGTCTTATATTTTGAGTAATCCTCTGTGTAATGTCAAATTTGATCGGTTAGCTTTAAATATTTTATGGAACTCTTCGCTAAATATCCAAAATTCGAAACCCATATGCCACAAAAGTTTCGCAAAAGGTGATTAAGAGGCTGGAGTTGCACCACTTACATTGCAATTTCTAACTCGATTGAGCTGTATCTTTCATGAGAGGTTATGTCAACAGAAACTGATCGTGCAGTACCTGCACCTTGTGTCTTTTTTAAACGCCTATCATGTATCTGAACTTTTTTCCAAACTTTATAACTGCCACGCTAAATAACTCAAATCTTTGTCGGATACTGGCAAGTTGCAGGAGCATGCACAGTGATACACACTGAAAAATCGATGTTTTCTTTCCAAAAAAACAAGCAGAAAGTAAAAGTTGTCACTGCAGACGCCCTGAAGGCTCATGAAAGAGTGGAGACCTAGTTTCTATCATTCATCATCTCGGCGCAAGGTGGAGATGGTTGGTTAGCTTCACGCTCAGTAGTCATCAGTAATCATCAAACTGCAGGATTATGGGATTATCAATGAATGATGAACTGTACGGACGCGAAAGAAAGATTTTCTTGTCTAAGTGACAAAACCAGTCAAAATATCTGGTCTGAAGGTTCGAAATTTAACCCTGGGACCTCTGAATCAGAAACAGAAATGTTAATCTTTGAACGTTACGAGGAGAAGAATAAGGCAGAATTGAAGAAGGGGAACAAGGACAGGAGGGGAGGGAGGAGTGGAACTAGGAGAATAATAAGGAACAAGAGAACGGTGACTATGTGGAGAAGAAGGAGTGTAACGAGAAGAATAATGTGAGTGGAAGTGAGAGAAAGGAGGAGAGGAACAAAGAGGGATGGAAATAGAACAAGAGGAAGTACAAAAACAAAGAGAAGAGCGAGGACAGGAAACAGAAACAGGAGAATCAGGGGAACAGGATAACGAGGATTTGATGAATGAGTAGCAGTAAAGAAGAGAGGCACAATTGTTAGCCGCAACACGTCAACTTTGACAATTTGCTATTTTTTTCGAAGTTTCTTTGATGAGCCTATTTTCGTGTAGTCATTACCTCTTGAGGCACCGCTTTTCAGGCTTCTAAAAACAGGACTTAGCAGGGAAGCCGTTAGACTGCTCTGTCAATAATCGTTTGTAAATGCAAACTGGAATATAAACCCACAGAAACGAAGCAAATGTCACTCATGAAGGTGACAGTCTTGGTTTATTTTGAACAATGACAGATCACTATTTGTTTTATTAAGATGGAGGACGGGTATATTGCATTAACTTAATCCGCTCTTGAGCGAAGGTATTGTGATAGCAATAAATAGTCAGGCATCCATAAGAAATACATACAGCAGACAAAGCTTGTCGACTATTAATTTATCTGCGTACACTCTTACGTACACCGGACCTGCGTGTTAGGATATATGCATGTAGAGAGAACATATTACACTGCATTCCACATTAGGCATTATTACTTACTAGCAGAAAGACTCGCATTAAATTCCAAAGAGAATGGTTTCTGTCGTTTATTTATCCCTCTCTTCTTGTCTTCTTATCCAGTATCTGTTCATACACCCACCTCCCTTAGTTTGATCTGTTATATCTTCATCATTCCAATGTCATGGACACGGCAGAGCAAGCCAATACTCACAGCTTCATATTCCATATTACTACAGTCTCAGTGTGTACATGCCTTTCACATGGCCACAAAACTAGGATAAATCTAATACACTTAATAAGAAGGAAATAAGCAGTTGCGGATTGAAGACGGGATTAAATTTCGTGCAACACTAAAACACTTTATTATCCAACAAATGCACAAATATATAACTCGTAGATACAGTTAGAATTATTATAAAATATTTAAAATTGCTCCAACATGTTTCGGATCAAAAGGGGTCCATCATCAGGGAGCTCTATACAGTGTTTGGCTAAAATTACAGTCCATTGATATGGACGAGATAGAACCATTACTGTAATTTTAGCCAAGCACTGTATAAAGTTCCCTGATGATGGATCCCTTGTGATCCGAAACATGTTGGAGTAATTTTAAATATTTTATAATAATTCTAATTTTATCTACGAATTATATATTTGTGCATCTATTGGATAATAAAGTGTTTTAATCGTCATTGATGCACGGTACAAACATGAAGATTCATGCAACACGTCCAAATAGGTCACTGGGGCCATAATAGCCTGCTGGCCAGGGATACAGGCGGGAGTTACCGTCTGTAAGGCGGTCGGAACGTGAATCCGAACCCTCATGTCCATACAGCATAGAGGTCAGCAATTGAAACATAAGGTTTATCTTTATTATTAATAGAGTTTATATCGCCCTTTTTTTTGTAAAAAGGGGCTAACTGTCATTTTGAGCTAAACTGAGTTATGTTTAGCGAATCATTCAACCAATGGTCCTGTATGATGTGTGAAAAGATGACCACTCCATCTTAAAGAATAATGAAGATGGGGTGAAGGGGAGGGGGGAATCCTACCTCTGAAAGCATTTGTCATACGTACAGCGGCGCCACCTTCTTGCTTATGTAAAATTTATATATTTAGTTATATATTTTACGAAACAGGGACGATATTTGCAGTATTTAGAAATTTACTGTCCATCCTTAAGAAAGGAAGGGAGTGAGGGAGAAAGATGCGAAAAGAATTACTTTCCTTTGAATTTCAACACTTTTTTTTTCTAAGTAGTACTTAATAATATGTAATGTTGAATGCAATACGGATTACATTGCTTCTCTGTGATAAATAGCAGCTAGTTAATGGTGCTTGGTGAATTAAGGCTCTTTACTTTGAGTACAGGGCGTATCGTGTAAATATACTTTGTTGGGAAAATGTTTGGGTTGTATGTTACCATTACATTGCATTCAGTGGTCCTCAGAGCGCACTTCGTTCCAGAATATTCCGTTTTCCGTGTTTCTGAATATTGTTTTTAGACTCTCGGTAGGTCTCCATGCAGTGGATCGCTTCATCGCAAACCTTGTATCTACACAGGACTACGCAGACAGATAAATAAGGGGACACAGGATCCCGGATCCCATTGTCTCTAGATATAAGGCAGTGCACGCCTTGAAAGTACGGTCACTGCAGTCGGTACGTCTAGTTACCGTTACATCCCCACTTCGACATGTTGTTCTGTAGAATTAATGGCCATGCCATGAGTACGTATTCGGTAGTGGAGGTGTAATTCCACGCATTACCGCCACTAGGTATAGGTCAGCGATCAGGCATACACTCAACCCCTTTACTCTTCTGGAAGAATTCCCGGGTTCCTCTTAAGTAGGAGGCTGGTTGGGCCTCAGAGCTAGTGTGGGCTCGCTAGAGAAAATAAAAGCTGTATTCCTCCCAGGAATCGAACCCGATTCCTGGTTACCCATCACTTACATTGTTCACTATCCTGAGCTACGCCGGATCTACCTTATCTGTAGCCGTAACTGTAAAAGGCTTATAATTCTGGGTATAATACAGTAACCAGATATCTTTGAGGTGGAGGATCCAGTCTAGAAGCCAGGTGGGGATCAGAGCCTTTATTAGCATATTAAGTTTGTTTATAGTTACGCAAATGTTCCAACATAATTTATATTTCCATGCTTCACAAAGCCGGGAACATGTTATTATCCCCGAAGTACGTGATGTGTATTTTTGTGTGTAGCATCGCCTCACATCACATTAGGATGAAGGGAAAGGGTCTAATGTGTTCTTGTATACACGAATCAGGGTGTGGAACGAAGGTGTTGGTCCATGCCGGGTATAATTTTGGGCATCAAGGTAGAGAATAATCGGATAATTGGATAACATCCATCCATAAATTAAATGGGTAGGCTATATGAATTTATACAGAAGCGGGCTGGTACATTCATTGCACGTCACGAGCTGGACGACTGAGAGAAGTTGGGGTTCGATTTCCGTCTGGAGTAAAATAGGCTACTTATCGTCCGTCTGCAGCGTCCGCACTTGCTCTGGTGCTCTCTTGACGTCCTGTTGCAACTGTTATCGCGGCGCTTTTAGCAGGGTTCTCTTGCCGTTTGTGTAAAGCGGCGGTGAGTTGCCGAGGTTAGGAATTCTTGGAGCTAAACCTCCACTCTCACACATCGCCATAGAGTGATAATAACTAGAACAGGTGCAACTTTGCCTTCACATTGCCTTTAGATGAATAAGAACGGCTTTGTCGGTTTACTGTTACGTATTGCTTGTCACTATTGGCACGTAGTGAGATGTCAAATGACAGGCTAGTGAATATCAGTTGGAAATGGAGCGGACAGAAGCAGTTGTGGCTGGCCTAATTCGGAATACAGCGTGAATTTGCCTAGGGAACTGAGGAGAGCCTCCAAAAGAATTTAAGCTACTTGGTTTCACGGTCGAGCTTTGAACCGGTACCTCTAAATTCAAGTCGGAAGCTTCAGTGCATGAAGCAAATTGATCGACCATGTAGTATCTACCCATCTATGGCGCTACAGCCCCTTCTGGGCCCTGGTCTCCCTCCGAAGATGCCTCCATTCTTCTGTGTATTCTGGTAGTCTCCTTCATTCTCGTATTCCTAGGATCTGTGATGTGTCCTTCCGGACGACGTACTTCCATCTTGTTTTTGGGTTTCCCACAGTCTTTTATTATGACATTTCTCTAAAGAATCCCTTTTATGGATCTTTCATTATAAAATGACCCGCCCACCCTACTCTTCTAATTTTCATATCTTCCACGATATTTAGATCTTTGTATAAAATATAAATTTCACTATTCCATCCAGGACTCCATCGTCCTTATCTTGTATTGGGCCATAAATTCCTAATATTTTCCTTTAAAATGTGCATAACATTTGTTCTGCCATGTGTGTTAAAGTCCAGTTTACACTTCCATGACACAGTACTGGCTTAATTATTGTTTTATATATTCCGATTTTATAATTTCGGTGGAATTGTTGAGATCTAAATACAGTTTGCAGAGAGGAATAGGCTTCATTAACGGCTAGGACTTAGGCGTTGATTTCTCCTTTTTCATCCTCAGTTTTATTGATTACAGCCCTCCAAATATTTAAAGTTCCCAACAGCATCAATGTCATGGTCTGTAATTATTAATATTTCGCTTATTTTTCTTGTTGTCCTGTTTTGTACCATTACTTTTGTTTCTTAGACTTGATATGTAACCCTTCTTCTTTAGCTCTCCATTTCAGCTCTTCGTAAACCTCAGAAACAACTCTTTTCGTTCTTCCTATAATGTTTATGTTCTCTGCACACCCTGTTAACTGCACTGATTTGTGAAATATTGTGGATTTGACTTCTACTGACAACTGTCTCCTTACATACTCCATACTATATTCAAGAGTCTGGGTGCTAATCCATCTCTTTGTTTCAAGCCATTTCCTACCTTAAACCCTCAGTCATCATTAGTTCTGTCTTACCTTGGTAGGTCGTGTCATGTATTTTTACTTTTACTAACCTAATCATTTTATTTGGAATTCCAAAAAATTTCATTGTTTCATATAGTTTGTCTCTTTGTATACTATCATGGGTACAGGAAGTCAATGAAAATGTGATGTATTTCTACGCTGTATTCCCAGGCTTTTTCCAACAGATTTGTAACTGTAAAATTTCGGTCCGGAGTTGGTTTTCCTGCTCTAAATCGTGCCTGGTACTGTACCATGTAGCATCAGTTTGCTGAATACGAAGTTACACTTTTCAGATCGCCAAAGTATGTTTTACATACTGTTTTATATTGATGTGAAATGTGGCCTCTATACATAAGTCAAGTAAGAAGAGTGTTTGAGAAGAGGGAGGACGACAGTACTGGGGTTGTAGCTTAGACCTTTAGGGGGTAGTTTGCATAGCCAAGTGCTTAAGCTGTTTTAAAATCTCGATGTGTATTTCAGTCGTCATTTTACTCTGTTTATTTATTAGCCTATTTAAATATTCTTTATAAACTGCGTAAAATATGCAGCGCGTAATAGAAGGATGATTTTGCGTGTTGAAGTGGGAAGGGTATGGAAGTAATGCGATCGTCTAGAAGGCGCTCTATCAAGGTTTACCTGAAGGAAATAAACAAAAATCATAAGATACCTCAGTCGTAAGAACGGGCCTGCGGTCGGGAATTGGTGAATTCTGAAGCTGTGGGTTTTAAATGTATAGGTAACCGTATTATTAGCTGTTTTTGGTATATATTACCCACCACTACACGGTACCATTACGTTATTGTTGTCAGACAGGTCTGTAGCAAGGGTCTCCAAACTTTTTATGGCAAAGGATCACCCCCGTTATTAAGGGATTGTTTTCCGGGCCGAATGGAGAAAAACAGCAATCAACTGGTGTACCTGTATGCCCAAGTTACTTTGAAATGTTAATAGTACATACACAGTTAACAAATGTGGCCGCGGATGCATAAGACAACCATGCCAACCGCATGCGGTCCGCGGACCTTGGGTTGGAGATCCATTGTTTATATAAATATTTTACTGTCCAACCTATGCAAAATTAAGTAACATATAGTTACAATTAAAGAATTGTAAAATATTTAAAAGTGCTCCAACATGTTTCGGATCACAGAGGATCCATCATCAGGGAGTCTTGTACAGTGCTTGGCTAAAATTACAAGAATGGTTCTATCGTGTCCGTTGGCATAAACGTGGTCGGTGTTATGACAGCATATTGTAACCTGATGTGTGTGTGTGTGTGTGTGTAGTTCACTGTCTAGGAGTACCCATCTAGACAGTGAACTACACACACACACATCGGGTTACAATATGCTGCCATAACACCGACCATGTCCAAGTCAACGGACACAATAAAACCATCTTTGTAATTTTAGCCGAGTTCTGTACAAGACTCCCTGATGATGGATCCTCTGTGATGCGAAACATGTTGGAGTACTTTCAAATATTTTATAATTCTAATCTTAACTGTAGCTACGTGTTATTTAATTGTGCATAGGTTGGACAATAAAATATTTATATATTAATGATGCACGGTGCAAATATGAAGACCAATGTTTATAGTTTAATTTTCATACTGCTCACGTATTTTAATATCTTAATATAGCTTTAAAATTAATTTAACTTTTAAACGTTTTTTAAAAGTTAATTTTAGAATTTACAGTTTGTGCTTGCAGTGTTAAGAACTAAATATCCACAGCAATTTCTTTCTAATAGAACAAAGTGTAATTGGACATGTTTAGTTGTAGTCTTCATGAAATATAATTCAATATTATATTCTCTCCAAAATTAAACACAGTATATAAAATGGAACGGTCATTTTCTTCCTGTCTTTAAATTGTGCTTGAATCTTTTTGTTTTATGTTTGTTTTAAAAGCCGACAAAAATGCAGTACTGTAAGCTACGTATCTAGATGGTTCCATGAGAGGGTCACGTAATAAACCTGCAGACGTAATACGCTGTTCAGTTTCTTGTTTTAAGAAAAAAGGACATTGCAATACCAACTGTTGATACGTTATAGCCGTACAATAATAGAAAAATAACTGACCGTATTTGACAATTATGTGTGATGACCTAGCACACACACACACACACACACACTGCAGTTGTCAAGATATGTATTGTTTTTAGTCACTTCACGTTAATGTTTATCCTTAAGAATATAAACAATAGAATTCAGGCGTTTCAGGCGTTCATATTAAAGAATCCACGCTTTTTCTTTCTGGTTTACTAACGAGTAACACAGACATACCTCAGTATAGTGTCCTTACACTTGGCGGAAAGAATCCCCAGGCAATTTTCTGCACTTATACTGCATCCCGTACGTTTATTTGTACATGAGTATTGAGAAAAACTCTTAACGAGAGTCATGATAATCATTTTGCAGCTAGGCAGGGGATCCTGAACTCTGCTTCCTCAAATGCCGTTGTTGGAGAAATCTGATTAACAGGTGCTTTGCCTCGACCGAGGTATCTTATTCGTTACTTCCGTCCCAGACATATCCTAAAATCAATAAACACTCTTAACACGAATATCTCTAGCTTTTACAGCACTGTGAATAGGAAAGTGAAGTATACTTTATTTTGTTTTGTGATTTTGCATTAATCCTGTCAGATAAAGTCAGAGCTAATAAACTTACAATTTCAATGATGTGAATTTTTCTGTAATATTTTTCATGCATATTACTTACACGTATTTGTGACTCATGTATGTTAATAAACATTTTTTCAATCCACGTGGATAAGCGCACGTGAACACCAATCATAAAGCAAGTACACCTATGCAGAATCACGTGAAAGGAAATAACGTAGTGTAAAATTGTTCCAGAAGAAAGCGAACAATTGTAGATACCTGTTCAAGGAATGTTTATCCAGTGTAGGTAATCATTCGAAAGAAATTTCCTTGCAGTAACTACCGATCCAAAAAAAAATAATAATCCAGTAAACTAGCTCTTCTTATAATAAAACCAACGAGATACACTAATTTCTCAAATTTATTTTTGGAATAGAACTCTACATGTTTCGGACAGGTTTTCTGTCCGTCATTAGGAGTCAAGTGCTGTGTGATATATACTTGTTGCTGAGTATAGGCTACTAGACTCCTGATGATGGAAAGAAAACCTGTCCGAAACATGCAGAGTTCTATTCCAAAAATAAATTTGAGAAATTAGTGCATCTCGTTGGTTTTGTTATAACAATATATCACGATGCACGGTCCTCTGAATGTCAAACTGGCTGTTGCAGATGTCTATTCAGAACATACTAACTTCTTATATTTGTCGTTTGAAAGAAAAGTGAGTTATAGATAACTTTAAAAATGAAGTCGTACGGTGTAGATGCTGTCCGGAAGACATGGACTCATTGTTGATATCGTTCCAAATGTCGGTGTTACAATTTAGATTTAATTCCAACAGGTACAGTTTCAGAAATTCTTCCATAATAGGCATTTCTGAGATGTGACTCATTCTAGTTACACGGTAAAAAAAAGGGCCAATTGTAGGTATCATGTCGAAGAAAATTGGTTATTCTCGGCACCATTGCAATGGACGCTGGTCCACTGCAGATATCGTTTCAAAAGTGGGCCCGTATAGATATTCTTCCATTCGAAAGTAACCAAATTTAGGATGGTTCCAAAAGAATGTGACGCACTGTACATTGTTGCAGATTTTCTGAACCAGTTCTGTGTAAAGCACAGTGTGTGTGTTCGGTCACGGAAACCCGAATGACTCCATTTTTTGTGGAACTCCGTCCCTCATTCCTGTACCTATTACCAACAATAATGATGATGATTATGCTAGTGTTATAAACTGTTATTATATCTTCTCGCTCTCTCATTCCGATCTGTGGTGGACGTTTGGTCGCCAAGTCAGGTTTATTTGCTTGCCAGCCAGCTAGTAGTCTGGTCAAGTCTCCCTCTTTCACTGCAAGAATGGAATAAATATCGCGTCGTCTGGAATAGGGTTTCATCTGCTTACAATACAGCAGCTGCAGCTGAGGCAACTGAAATGTGACGTTGGGTGACTCCGTGTTTAACACCAGAACATTTTGGTTATGTGGTTGGGACCTGCTTTGTATTCGAGAAGTCTTGAGTTCGATTCTTTTTGCTTAGCTCATATGATAAATTTCTGGGATTTCGTAGATGGGGCTACGACCAATTTATTTACCCAATTACAATTCATACAACCTTAATTTCTTTGAACATTCAAATATGTATGATATGAAGTAAAATGGGTCATTAAACAACCCGTGAACCCCTCGTAATTTTTACAACGATACTAATTCCATGCTATAGGATTTTGCCCATTCTGAAAACAAGTGGTAATATTCAGCTGTTTAAGTAGTCGTCGGTAGTTTGGGCGTTAGCATACAAATTCAGTATCCA
>Ga0136643_10005267_pt1 | contig 18161 bp, 7 predicted proteins | sample TergutLab28metaG_FD_96883 | JGI IMG/M metagenome (GOLD analysis project Ga0136643, IMG submission 96883) | Labiotermes labralis P1 segment gut microbial communities from Petit-Saut dam, French Guiana - Lab288 P1 (version 3) (version 3) | ecosystem: Host-associated > Arthropoda: Insects >...
AGATTACACAGTATGCCAGAGGCTGCCTGTACAGTAAAAAAGTGAAACTCCTGATGATGAGCTCCCTGAAGCTCAAAACATGTAGAGTGAAGGACGACTAACCCTGAAATAAAGGATAGTCCATAAGTGTCATCTTGTTGGTAATTATTTTGGAATAAAAAACCCATGTTTATTTCATTGAAACGCTTATCGGAAAATTCAAGATGTTGATATAAGGAAACGCTTGAAACAAACCCGTATGTAACGAAAAAATGTAACACTGGTTTCAAAGGTGATTTTTTGCTAAGAAGTCATTCAGTGCAGTGTTTAGGCCACGTGGAACCAGGTAAACTGTGCATGAGTTTGGGTTATGTATAGTCTAAGAACATCACTGTATCTTGTAATGACACAAGTTCCCATTTATTTGTTGTATGTGCAGTAACTTGGGAGGAGCCCCGCTTCTTAGAATGTGTTAGGTTTAGTACTGAGTACGTGTGTCCGTACATACACACACACATACCTTAAATGTTGATGTCACATACGTGTCGGAATGTTTAGGTGACTTCGCCAAACTGCGGGAGGGGAGTTTTAGCTTCGTCATGTCTATCCGCCTGTCAATCCGTCCGCATGGACCAAATCGGCTCCTACAGGAAGGATTTTTATAAAATTTTGTATTTGAGAATTTTTCGAAAAATCTGCCCAGAAAATTCAAGCTTTTTTAATGTGGCAAGAATAATGGATACTGTACGTGAAGATGTCCGTACCTGTCTCAGCAACATTTAGCTCAGTTCTTCTTAGATGAGAAACATTGTAACGCAAGTTGTAGAGAAAATCAAAACACATTTTGTATTCAGTAACTTGTTTCCGAAAATCCTATCTGTTTATGAGGTAACATAGAAAAATATTGTAGAGCCGGGCAGGACACAGATGACGATATGACGCATGCGCATTACATGCTGGAGCCTAAGGCTACAGACACACACTTAGAATGCCTTATATTTATTGCTTTTCCGCAGCAACAATTACGTACTCCTTACATCGCCTCTCTTCTTATTTTATTGCTTTTATTCTTGTCGAATTAGACATATTCCTAGGTAGGTCTATAGGGTAATAACTTTTGGATGAGTCTTGTTTGAGAAACAGTACTGATAGCGGACTACATTCATTGGTCTGTTACATATAATTCTACACCTCTGTTGACTGGATTATTGCATTCTTAAAATTTTTAAACATATATATATATATATTCATATACGCTTACTCATATCGGTTTATTTTATTGTATAGATTGCGAATTTTATTATTACCCGAAATGCTTCCACTACAACCTTCTATTTAATAATTAGTGCAGGTAATTAACGTCAATTTTTCAACAATATTCTGATCTTGCAAGTAATAACTCATTTGCTTACAGAAAATATATTATCAATTTCTTTTCTATAAACTTTAGTTTGAAAATTTTCGGGGAAGACTTCATATATTGGAGGATCTCTAGACAGATACAGAGTTATTACCAAGTAGTTCTTAAAAGACACTGCATGAGGGAATATTGAATTCATCTGGTTTAAGTGTAGGGTCCAGTGTCTGACATTTGTCAATAGATTAATGGAATGTATTAATAAATGTCCAACGAGACGCAACACAAAGCAGTCTATTTATTATTCTGCAAGTTCACTCTACATGTTTCGGGTGTGACTGACACCCGAAACACGTAGAGTGAACTTGCAGAATAATAAATAGACTGCTTTGTATTGCATCTCTTTGGACAATTATTAATATAGATCAGCGATGCAAGGAAACATGAACATAAAAGATTAAGGGAACTTCAATTACATTTAAGTCGAGAATTTATAGGGAGCTGATTTAGTTTCTGAAATTGGACTCAGTAGATTTAACGATTCCTCACAATTTACGCTTTACCCAAACTTTCAAGCTAGAGTTTGACGGAAAAAATGCAGTAGGAATTAAATACTTTAATTCTCAAAATTCAGTTCCGTAATTCAACGCAATAATTGTATTCTCCGTTAAAAAGACAATCAACAGACTATTTTTACATTCTTTATGCCTGGCGTTGTGATAAAAAACATAAAAATACGTCACACTAAACATAAAAAACGAGCTCTTTACGAGCTCGTTTTTTATGTTTAGTGTGACGTATTGTTTTCCGTATGCTTCAAATAAATTTTTGTGTCAGCTCCCTGAAGATATCAAGGTAATAGCACCGAAACATGTAGGAGCTATGTAAAAGATTTTGCCCAGACTTATAAAATAGTGTATTTGTTGGTGTTATGTGTGTTATTTACTTCAAATACCTAATTCTAACGTTTTGCTGACCGTGCATCTCAGCATATTTAGTTCAGTAATTAACCAACACGATGCACAAATTTTGTTTTACAATAAGTTTATTTCATGCCTCTACATGTTTCGAGCACACGTGCTCATCATCAGGGGGTCAAAATTGTATTACACAGCCTCTGGTATCATCACACATATAGGTGTGATGATACCAGAGGCTGTGTAATGCAATTTTGACCTCCTGATGATGAGCACGTATGCTCGAAACATGTAGAGGCATGAAATAAACTCATTGTAAAACAAAAATTTTGTGCATCACGTTGGTTAATTACTGAGATAAACATCTAATTCAGGTTGGGGCAATAATGGTACTTACTACAAGAAACATAAGCAGCGCGCCCCTACTAAATACACTATGTGAACACAGGTTGTTTTTAAATATATTGTTGTGTGAATGAGAGGCTTCAGTCACGTGTGTGATGCTGTAGCTTGTAGACTGCAGCCTCGTCTGCTCAACATATCATCGGTGTGACGTTAAACGCTACGCTGACAGTTCCCATCAGTCCGCGCGATGCTTCACTTCAAAAGGCCCCCCCCCCACCTCCCTGCATCAAAACAATAACAACAACAAAAAGCAACAAACACTGGGAAAGGCTATTTCCTTGTTCCTGCAACGTGATTGGTCAGTTGACGAGAAAGGAAATCAGCTATTTCCTCTGTGTTCAAATTGAGAGAGAGAGACAGAGAGAGAGCATCAAGGGTCCCTGCTGACGTCACGTCACCAGTGACAAACGTTTGCAAGTGCCGTCACGAGCCATTTCCCAACAAGCAGGTTCAATTTGATTCAAATAGCTCTTTTCCTTCCAGCCTTCCTTTACCCATGTATAACGCACATCATACGGAGCACAACTGGATAGGCCAGGCAAAAATTTGTAACCGTTGTAACAATAATCCCACCACAGACTTCATTTTTGGTATCACATTCTAACATCTTTGTAAGCACAGATAGCTCAGTCAGTGTAGTGACCACCCTATCAGCTGTGTGACCAAGGAACCCGGGTTGGATTCCCAGTAGGGCCAAGAGGGTTCTGTCTTTTCTTAAGAACCCAGATCCTGTTCAGTGAGTAAGAGATGGATTTTTCATCGGGAGTAAAGTGGCGGAAACGTGAAGCTGACCACTCAACATTATCTGGTAACGTGGTAGGGATTAAATACACACAGAAAGAATCCCACTGTCCCGTATATCCTGTATGTAGGAGTGAGAAAAGAAACAGATTTTATTTTAATTCTGGACATTTTTAGGCATTAAAGTTACTAAACCTAGTAGCATATTTCCATCTTCGCGTCTTTGATACCTACGATAGCCTACCAGATAGGTGCCAATGTTTCGGAAGAATATACGGCCTCCATCTTCATAACTGAAGATAAAAGTGTCACTTTCATCCGATACGTTGGTAACCACTTACCAGATTACGCGGTGTCATAACTAAAAAACATAACATGAGCCTTCATGTTCATGAAAACCCCACAGTTAATAGAGATATGGGCTATCTTCCGACTCAAATAAAAGGCCTAGGTAGCTATGTAGAATTTTGTGATCAGGACCGCAAATCACAAAATCTTGTTACGTAGTTAAGTCGTGTTTTTTTTTTAGCGAGAAGTAAACATGTGCTTGTGCATTTCTCGCTAAAAAAAAAGTATTGTTACTTAAAATTATTCCCATTACTGCCTTATTATTCCATCGACGTCCGAGGATATGAAAGGCAAAACTGCGCCATTTTTGGATTTCACCGCGACATTGTTGAAATCTGTGTTCTGGGATATTACGCAGTGTATAGTCGGGAAAACCTACCAGTCTCATCTTCAATGGTCAAGAAACCGAAGAAACCTAAGATTTATTGGCCCTTGAAGATGTGACCGATAAGTTGTCCCGAAACGTCGGTAAGGAATTACTACTCTACACTGCGTAATGTCCAAGGAGATCGCTGATCTGAATAGAGGAACTGTTTCTCCAGTCCATCACACTTCTTCATGTTGGATCGAAGTAAGCAATTGGACCATTTTACCTTTGCATGTTTATTTCCCATTTACAATATCCATTTAAAGGTATATTTACGTATAATTTTAACGATCTGTCTTCATTTTCTGGTGTGTCAGGTTATTGCTCTCCTTGTCACATACATTCCAGGCAGCAAGTTTTAGGTGGGAAGTTCTGTGATTGAAGTTTTCACGACGACATAATTCAATAAAATTCTCTCGGGCAGACAACCGCGTCAAGATGTGAAGGTTTTCCGACGTTTCGGGAAATAACTCCGTCCCCATCTGCAGGGTGTGCTGGTGTTTTGGTGCTACCAAACCACCAGCACACCCTGAAGATGGGAAGTGAGGCAGATTCCGAAACGTCGGTAAACCTTTGTGATGAGCTGAGCAAATGTAGGATTTTCAAGAAGAAATAATAAAATATATTCCCGAAATTTTATGCATTACATAGACACCGTATGAGTGGCTCCAGGCTTACAGGGTTCTAAAACAGTGCTTTATTGCGAATATTAAGCGCAGCAAAGAAAACAAGCCGGACGTGCGTGAATTACAACTGTAGGTGGCAAGACCTAGGCCGGCCTGAGGCACCTGCTGAACATTTCCATGCCTGCTTCATCATACAACAACCCTCAGGGGGTATCTGAGTGTTAGCGTCTTGCAGTCTGAGGTCGCCCCAGCTGATTAACTGCCTCCACCCTACTTGAGTAACATGCCTAGTTTTCACACATTTCGAGCATAGGCTGTGTCAGAATCAGGGTGCTTCGTACAGTCAGCTCAGTCTAAGCTACTGGAAGGTGTCGTTGTGTAATTCTGTAGTAATGGACTGAATGGGAATAGACTGGGCTGTTTGCCCGGCCTATAGAAGAAGCTTCATCTGCACTGTTAATTCTTTAAATGAAATAAGGATCAGATCAAATTACAGTTTTATGCATAATTATATTCGTCGCTGATCTCCAGAATGTATTATTGCGTAAAATTTCCAATCCTAGATGCTAGTACGCGAAGGTTCATCAGAAACAGGGGCGCCGGCAGTGAGGTGCAAGGTTGTGCAAGTGAGCCAACTTGGAATTTTGATACAATCTTTCATTATATCAAAATGTCTAAAAAAATAAATACAGAATTAAATTTAATCAATTTCTGCAGTTTTATGTTAAGAATTTTTTTATTATGGTTCCAGAGCTCTGGTGGGCCTAGGTCTTATCCGTGAGGTTCCTCGATTACACTCAATTCGACACGCCACTTTCGAATGGGGCTCCTCTGGACGAGTTATAGGCCCCACGCAGAAGTCATTTCTTGACATCACACAACAATCACAAGAGGCAGACATCAATGTACCCGGGGGGGGGGGGGGGGGTTTCGAACCCGAAATTCCCGCAAGCGAGCAGCAGTAGACCCACACCTTAGACCGCGCGGGCACCGGGATCGGCAGGGATTAATTAAGGATTTTAATTAAATGACAACTATATTAATAAATTGTCCAGAACTGATCATTAACAAATCTGGTCACTTTGCTTAGAGAAATGTATGTCACCTTGGCGTCATTCTACTGCTGCTCTTGGTCTGAAATTGTTTGTCTTTGTGTTTTAATTGATCTGAACACCAGTATAGCGTTCGTATATGACTTAAATGTGGGCCGAGATGGTGCAGTCGGTATAGAGACTAGGTACCGGCTGGACGGTCCGGAGAACGGATCCCGGCAGAAGCGAGATTTTTCGTACCCTTCCAGAGCGGCTCGGGCCCACCCAGCCTCCTATAAAATGGGTACCTGGACTCTTGACCGGGGACAAAGCGGCCGGAGCGCGGAATTTACCAGCCACCCCCATGTAACGTCGAGATTAAAGAAAGAGTAGCGCTACATTTCCAATACCTATCTGGGACTTCGTGGACTCTTCGAGGCTGAACTGTAACTTTACCTTTATATAATTTAAATTACTCTACAATTTTCAAAACAGCATTTCCTCTAATTATCACTTTCCTCTAATTATATACAAACAATTCTCTTTTCCCCCCATTTTTTCGGTTTCTCCCGCCTAATCCCAAATCCGCCATTGTTCCTTATTCATTTACTACGTTGGGATGGCATTGGCCGGGCAGCGAAACTTCTCATTCCCCGTCTTTCAATGTGGGGCTCTTCTCTGACCGTAACTTGGCTGGTCGCAGAAAGAAGACGGAACTTCATTCTTTTACGCAACTCTTGTTCAGTTGCTAATAACTGATGACTCGTGAAACACTTTGTTTTTCTGGAAATGTCCTAGGATTTCGCCTGAAATAAATATTCCACTTTGACTAAGAAGTACTTTATATTTCTGAGCCAGTATATTGAAAAGCAAGTTCCGCAATTCATTCACAAATTTATCTTTATCTAGACCTTCAGCAGTTTCATCGGAACTTGAATTTATACCTGCAAGAAGTAAAAAATAATTCATTGAACTTACAGGGATGTATAACTGACAAACCTCGGACGTTTCGGTCCCAAATCCATGAAATAATCCAACCTACCTCCATTATTTCCCCCCGGTAACACAATTTCGAGCCATGCAGTTAGTTACAAGTTAGCGGGCCCTCTCCTTGCAGCTATTTGTTAATTTGATATTCACGCAGAACAGTTTGTGCGCCTTGCATTACAAGTACTTCAACCCACCCCCAACCCCTGGCCACGTTGGCCTCTTACTTTGCTGCTCGTTATTAATCAAACTACAGCAACGCTATGCCGAAACAAGACTGACTGTTTCTTGTGAACTGCACGGTTTGGTTTGATACGGGAATCCATCTGCAACTACAAATCCTCTTAACTTCTGTGTTATAGAAAAGTTATCGTTTACTGCAATGAAATTTTTAAGCGTTTCTGATAAAACTCTTAAAATAAATGCGTTTTCTATTGATGTGTTCAAGTGCTCTGAGATGTTACGCACTGACGATTTATAAATAGCTACATACGTATCGTAAGATGGTAGTCTCTTTTGCTTCAGGATCAAGCGACACGTAGTAACATTGCAAAATTCTTAAATCTCCATCTAAACCGCTGTGAAAATATCAAAAGTCAAGGTTTCTGTTATCGAATCATGGTGGTATAAATATGATATTATAGACCGCTGTTAAAAAATACGGAAAACTTAGTAACGAAAATGTAACCTGTTTGCTAGCTATGACTTCAGCTGTTTCTGACATTACAGATGTTACACTAGGTTTTTGATTTCTAATACTTTTATATGACGCGGTGTAAATTCTGTTATTTAGGCCTATTTTTTAAAATCACATTGTCCTTTCTATTGGACGTATAGCTTCGAACAAAGGTTAGTAACCAAGTCTAATTTCAAAACACGTAATGGATTCGGGTCACTAGTTAAATTTTAGTAATAAAAATATTGTGAGAATTTTTGTTCTTTCATCGTCTGTCCAAAAACTTTCTACGTTTGTATAGCACAATTACTTCCACAAAATCCCCATCATTTTGCTTGACATCCTGCAGTGCGAGTCTCACAAACTTTACGGCCCTCCTACTTCAGTAATATGATCGCAGCTGCTACGTAAACACACCAATACTGGCACCTCCGCCACTCTGACTGCTGAAACACACTGATTTAAGCGCACACGATTTCGCTCCCTGTCTCGACTTGTGACGTCAGCCTAGGCTTTCTGACGTTACGTGCGCCTGAAACTGGGGAATTGTGGGATTTATTCTGCCATATCATACACTTGGCTAGCACTCTTTCCTTCCACATCCTTCTCAGTTCATCATTCTCAGTCATCCTCTAGCCTATCATCTGTGTAGTGAAAACGGCCTTGTTTAATACCATAAGGATCAGCTCCGTGTCTGATCAATTACACCGGCAAAACATGGCAGTAATGTGGTTAGCACTTCTGCTTCGTGTTCAGAACATTCCTACTTAATTCTCGGTCCCAGTGAAGGATGTTAGTATTCAAGTGCCTCGTGGTTTTTCCTCAGTCACAGAAAACAAACTCTTACAGCAACCTAAAACGCTAAAACGGGCATTCATTGCGAATTGCGTATGAAGATTCAGTTCTTGCCTCATAGAAAACACAGAGCATCTGCGTTTTAAACAATAACAAGTTAATCCTCTTTAAGGAAAGAATCAAATTTTGTTAGAATTGTGCTTTGGTCTGGCCCACAAATAGTCTTCTCTCTGTGAAAAATTATATTTTTGAAGCCAGTGCAAGAGCTGTATACATTCACCACTGTCATTTGAGTTCTTAGCAGATGATACAGTCTTCTCCTTTGGAATGCTCTAAACTTATTACTAATTACTCCCATATACAGTACGTTTTTTGTAGTACCCTTCAATTAGCGTCATTAAAATAGATAGTAAATCCCAAAATTATCACTAATTTTCATGGTGTGTGTTATCCCATCGTGTCTTCTAACATGAACCAAATATACCTTTCACTCAGTAGACGCAGCTTTACTGGGGAAAAATTATTTTTTCCCCTCCAAAAGTACTGATGTAAGTTAGCATTGCAGATAAGGACCTTCCTGTTTGCATTTTTATGCTCGTCGATGAATTTATCTTGACTAGCAAGTGTTGTTGTTGTTGTTGTTGTTGTTTTTGTTGTTGTTGTTGTTGTTGTTGTTGTAAACAAAAATAATTTTGAAATAATTAATTTGTGTCGACTGAGTGAAATGTTACTTTCAATTCATAACTACTAACATTGGTTATGCTTGCCATAACATATTTAATGAAGTTAAGGTTTGATACAACCAAATTCTCTTATCTGTTACGACTAGGCAATAAAATACGCCGATAAATCGATTTGCCTATACGTAGAATGGTGAACGAAGAAAAAAAATCGTAATTAGGGCAGTGATGACGCAAAAATATAAGAATATTATGCTGTTAGAGCGAAAGTGTACTCAATAAAGTGACGGATAAACGAAATCTAACGATAGTTTTCAGTATTCCTGTTTATCCTGCTGTCCTGACCCGACACTTTAGTGGCTTCTCGTCGCCTCTTCAACTGAGCTGGAGGAGTGTAAACCTACCTCGACTTTTGACACGTCTTCCTGCGTCATATTTTTTCACCGTTCATATCTCACCTCCTCTCATACGACTGCAGGCAACATCTGCAGCTGAAACAACGTCGTTAATGCTATAAGAATTGATCAGGCCAAGTATTGGAACTTAAGAAGATCATAAGTGTGCGTCAGTACTAGGAATGTAGAAAGATCTGAAAGGGTTTGGATTTCCTCTTGCCCAAGAATGATGTATGGAGTCTCGCGAGCAATGCCGGTGGATTCGAGAAAAATAACGTCGCGCTCCACCGCGCCCCGCCGTGACGAGCGTCTCTCCTCGACGCCCTCTTCAGTCTCACTGGCGCACAACCCTCAAGACTAACATTTTTAAGGGATTTCTTCTTACTTCTTACTTCTTCTACTCGCTAGCTCCTTGAGGCCCTTCGCGCCATCTATCGGCAAGGAAAGTGAATTAATAAGAGACGCCTGGAAAAAGAATTCCCGACGCCGAGCGCCTTCGTCTTGAAGGAAGCTGCGGCAAGAGACAGAGTTACTTTAAGAAAGTCTCTAAGAAGTAGCGGGTTGCGGAAGAGCGAGGGAAAGGTTCTGAAAGAGACGGAGTTGGACTGGTGACGACGACGCGAGTTGGTAGGGCGGAGAGAGCTGGCTCTCATTTCTTCGTCTTTCTTACTGTTTTCCTCTTCTTTTAAGAATGGAGTTCCAATATCGGCGTTTGAACACAGTAAGGGCTACCGTATTGAAACTTTGTATGACTGTGAAGATTCATTTAGGGTGTGAAGCTGTGAAGTCTGCTATAAATGTATGGAACATCCCTCTCTGTTACCTTAGAACAATTGTACCAGTCTATACGGAGTCCTACCACACAAAAACCTTTGTGATTTTTAGTCACTTCCCTGAGAACCTCCAATCTGAAAGAGCTAGATTTTAATAATTTGACGAAATCACGTATTTAAATAGACCTGTACTTACACAAACAAATAATTTTCTATTTTGTTTCATACGAGGTAAGAAGAGATGAAGACATATTCTCTCATTCTAAGAGAAGAATGCTGATCCAGGTTGTCAGAAACAGTGGAAGAGTATTTAGATTTAAGTGAGAGGCAATTATCTGGCAGATGTGGGAAGTTCAGCTACATCGATTGTATGGTGATATGATTAACTCTTTCAAGACTGCGATTAGTTTGAAGTAGACACAATTCGTACCGCGCAGTAAACACTCCCCGCGACGGTTATAAATACCACTCAACTAATGTTGTATAGACAGAGAAAACACTTTCCTTTTACGGGGAAAGTACAAAACACAAAAATGCCCTGTGTAAGTAGAATGTAGACCTTACTATTAAAGCAAACGGTAAATAAATTAAATATTTGACCTTGAAGGGTTCATAATTGCATCTTAGATATGTGTTATTATGGTTATCAGTCAAGGAGAATGATAAAACTCTACTGATATGACCTCAGTTTGAGGGAAATATGAAATGTACAGAAAATTTCTATCGCTGAGTCTGAAGAGAAGAGATGGCTTCGTGTGTCCAGAGTCTGAATTATTACTTAAAATTAGATACACCTTAGAACAGGAGGTATGATGGTGTAGTCTGGAATCGAAACCAGTAAAGGCCTTTTGTTCACACCGATGTAATCATAGACTTATTGTATCATATGTTGCGTTTGGTGTTGTAATATGTGAAAAGTGTTAACAGGTATACGACTAACTTCAGTTCCCTTACAAGTAAACAGGCAACTTCTTGACAAACCGAATTGTTTAAAGGAGAATTTTGTCATTAACTCTGGCTAATTGCCTTTGTTTTTTCTCTTTTTCGCCAATTTAATAAGACTTGGCACTCAAATCTGAAATTACTGCTGTGGTAAATCGCTATACAAGGATTTCAGAAAACTGACTCGGGTGTAAATCTGCATTTGTACTAGACGTCAATACTGTACGGAGGTCAGTACCTAGCGCCACTGTCCTGCTGCTTTGTTCTAAGCAGAAATTCATCTGCAGAAGTTTTCTGAAAGTTCTGCTAAATTTTCCCCGCCTCGATGGAGTTGAAACCCCAGCCAGCGACTTAACAACGTACAGTTGTAAGGAGTTACGATTTAAGGAATTCATGGCTGGTTGATTGGTAGTTTATATAAAGAGGTTCTGTCATTTGCATTTGTTATATCAAAAAATAAATCAAATTGTGATTAGCTTCACTAATTTTGTTGGGCGTACGTATAACGTGAGAAGAATTGGAACTACATTCAGATATCATAATAGGGCAATATTCCATAAGAATGAGGAAACTCAAGAAGAAATCAAACCTGGTTAAGTAACCTCGAGGACCAACCTCGTATCCCTTCTTTTAATTAACTTTACAAACTACTGTTTTATACAGAAGCCATCAAGTTTGAACAAGCAATTCTTGTAACATGTGTACAATGAAGGTTTTGATGAAATGTCGAGGCTTGGCGGGCCTCTGCCACAGTGGCGGGCTAAAGTGCAAACAATCTGGAATCTTCTGGGTCCACAGAACGCGGGGTGCTTCTTCCCTACCTGCGTAGATCTTGGCTACTTAAGACAGATTCTGCTCCGTGGAGTTGTTACATCACATTCAGACAGGGCCAACGGTTAGACATTTTACCAACTACATGAATGTGAGAAAGTTCATAAAACAAGAGTGTCTCAGCTGAAAATTTTTTGCAATTGTTTTTCGTTCTGTCCAAGCAACTGCCGATATTCAAAATGGAAACAGAATGCGGCTGTACCATGCCCAGTTTTTTAGCTTGTGTTAACTGAAACCAATTATCGGAAATTACTGTTTATCCTAAATTCGTTCAATGGTTTCTCATATGGAATCTGCAGGAAAGAAACGGAATACGGGAAACGGAGTTGTAATTTTGACACACACACACACACACGCACACACACACACACACACACACACACATATATATATATATATATATATATATCGCCCGAATAATGCAGATCAAGCTGAATAAACAGAACTTGTCTCTCTGGATAGTAAAGAGACTGGAAAAAAAAGATATTTAAAGCAATATGTGTCCTTATTTATGCTCAGCGTCATTATGACGCATGAGAGGAGTGGAGGTAAGCTGCATGAACCATTAGCCTTGTCACCAGACGGAGGCGATTTGTCAGATTCACGCTCCGGCCTCTTTAACTCCTGAGAAACAGCTCCAGTATCTCACCGGATATTACGGTGTACGGGCCTAAGGTCTAGTCTAGAGAGTGAGGAGAAATGAATCTTTGCATCTGCAGAGAAATTAAACTCTGGATGGAGAAACACTTCTTAGACGTGATAAACAATGTGCTTTTCCTATCGATCTTGCGACTAATTAACTCTTTCCAGTGAACCGAGTCCTTTTTGAGAAGCTAGTAGTTGTAGAGTTAGTCAAGCATTTCGACTGTATTTTATGGAATCTGATGTTTTAGCACCACTTAAAGAACCCCTTCTTAGCTGTTCGTCGAGCCCGAGGCCGTGTATAATACATTGTAACATGCTGTTGTCACATGGGGAGGTAAACTGTATTGTTACCCCGAGCTGGATGACCACCCTTGTCTGTCGCATAACAGGACTGCATTGCGCGTGCGTGGTAGCTATTTTTCTTCAAACTAAGTAAATTATCTGCCGACACATGCAGAGTGAACTTCTATTTAGACAGGTCTCGGACTCGAAGTGCAGACTTCCATCAGGTAGTAATTTGGGTCTCAACGTCCGCTGCAGGCTGTAGGTGAACCGCACCTAGGGGAGTTCAGCCCCTGCTAATTTTACACAGGTGAGGTGTGGTCCAGAGGCTGCGCACAAGATGGACCGATCTGGTCGTTTCAGCGCATCGTCTTGCGGTTTCTGTTTGCGGTTTGTATCAAGAGGGTTATGGGCGGGGTTGTGGGGCTGCTGGATGGGTGGGGCTGCTCTTCCAAACCACACGGAATTACTGGACGACTCGAGTCTTCGGCGCAGATAAGGAACAAGTGGGGAGGTAAATGTAACCACACCTCAATAGCTGCTCATTTTGACATGGCGGAAGATTGTGTACTTTGGAAACATCTTGCAGTAAATCGGCAGTCAGAGGCAGGCACAAGAAAGTGTCTCTACTTGAACCACAAAGTGAGACTTGGGTGTGTTCGCAGACACGCATATTATGAAGACAGTGTGGATAGTTTTATCTACTTGTATTATGATGCTTTAAGTTAAACCGTCAAACGATTAAACATTTGTACAGTTTATAGCTTTACTCGTTTATTTAAAAATCGTGACATCTGTGTCAGATTCGTGGCTAATATCACAAGGTGTAAACGTAAATCAGTTCCATTACAGGCCCGAGGTGACTAAACGGTTCACAGATTTCGTGACAATGGCCCAGAATGGTGGTAAGGTTGTCAGCCGTACGCACCGGGCGCCTTTACCCCTAGGAAATACTCCTAGTACTCATTTATGTTAGAGGCTGAGTCGACACCAGGGCCATAGTGCGATCGGAAGGATTATGTCAATGAAAAATTCCAATGACACCATCTGGAATCGAACCAGCGACCTTCCGATTTGTAGCACAGCACCCTAACCACTGTGCTACCGCAATATCATAAGGTGTAGCAAGTAATATTACAGTTTTAGTGACGGAAATGTGAGTTCTACGAGACGCGAGATTTATCACAACAGCCTTGAATATTCATTTTCTAGGTTTACAGCTGTTTAATTTGAAAAAATGGCAATAATTATCTGTTGTAAGGGTCATATCCTGTTAAGAATATCGCTGTCTTATGGAGTATGACGCCGTGTAGCTTGGTATATAGGTACTTGGGCTACATAGGTAATTATACGAATATCACAGCAGATGGACTATTTGTCAGCACCTCTGTGTGAACCTCAAAAGTGGCATGTATTCGAAATTTTACAGAAAACTGCAGACAAGTTCGCTCGAGCGGTAAAGCGTCGGTCTAATCGGGGGTGCGACCGGGCGGCACAACGGCTATCCTGAGTGAGCGTTCACACTGCGTCCGTCAGTTCCTCCAGGAAAATCTCGGGACAAATCCTCTAATTGGGCCCTTATATGTTTGTCGCAAATTCTTCCCGGTTTGTCACTTTGTAGTAATTCTACCACGCTATGCCATGTAGTCTGAGCTGATTTCAGCGTTGTTAAATAAACAATAAGTAAACAGATCTACGATTATATTACTCGTGCTTCCACATACCTTGTCATTTCTGAAAATCGTGCAACAAAAAAAAAAACAGTGTGACTAGAAAATGTTACTACCCAACTTCTCTTGAGTAATATAGCTTCAGTACAGGGGTGCTGATAAGTCCTTAGCCCAACCAGGAAGGAAAAAAGCTAATGTTTCTGTCAGAATGGTATGAATTTCCTTCGGCGTCTTGCCTTGGGGGGGGGGGGGACTTGATGACAACTCGCGTCTCGATGTTGATGAATTCACGCGCGTCCCTGACATGCTTCCGAGCTTGTTTCATTCCTAGTCGGGCTAAGGACTTATCAGCACCCTGGTATGACTAAATATCCAAATTTGACACTCTTCTTCACACAGGTTTTAGGCCTAATAGGCTGTTCACACAAAAGATTTATTTTTACAAAGTTTTTAAAATTGAGCGAATCCGGGCGAGGATAAGCATGTTCAAGTTTGGGCGGGTTTCCAGGCCATTTGTTTTTCTGAAAGTTTCGAAGTAACGCTGAATTTAAAGAGGGCGTCACAGGCAAGTTATTATCGTCTTTTATTTTCGTGGCAGCACAAGTGTTACGTTATGGAGTCTCAGGTTTCATCTTGCTCACAAAGAGCTCACTCTCCAGTGCAGTGAATAGGTCTAATGTTTGGATCACTTGATTTACCCGGAACTTGTGTTTCATGAATGATTTCCAAAATAAAGGGCAATCATTTGTCGAACTATATCCAGGTCTTTGTAGTACAAACGCAATAGATTTTCTGCACAATATAACTGAGGCTTTAAATACAATTTCCACCTACATCAGTCACTAATAAGCTGCAAGATATTAATATTGCTTTTTTAAAATTATTGATAGAAAGCCCAAGAAAAATTAAGGTAATTAAAAAATGTCGGCCCCACGTAGAGCCAAGACAAGCAATATTTATGAAAAAAGAAATAAAAATATAAGGTTTAATTTCACAGGCGCCTTCGGCCTGAGAAATTACGGGGCTAAGTGTTCATTTGCAGGCTCTTCCAATGACGAAACTTCGTGCGGAAAAATGTGGCGAACGTTAAAAGGAGAAACGATTGCAAAGTATTTCTACAGTGCCTTAGATATATTAATTAAATATAATGGCTAAGTGGAAGATTAATTATTTGGTTACAGCAAATAATCTTTAAATTCCCTTGCAACTGCTGTCTGATAACTAAAGCGAAATTTGGTTATATGAAAAACTCGTATCTGATTAACCTTTTGACGCCTAATGTCAACTAGAGTGGTCGTACCGCACCGCTAACCTCTAAAGTTGCATTTTATATATTTATTCAACAAATATAGGTACTGAATATTTTAAACATGGTATATAATTTCGGTTTTTTTTCTCTTCAAAATGCAGTTTGTTTCATAATTCTAACATATTTGGTTCATGTATTATTCACATTTTATATACAGAGTGTGCTAAAATTAAAAAAAAAAATAATTCCGGCGCCAAAAGGTTAACGGAAAGATATGAGCTACAGACATCAAGGCTGCTTTGTTCATGGTTATTGCACAAGTTAAAAGTAAATTAAGTTGTTTGATTCTGCTCGTGAAAGCCGCATTGTGATATGAAATTTCACCTATAATAAAATAAATCTGATTTCAAAGCCCCTTTATGATATTTTTTGTTTTGTTTCTTAATCGTGAAATTTTTATGAATTATTGAAGTCCTTGTTTTCATTTATACTGTCTTATCTATAGCATATCGCTGATTTAAAAATCCTCAAAACAATAAGACTTAAAAATCTCGATCTAAAACTTATGTCACTTTTTTCTGTGCACGTTCTGTTCGCTCCGTTATGTACTTAGGAAACTGATTTTCAGATTGGCGTAAAAATTCACAAGGCTTATCGTGCAACTTTTAAACCGCTCTGTTTCGTCCAGTATTAAATGTAATTCCAATTCATCAACAGCATTCTCAAATTAGCCTAAGAAATGCGAAGTTAAAAGTAGATGGAGGAGATCGCATAATGAGGAGCTCTGTGATTTGCGCTCCTTAACGAATACTATTCGACTAAACAAATAAAAAATATGAGATGGGTTGGGTGTGTAGCATGTGTTGGGGAGATGAGAAGTGCATAGAAATTTTTGGTGGGGAAACCTGAAAGATCCCAAATGGAACAAATAGATTTTGATGGAAGATAGAAATAATTTGGATCAACAAGAAATCATTTGGGATTACGGGCTGGGTTAATCTGGCTCAGAATAAGTACAGGTAGTGAGCTGTTGTGAACGCGAAAATCAAGTTTAATTGTTTATAAAATTAGGAAATTTCTTCACTGAGGAAATGTGAGCTACTAAATAGGAGTTAGTTCGTTTATATTTGGTTAGTCAATTTTTGAAACTATCCAAAATTAAATTTTAAAGCAATTAATTCAAATGTTCTCAAATTTGTTTAATTTTGACCGAAAACCGGAGAGAACCAAAGAATTTAATGGCGGAATAGTCTAGGATAAGGTAATATCTGAATGAGACAATATTATTAACTTCAAAAAATAGTTAAGGTTAAAGAAGTTCCTGGATGAAAACATGAATGAATTTTTGAGATAGTTAGCCTTTTTATCATTCCAGAATGAAATCTTTAAAGGTCAAAAAGTAAAACAAGATAATACGAAGTTCCGGCCTGAATTAATTTATATCACCTGTCCTGTAATAGATTTTTGTGTGCACAGTGTGAGGTCTTCGGTTTACAGAGAAGCAATTAATTTCTGGCTATTCTGAAAAACTATCGCATTTTCCAGGAATCGCACATAATGGTCTGTAGATTAATATGAAGTTAAAATTGCAGGATAATGGCAGCCTACTTACTACCATACTACATAATCTCCCGCCGAAAGTATGGGTGTCTGTATCTTGTGAGTGTTATTTGCTGCCAGGTAGAGGTCTTCGCGACGGGCTGCCGATCCCCCGTTCAGAGGCGTCTTAGTGAGTGTGCGTGTGTTACTGATTTATCAAATGAAATAATAACCTTCTACACTAAAAACGAGTAAATAAAAAGAGGTCAGAATAAATAGAAAAAGGTATTTAATAATTTATTACACTAACAATAAAAATTTTGACGTTTTGCTGACCGTGCATCTCAGTATATTTATCTCAGTAATTAACCAACTTGACGCACAAAATTTTTGTTTTACAATAAGTTTCTTTCATGTCTCTACATGTTTCGAGCACATTTGCTTATCATCAGGAGGTCAAAATTGCATTACACAGCCTCTGGTATCATCACACCTATACGTGGCCATCTCGTGCGCAGGTTGAGAGAAGACTGACCAGTCCTTTCTCAACCTGTGCACGAGATGGCCACATATATGTGTGATGATACCAGAAGCTGTGTAATGCAATTTTGACCTCCTGATGATTAGCACATGTGCTCGAGACATGTAGAGACATGAAAGAAACTTATTGTAAAAAAAGTTTGTATATTAAGTTTGTTAATTACTGAGATAAATAGCAATAAAAAGTCAACATTCTCAAAACTGAACTTTATACTGTCTAAGGATGAATTATATATTTGCTATTTTTTAAAATATATATCTGGTTCTTGATTTTAAGCTTTCGCCGTGTCCTGTATGTAATATGTTTTCTTTTGGGTAATTCCCCGGCGTCACAATGCTAATAGCCGACGTTTCGGAACCCTCTATCAGTTCCATCTTCATAGGCA
>Ga0136643_10005268_pt1 | contig 18159 bp, 5 predicted proteins | sample TergutLab28metaG_FD_96883 | JGI IMG/M metagenome (GOLD analysis project Ga0136643, IMG submission 96883) | Labiotermes labralis P1 segment gut microbial communities from Petit-Saut dam, French Guiana - Lab288 P1 (version 3) (version 3) | ecosystem: Host-associated > Arthropoda: Insects >...
AGGGCAAAATGCCTGTTTTTGTGTAGTAAGGTATACCATTTGTAAAAGAAAAAAAAAAAAAGAGCGTGGGGGGGGGGGGGGGGGGGGAAGAGGAAATAAATTAATTATTGAGAGGTGGCCTGTGCGTGTGGGGAAAACAGCTGATGTCTTTCACTTATACAACTTATCTTTTAATCTTTGTGTTACGTTAATGAAAGGCGCAATGTTGAGTGATGCAACTTAGAACGGTTTATGTGCCGAAATCTAGCTCTGAGGGCAAGAATGTTTTGAGCTTTCGTGGCGTGTAGAAGGACAAGTTTACCTTTAGATTATCCGAGAAAACGATGTTCAAACGCGTCCGTGTAACGTGTTTCATATGTTCTGTCCCTAAAACTTGTAAGATGACAGTGAAACAGCTCTACTGGGTTTAAAGTTGAACGAGAACTACCTGCGTTCCGGTAAGCTGCAATTCAAAATATTTAAAACCACAGAACATCATTAAATTACGTGCCTAATACTCGAGTACCTTACATTATGCAGCTAAAACAAAATATTTTGTCCTTGTTTCGCACGCAAGGCAATACTTACTTACTCCATGTTGCAGAGTCCTTCTTGAGAAGCTAACTGGTTTGCAGCTAGTCAAGAAATTCCCCGTATTTCACGGAACCTGAAGGTTCATTACCACACCCACAAGCTTCCGCCACGTGTCTCTATCCTGGGCCAGTCAAATCCAGTCCATATACCCACATCCCACTTCCTGGAGATTCATCCTAATATTATCCACCCATCTACGCCTTGGTCTCCCCAGTGGTCTCTTTCCCTCCGGTTTCCCCACCAAGACGCTATACACCCCCCTCTCCTAACCCATACGCGCCACATGCCCAGCCCATCTCATTGCACGCAAGGCAATATTGAATTTATTTTTGCATTAACATTTCAACATTTTTAATTTGTTTTCTCACGCAGTCGACATTAGACAGAATGTTATGGCCCAAGGCTGTATTATATTAGTCTTTCAGCTATTAGCTTTCTTTCCTTGCTGAGAAGGAAAAAGACTTTTTAGAGTACTCTGCATCTGTTTTTATATTTGTCTGTGAGTCCCGAGTTTGAGTTTTTGAAATTTACCGACGCTAACGAAACTTATTATCTCTTTAAGCCTTTGTAGAAATAAGACAAATCTCCTGAGCCGCTTATAGAATTCTTTGCAGCTCGCACTTAAATCTTGTACAACATTTTTCAGCGAGTATAGATGCGGTCATAAATTTAAATAGAACTCCTGAACACAGTGGCACTGTCTGCACCGAACATCTTATCAAAATATTCTTATTGTTAATGCTTGAGCCATAACTTAACGTAAATTATTTTTAATAAATGATTGCGCAAATCTCCATTCGTGTGCATCGTCAAGTGACACTGATATGGTGAAGTGACGAAGGTTGCTCTAAGAGACGGCTTTTCGCTTGTATTCGTGAGGTGACAGGTTCGAATTTCCTTTAAGTTAACGAATGTTTCTGCCTAATGTTTTCTTAATGCCTCACGTTACTGTCGACTTAGTACTTTAATATACCACGACCTCAACGTTACTGGAATTCATTATTAATTGAAGGTAATGATTTTAAGCGACATGGTATTATCATTAATCAAACTGCGAATAAATTAAATAGATAGTAATGTTGCCATCACAAACAATACATTATTTGCCGACGTTAGATTGTAGAAAATTAAGAAAATGTGTGAACGGTAGCCACAGTTTTTGTAGTTGATTAGAAACTACTTTCGTTTCCTGAGTCATTATACGTTGTTATATGTTGTTGTATGTCCCAATCTTGTGTTGTTGTTTACTGTGTACTTGTAACAACTTTATTGAAATTTGGTGTGATATAATGTATGTGAGAGATTAACCCTTTGAAGAATGACAAAGTTCAGTTAATTTTCTGTTGAAAACAACCCAACTTCTGGAAGAGCACTGCTTTGTTTTCAGGTTCCTAGTGTTTGGCTCCTGTTTTTTCTGATAAGAGTTGTAATTGGATACAGATTAGTATGGAGCATTGCTCGGATGTTACTGACGGGAAAATCAAAGTACACTGTGGAAAGCCCATCACTTCGTTTACCACACATCGTACATACACTGTCCCTATAAGGAACCCGGGCTTCCACAATAAAAAGCCGAAGCCACACCTTGTATAACAATTTAGGTCGTCCCTCACAGAGATCAGAATCCGTGTAAGTGAGGAGAGCTAATCGGATAAGGCTGTTCAGGGAAGTGATACATTCATACTGAGAATATCAGGAAACGTACTAATGTGGTGTGTGGCAAGATATGAATCGTCTTAATGTTACGGGGAACAGCACATACGCTTACGGCTGGGCTTGATGTAATTAAATCATTTTTGGGAGAGGCCATCCCGTTGTGTATTAGGAAAACTGTGTAATATATTATGCACCATCAACACACAACATACATCAAACAAGATGCAATAATTACAATTAGGTGATATTTGGCTACATGTTTCGGCCGTGACTGGTCATCTTCAGGCCAACTAAAAACAACAAATAAAGTATAGTAAAAATGTTACCCGATGGGATCCCATTTCGTTCGCATTAAACTCCTTATGTTCGATGTTCGATGCTCGATGTACTACGTAAGGAGTTTATTCGTTATGTAGTACATCGAACATCCACGGCATTATAACTAGTGACATCATACCACAACAAAATGTGAGTCTCAGTACTACTACACGTATTTAAGTTACGTACGTGTGCTTCCCGTGATACTTACCTTCCACGAGAATCTGTGACATTCCCAAGCCTAATAATGAGTTTATCAACAATAACTACAAGAGTAGAAAAACAACTGGAAGATCGTGACTTGGTGTATACAAAAAACAACTCTTGGATGGACTACACAACTGTGTGATCCCACATATACATACGAGACGCAATAGGCAAAAATTAATATCTACTCTGGTAACGTAGCACGAATTCCACTTTATTGTTGACATATACACAATACTATTAGTGTATGAACCATTGTGAGGTCTGAATACAGTACATGAAGGTCTAGTTTTACCTTTTTACTGTACTATTCCACTGTTTTAATCTTAAGTAAGAATTTTCTTATTTTATCAAGGTTTAATGTGAACGAAATGGGATCTCATCGAGTAGCATTTTTACTGTACCTTAATTATTGTTCTTAGTTGGTCTGAAGGTGGCCGGTCACGGCCTAAACATGTAGCCAGATATCACCTAATTGTAATTATTGCATCTTGTTTGATGTATGTTGTGTATTGACGGTGCATAATATATTGTACATTAATTAAATCAACTGTACAAACTTCTGAAGTGTATGTGAAATTTATTGCATGAAAATGATGTTATATAGGAGTAGGCATACTTCAGGATATATTTGACTTTTATTTATCCTTTCATACATTCCTTTACACAAACTAAGGTATGCATAAAGAATATTATCTCTTGTACAAAATATCTGACTTGAATTCATATAATTAATTTAAAGCTTCCATCTCTCTCCGTACCTTATGTCCTTTTCTTTCCATTTTCCTCATCTAGATACGAAATCTTGTGTTAAACCTACATTTACATCAGTGAGAGGGGATGAAGTGAATGGTAGCTGCAATGGAGTCACCTCTACAGGGACCTTCTGAGGCACATTTCGTATTCAAGACGGCTTGTCTGCATGTGACACGCAATTCGCAATGTTTTTCTCTTTCTTCTTCCGCTCCACTTGATAGCAATTAACTGTTTCCAGACGTGTGTTGTTCATTTCCTCTGCCATGTCACCCGTCCTTTCGTCGTTTCTCATTTCCTATACTTTGCGTCTTTTTTCCTATTGTACAAGTAGTCCGTACGTCAGCCACATTGTGAAGCGTGGGGCGTCGGAAGGCTGAGTCCAGGGACGTAGATTAAGGGTTTTGGAAATCAACACCAATTCTGTTACCTCTCGTACATTGTAGGTAAGAATTCAAAGAAGCTCTTGCGCTTTTGTATGGATTTCAACGCCGGTCGTCCTCTTGTAAGTGTTAATGGCGCCCCTTGTTTCTCTAGAGCTTTATAAATGTCACAGACTTATAATTTTATTGTTATTAATTGGCTTCTCGCTTAAGGAAAAACGAAACCCTTAGGTTGGTTATGTCTGAAAATCCAAGCCTTGGAAGAATGTTAAGACCAGAGAGAGAGAGAGAGAGAGAGAGAGAGCGAGAGAGAGCGGTTCGGAGGGGGTGGTAAAGGGACAATGGACAGTAATTAACTCCCCTAAAACAGAATTTCATAATTTATGTTATTCAGTAAATATTAAGATGGATCTTCAGGAAGTAGGATATCGGGTGTGGACTGGATCGAGCTGGTTCAGGATAGGGACAGGTGACTGGCACTTGTGATTGCGGTGATGAATCTTCGGGGAATTTCTTGAGTAGCTGATAAATCTGTTGGCTTTTCAAGAAGGACTCTGCTCCATGGAGTAAGTAAGTAAATATTAGGCCAATTCTATAGAAATCAAATAGGATATAATTGGCGCGATATTTAACGTCCACGTGGATATGAGAAATGCACGTGGAATTTTAGTTCTGAAACCGGGAGGGTAGAACCGACTTAGAGACCAAAACTTTCATTGACGGTGAGAGGGTGAGGGGGTTATGTTATGTGTCTTATGGGTTTGGTTTGCTTATGTATGGATTGTAATAAGCTGCTTTAAGTGGGGCTGTGGTGACGGTTTCTTACAAATACTTCGGTGGACTGTCACGTTCCATAGTAAAAATTGAGTTTCCTGCATTTCTCCAAGAAGAACTCTGCTCCACTCAGATAACATTATTATTTTTATATAAGACTGTACGATGTTTTAGCTACTTACAAATTTATCCACAAGGGCTGTGTTTACTTTTTATTTAATTAAAATTTATCTTAGAGTTTAGTGATTTTATTAATTGTACTCTTTCCTGGTCTAAATTTCAATCTTGTAGTTACAAAATATAGGAATACTGTACGCAATGAAACCATTTTATTACTGTAATTATTATTGTTATTGTAATAATTTACATTTGTAACTTATAAGTTATTTCACTACGCTGGCAGGTGGTAAGATTATTTAGGATCACTGATACGTGATTGAGTGTGGAACATTGATGAAATGATGCTGATAGCGAAAACTGAGGAAAGGAAAAATACACAAACTGTTGATCATAACATGAATATCTTCATTATCCTTATTGTTGCACCGTGCATTTCGTAGAATCACTTTAATTATCAACCAACAAATACACTTACATAAAACTTCACATTAAAACACTTAAAATCGCTCCGATATGTTTCGATCCTAAGATCATCTTCAGGGAGCTACGTTGTCCCTTTCTAAAGTTATTTTAAAAACATTCACAAAATAATTCCATTATATTAACAGGGTGTTGTGGCAGCATATCGTGTTGTGTAAGAGTCTCTCACTACGTAACACACGACACACACCGTGGCCAGACGCATCCCCAACAACGTACTCTTCGGTACTGTACGTAATACAACTTTCATTCAGTTGACCATGTGTGACTTACGAGGTCGTCATAAGGCTAGACACGTTTATTTGATATCACAAGTGAATACTGCATGAAGCAGTCATGGAATGTACAATTTATCGACTTTTATGCCTTACATTCGTTACTTGCTGCGTTGCGATTTCTTCATTCCTTATTGTTATTGATATAGAATGTTTCATTGTCTATCGTTTCTTGTTAAATATTATACAGTTAGTGTATGAAATTAGATTTATAGATATGCAGTATTATAAACAAAATTAAGTAATACATTGATATTACCCTGTGCGCTTAAAATATGATTTTATCTTTTTCTATTCGATGTCTTGGGTAAAAACATCATAAGTCTAGGCTTTTCTATTGTATGTTTTCTCTTTGTTTTGTTATGCATATTCAAGTTCCTTAGCACGAACACACACAAAAAAATTACGTACTTTAACAAAGAAGATTCTGTGTCAAAATTTCTTACATAATATCTGTTATTTAGACTCATAGATACCAGAAGGATATTAATGTGACTGTTTGTGAGAATTAGAGCTACTTGGAAGTGACGTAGGTTCGTGTCCAGTAGCGTAAATGGGGTCCTGCTCTAGAACGTTGACATATACGTATTTGTTTCTTGATCTTCAGAGGTCTTTAAATTTTGCACGATGATAACAGTCGTGAAGTTTGGGGTTTATGGAGATTTTTTCAGATTTTGGACTTCGGTTGCGTGGCATTGCGTAGTTCTAGCGATAAAGACCAGGGTGTCACATGAATGTGCTATGTCAGTTCCTAGACATTATAACAGTCGTGAAACTGATGTGAATACAATGCCTTACTAGACGAGACTGGGCTAGACTTGTACAGCTTTTTAAGACGAGAAATTTTAAGAGCATAGCTACGTTTCAGACGGCGTGCCATCTCATTTCATATCCACAGCCTTATTCCACTGCATTGCCACAACTCTTACCCCTTTCCGTGACATTTCCCTCAGTCGCCCTGCGGGCCTCCTACTCTCCCCCATCTAAAGAAGCAACTTGGTGTTAAATGACAAAGGACAACAATAAAACTCTAAGATAATCTTCTAGCCAATCACAAGCACGCACTTGCTATTCGCAGGAAGTGGAGTGTAGCCGATTTATTTACTGTCGTCACAAAATTCTTTGCAGAATTAAATGTCCTACTGTCTATGGAACTGGGTTCCTTTATGTCTTCTAAACCGTGCTTTAATTTGGCACCTCATATCGGAGGTTGTCTTTATTATCGGCTGGTTCGTTCTTTGGCTCCATCCTTACCTTTGTCGGTCGATTGATCTTTTTAGTTTATTTTTATTTCCTTCTTAATCTGTGTGTGAATATCAGTGTACCACAGAACACTTCCTATGCTAGTTAATATAGATTCGTTTTATTGGCTCCCCAGATATTTTTGTAGTTTTATTATGTCAAAGAGTAGAGCCATACCTGTTTCTTGAATAAAGCTCAATAGGATTGGCTTCGTAGACAACAAAAGGGCTCTAACTTTCTTGTTAACCTGATTCAGTTATTTAGTTTTGTATCCATAATCACTCGAAAGTTCTGTGCTTCGGAAAGGACCAGCGTTATTCAGAACAGTAGTGTCCAATTTGAGACTCAGTTCAGTAAATGTAAGGTTATTAATGATTTGTTCAGAAAGGGAAATTTTGTAGTCAGAGTAATTGTTATCATTATTTATTACATGTTTTCACTTTTATATAGGGTAGTTACAATTGGATATCTACAAAGTAACATGTTTCTAGCGTATATAATGTTCAGCTTATTCTGTAGTTACAATTCTTGGAGAATATCTGATGTTAGGCTTTTTGTACTTTTACATCAATACTTTCCGAATTTATTATTATTATTATTATTATTATTTATCATCTTTATCCAGGTTATTTAAAATTGTATACCTGAAACAAAAAAAATTATCTAGAATATATATTGTTGCAGCTATTCTAGAGTAACAATTAATGGTACATTATTATTATTATTACGTCCCATGTTAAATGTTTTGTACTTTTCCATGAGCACTCTACGCAGTATGTGTGCAGTGCCCATTACGACTGCTTTCTGTAGTTCTTTCATTTCGTGTTTTCCCGGTATGTTGCTTAGGCTTGTTATTATTAATCGTTATTGCCTTTATGCTGCATAAAGGTGTTTAAAATTACGTGCCTTTGATAATAATAATGATGATGATAATGGTGAACATAATAATACTAATAATAATAATAGACTAGTAATTATTCCACTGTGTATCATTTGGATGACCAGTACTTTAATATGGACCTGAAGGTTAGCCATTTTATATCTCTCGTTGGGTGTGTTTATTAAGCCTTGGTTATCTATGTGCCTAAGGGTAAAGCAGTAAGCAGAAAGAGGATCTTCAAACACAGGGGTACCCCTGTTATCGTGCACTATTTTTTAATTTGCATATATGAAGCCACGTCATTTCATGGTACTGATCTCTGCTCCCCCTTTCTGTAGGCTGTCACATGCTGACGTATTTATTACACCTCATCCATCATATTGTCTTCTATAATGAAATTTCCTCCTCGCTCACACTCCACTTATTTTGTGTTGCATCTTTTATTTCTTCGCCCTCTTGAAATTCGTTCTATCCCGTCATTACCGTATGAAATCATCTGAGTCATTTGTTCTCTTTTAGGTTTATTCTATTCTCCTTTCTTCAAGAAAATGCGTATGTTTTGTTTACTTGTTTAATCAGCATATTTCACGATTGTTTTAAGAATAATTTATGTATTCACACATAATGTGCGATAATTTCTTTTTTCAGTCGTACATTGTAACGAGAATTTTGACTACGTTTTACGTGCAAATTCTTATTTGCTCGTAGAAATGTGAAAAAGAAGTTTCTCAAATATTTCTTTATCTACACTTCGAAGTATTTGATTTATCCATGCTTACATTTGTATACAGCAAATAAACAATTTCCCACAGAAAGCTGCAATCGATTGGGCGACACTCTGTACAGATTCGGAAGGTCTCAAGTTTGTGTCGTAATCCTAGCTGACGGTTTTCATTTGCGACAGATTCAAATGCACGAATGTTTCCTGAATTCAACTCAATCTGCTACCTTCCACGCCGTTTGCTATTCATTATTCATCAATAATTCTATCATTGTACCTCGTTATTGGAAGTGTCTTTCAATAAATCAAGAATAAATATACAAATTCGAAGTACCGATCTAGGCCAGAGGTGCACATTTTTTTTAAATCTGAGATCCGCTTCAAAATTCTAGGGGCCTGAACATAGACGTGATACAAATTCTACTTTTATAACTAACACAAAAATTTAGTCGCCCGACAAACCTGGCGCACGGGATTTTTTTTTTCCATAATTTAGGTTACGTTTTATCATATAAATCAATAAAAGCTTCTGTTTTTTGTAATGAAGTGTGGATGTGTCTATTAATTATTTAGTAAATGCAAGAAATTTGCGTTCTCTAAATATGGTGCTGTACGAAAATATTGGACACAAAAAGCAAGTGACCGCCAAGTATTAAAAAACAGATATTTTAATGCTTTATTTCTTCTATCCCTTTGGCAGCAATATGAAGCGCATCTGGCTTGTTCCAAAGTGAAGTTACATTGTAATCAGGTTTTTTTTTTTCCAAAAGGAGAAGTACCTCTGATAGAAATGCAAATTGCATACACTGTGTTAGGGATTGAGGCAAAGAGACAACTTGGGAGGTGTAAATAGATGTAGGAATTTGCTATTAAATTAGACCTTAAAGAATTGGATTGTGAGGTTGTAAATTGGTTTAAATTGTAACGCGTATTATTTCAGGACTGTGTGTGAGAATTCCATTAAAGACAGAAAATTTTTGTGACTCTTACAGCTATTTTAAACAAGTATTTCTCCCACTTCCAAACGCCTTTCCACATTATTATTATTATTATTATTATTATTATTATTTGCTTGTTAAACCTTACAACGAGAAATGATACGTTCTGAAGGTAGAAAATTTTAAAGTTTACATTACTTATTATGTTACTAGAAGGGGAACTAAACTTACGCTCCGTTGGAAGGAACTAACTTCTGCCACAGGAACCAGAGAGGAAGAGCGTGCATTTACGAAGAACATCCGAAGTTATCCCACACTTGTGCGTGGTGGCAGACACGAAAACTTTCGTAAAATTTAGAAGTTCAAAACGGAGACATAATATCCTACTGAAGCTTATTAGAGGCCGTTACACGCTTTCTACACTAATAATCAGAAATAATAGTCAGTAAAGAAGTATTCTTCTTAAGGTATTTATGGAGCTTTGGTTGGCAGCTGTTTACCGACGTTTCGGGATAGCTTGTCCGTCCTATCTTCAAGGGCCTTCGTTTGACCCTTGGAAGATGGGACCGATAAGCTGTCCCTAAACTTCGGTATGCAGCTGCCAAACAAGGCTGCATAATATCCTAGATGAGCAAAGGCCTCAAGTACAGTAGCAGCGAAAGCATTAAACTCCGCAAAAGTTCTTGTCAATTTTCCCGCAAATTGTCTTAAAGATGTTGACGTTCAAAATGATTAATATTTCGAGAAACTGAGTTGGTATTTGAAAACAAGTGTCAATGAGCCGAGACTGCGTAGTCGGTACGGTGATTAGGCTAAGTTCTGGAAGACCAAGGAGACATATTTCGGTTCAGCAAGTAAGGGATTCTCCGAAGTGTTTAGACCAGCTCTGAGATACATGCAACTTCCTGCTCAACGGGTAACATGGACTGTTCCCCAAACATACTGAGCATAAAACATCTGGCAGGTGAAGATGGATACACACCTTCTTCCGAGACCCAGGTTAAGAATGCGTGGAACTGTACCTCCAAACATTTGTTTACAGCGTTTTGTAATAATAGGAACGCGGTTCATACCTCAAGAATAAATGCATTCGTAATTGTGACGGGGATAATTATTTGCAACAGTTTACTGCTCACGGCAATTTTGCGTATCGTCACTAATATAACTACTTGCCAATATTAACGGTGCGAGAACACTGTCATTAATTTGAAATTCGTGGTTGGTGCTGCTCACATCATAAATGTAATCAATGATGAGCAGAGCTGCTCCTCCCACCCTCACCATTACTACCGTTCCCTTTTGCCTCCTACATACATATATATAGGCCTGTATGCTTAAGCGTGTATGCGAAATTAACAGCCATAATTCAAAGTTGCCATGCACAGCGATGGCCGAAGCTATACGGGAAAGCGTGTTTTAATAACAGTAATGAATTCTGATTGAGCTATTTTATCACGTGTGGGTTATGCACATAATCTACCCATACACAACACTGACTGGCTCTGCAATTATCACTCTCAGAGACATTACACATTGTTTTTCCTTTAGTAGCAGGCCATTTTAGTTTCACAGTGTAATGAAATGAGTTTATCGGAAAATTTGTGAAATGTTGATGAAACTATATATAGGGCGATTGCATCAATCAATGAAGCGATTAATTGTTTATTTACATTGAACTCCTTGTTGCTGCTGTGGACAAATTAAATAACGACGCGACATTTAGCTAGTTTGCGACTATATTTATGTATCTGAATGCGACTATATTTATGTATCTGAATGCTGGGGTCTCATTTTTTATTTATCTGTTTAAATAATTTATATAAAAATAAATTTATTCTTCGTAAAATTTGTGGCTAAATAATTCTGTTTCATTAGTAGCAAACTACACTTATGCATATGTAAACAATTGGTACAGTCAAAAATAAATTTACACTTTATAGTGATTATACAGGAATAGACCATACGTAGATCTCCACTGAGATGTGACCAGATGGTCACATATTTACCAAATGAGAGACTCTTACAAAATTTTACTCGAGAAATGTAAAAGTATAAAGATAACTTCGAAGGTCTAACCGTTGATGTAGGGACATGACTAATTTTAAAGTGGATTCTTGAATATGCGACGCGAGGTTACTGATTGGATTCAGCTGAGTTATATTTGACTGAATGTTAGTTTGTTGTGAACACGGTAATAAATAATCCGGTACCATAAATAAACCATTAATCTTTCGAACGCCAGAGCGACTGTCAGGTTGTTAAGAGGGACTGTGCTGCATGGATTCAGTTCATTAGATTTCTTGCGAATCATCTAGAGGACTTCGCAATGGGTCTGTTCCCCTCCAATGAATGACAAGTCATTGTGAATGAGATGACATCACGTGGGTGATATCTCCACTCATTCTTGAACTCGTCGCTAGGTGGAAGTATGTAGTAACCTTCACGTTCCGGCCGCTTTTTACCTGGGGAAAGAACCGCGGCATGCACTGAATAAGAGACTGGGCGAGTCACATTGGTTTTCTGAATGCTTTGGAAAAATCGAACCACCCCTGCTAGGCTGTCTGTTCTGTAGCCTAGTCGCGATTCCCGGCTGAGTCCTATCGAGTGTTTCAGCACATGTTAGTAAGACTGTCTTTTAAAATTCTTTAATCTTTTAGTCATTCCTTTTGTGTTGTGACAGAAATGCCTGCTGTATGCAGTGTATCGGGAGTCATACCGGAATATTTAATTAATTAAACACCTTGTGACACGAAGATGACGTTCTCAGAGCGTTAAATATTTCAGCTAATCTCTTGTCTCATAGAAAGCTGTGTTTTGCGTGTAATAGCAACATTTTGAAAGAAGTGCTCTCTACCCTGAAGATGGAGTGCTGTTCTATGCAGCAGTGGTACTCGTCTACCCTGAACACAGCATTGTTTCCCTAGAAGAGAACAGTGTAAGAAATTCTGAAGTGTCCAAAGAGTGAAAACAGGAGCATAAGTCTGTCAGTAACTTTCAAGTTTCAGTCCCTTTAGTTACTTTATTTAAAGTGATGTAATGTAACCCACTTGATCTATTTTTGCCTATTTCATCTATTGGTGTAACACGTGATACACGCCAATTGAACAGATGGCCATGAACTATTTGAAAGAAAGTGCTGTGGTTTATGACAAATAGGAACGCGACTGACTTGCTTTATTATTTTGTGAGTGTCAACCATAGCCACTGAAAGAAATTATATAAGAGTAAATTTTGTTGTACGGGAGTTAAAACAGCTTACCAAATTCCCGCAGTATGTATAATGACTGCATGCTAGGCGGTTGGGCTTCAATTCCTTGCAGTAGTTGGGTTAATCATTTTTATCACTTTGAATTCGTTAATGACTGTTTATCTCGCCATTTCACGGTACAGAATCTGAGCTAGTGAAAAGGCAGTAATTTAACAGTAAACATATAAATAATTAATCAGATAAATCAATAAAAAAATAAGGTACATAATTTTTTCACTGTTGGAGCAGCTTCTTTAGACTGACTTCAAGAGACAATAACTCAGTTTTATACTTCATTGTTCTCTCATTGAGCGCTGTTCTGTCACCATAATAACTGCCTGGCGCTCCGAATATGTTCCTTATGCTTAAACAATTAAAATATCTCAGACATTGCGACTTCCTTCAGGCCAGGTGTTTTCATTACGAATGTAGTTGGAATTATTAGTGCGGTGAAGAAGATAGACACTTTACAGGAAGGGGAGTTTCCAAAACTGCTGATAAATAAAAGATAATTTTAGAAAATATTCTTTCGTTTGTATTTCATTTACCTTCCACCAGGGCACAGCTATTCTTGTTACATAGCCTTTAAATGCCTGGAAAAGTAGCAGGTTAAAAATGTCCGTTACTCTTATAATCACACTGGGTGAACAGGACCAACTGCTGACCATTGATACTTTGTATTTCAAAATGTGAAAGTATGTCTGCTTTTTGTTCTTCAATTTTGTGTTTCCCATGGTTTCGTAACAACAAAATAGCACGGGTTTACACACTATAACAAGGGGCTTTCTAACTTCCTGCCATCCAAGAATAGATGAAAAGAGCGGACAAAAATGTGTATCCGTGTTTGATAACAGTTGCTAAGATTTCTGTTTGTGAAGTAGAAAGTTTCTACCGTTGTGTAGGGATGTCAAAGTCACGTAAAATTTACAAGGTCCCGGCTGGTCTAAATTGGGTATATTCTTACTTCACAGCTATTGAATACAGCTGCACTTTCTACAGACTTGTTATCTTTTGTTAAGGGTATTTTGATGTGACCATGAAAACTGAGTGTCATGTACAGAATTATCTTTCTGTAGCTATGTGTAGGACCCACAGCATCTTTTGCTAAGTTCCGGAAGACCGTATCCAATTGACTGAATTTAATTTTCAGATAGTCGTAGGTCGTACATTGTAGTTGCGAGATACCTCTTGCAGACGAACTAAGTACACGTAACCTTAATGAAACTTGCCTATTGTGACGTTCCTGTGGTGTCTACAAGTCCAGTCGTTATTGCCTCTTGAAAGGAATTGCACTTCCCCCCTCCCCCCCTCGCTCCTGTCCTTAAACTACAACGCTTGAAATGATTGTACGTAAATCAGTGCCTACAGACTGTGGGTTGCAACTCTGTATAGCTCAAAATTGTTGCTTACAGAATAATCCGATCATGTCCTTTATATATTGAATACCTGCAGCCTGGCTAATGAGCTGGGATAGTGTAGACGTTATTAGAGACTTGATCGGAGCTGGACGGTCTGGAGATTGAAACCCGGTGGGGACGAGATTTTCTGTTTCTTTCCAGATGGGCCCTGGGGCGCATCCGGCCCCCTATACAATGTGTACCGGATCTCTAGGTGGGGTTAAAGCGGCCGGGGCGTGACGACCACCCACCCACATCTGGCGCCAAGGTTTAAGGATGATTAGATCTGTATCCTAGGCCTACTCCCCCTCTGAGCCTTCATGGTTTGTTCCAGTGTGAACTGTACCTATACTTACACAGACCGCCTCTTTTGTTCACACAGTATCATGTGTCATGGACGCAAGAAACTGTCTCTTGGCTTAGTGTGAAAGTAATCCCGAAGGTAAAAATTCTTGGAGCAATATATCACCTTCCTCTCTTTCTTAATGGTGAGGTGGTTAAGAAGAGTAACTTCCTTACTGGTATACGTTTTGACAATTTGCAATGCACTGGCACATTGTTCACAGAAACAATGAAGCGATTTTTCATGGTGTTATCGCAATCTAAACGGTTTAGGAAGCGGTGTTTCCAAAAAACAAGATAATCGTGAATGTGTAACATACCTTCTATATACCGCGTAAAATAAAGCTATAACTGGTCATAATATCTTACTCAGGACTTTTGTTACTTGTCTAATAATCTAACCGATTTTTAAGCCATTCATTTGGATAACAGAAAAAATAAACGACTCAGCCAACATTCCGATAAACACACAGCCATTTAAAATCCCCTTTCTTTTGATTAGTTACACAATAATTTAATATTTAAGACTCTGATAAAATACGACAGGCAAAATAAGACTTTCTTGGCTGTTTATTAACAATACTTGTAGCCTGTGGAATAACGTAGTTAGAGAGGCAGACACATACCTATTGACAGACAGGCTACGGATCCCTAACAGTCTGGTCAAAAGACTGTCGTATAATAGATGCCGATTGCTACCTAACATTCAAAATAGCTAAGTCTTAGCGCGAGACAGCCAGCCAGTCAGCCATTTAAGCCAGCAGGCGGCCTGTCTGTTGTTCCAACGTGCTGCCGGCCGACCGGAGTGGCAGCAGCAGTACGAATAGGACGGGAGTCTGGCAGCTCCATGGCAACGATGCTGCTGATTTATGGCGATGGAGAATGCGAGAAATGAAGGGCAGGCGAGGCGGACAGACAGGCGGTGGCTCCGAAAGAGGGGAGAGAATGGGATGCAATCCGGGAGAAATCCAGATACAGGGAGCTTGCTTGCTCCTACTGCTGCCTGGCTGGATGGATGGAGTGAAATAAAGGGAGAATGACCTTAACCCGGCGCAGTACCGTCAACATCATCTTTCTAACCGAATGAAGCGTTGTTTTCTCTTTAGGGAGCCACGAGTTTGGAACCGAAAATGAAAAATCGAACAGCTAAACCAGAGCTCACTCCATCACAGCTTCCACACTGTTATGGTTTATAACTATCTTCATCGACTGCCGGAGTCTGTGGCGATTTACCTCCAGTTCTCAATAGGTCTTCTTCCTCACCGGAACGACTTTAAACACTGACTGGGTACGATATCAGTTATTAGGACTTGCAGCTGGTGCATGTCAAATTTTTTTACTTTAAATCATGGCAGACCCGTTAATTATCTACACTTATGCCTCCTCGTGATCTCTTTTAAATTTTTTTTTCCATTGATTAAGAATAGAGTAATGACGAGAATAGTTGGTCTTATGAGAGATGGCTGTAGTTGGAGGGTAAAGATAATTACGTAGCGAGGAACTTCATAATTTGTGTTCTTTTCTAGACAGACTTACATTATCTTCACCAAACAAAAGAAGTTGGAAATGCTGAAAATGAAAAACTCACCCGTAGATAGATGTGAAACTTAGAATACATAGTGGTGAAGAGTGAAGAGGAAAGGCGACTTGTACAATTAGGCATAGAATGAAAGATAGTATGAAATTGTGTCTTAAAGAACTAGCACGAGCATTTGGTGACTGGATGGAATTGACACAGGATTAGATGAATTGTCGAGCTCTTGAGAACGTAAATATTTTTTTCGTATATGGTAGAATTCTGTGACCACATGACCGAACTTCACTTTGCCAAGGAAGAGCGTGTTAACGGATTATTGAGCGTAATAAATAGGTTCTGCACGAAATTTCAGTACAGTCCGTACAGCTATGACACATAAGCCAGCCAACAGACAACTCAGCATATGCACTTGTGCGAAATACATCTCTGGTCGTCTCTCGCCTGCTAGAACGTCTGAAGGCATGTGTCTGCGTTATTAAATTTAGTACGAACTTCACTGTGAATAAAGTCATCCACATTTAAGACGTGGTCATCACGCGCTGTTCCGACTTTGCATCAATTAAGACTATTGACTGTTAGGATCAAGCCCTTAGTACTGTCACCTTTCATAACGTAATATCTGGCCTGTGATAATGACCTGTGTAAACTGTGTTTTACGATAAATTGGTACAGGTGTCTGGAAGTTATCATAAAATATCCGATACATCATTTAAAGTCTTGGAGACATTTTCTGAACCCTAAAGTTAGTTTCTGCACTTCGAAATAATCTTTGTTTTGGAGCGGATCACTATCAAAATAAAATTAATGAAAATACAGGTAATTGTTTTGAAATTTTATATAAAATGTATATATATATATATATATATATATATATATGTGTGTGTGTGTGTGTGTGTGTGTGTGTGTGTGTGATATTTTATAAGCTGTTCGATTCACATTTCTTGCACTGGTTCTTTTTCATTTCGAAATAATTTTGGTGTAGTTCTACAATCACAGTGCACTACATTTCTACTTATATTATTGAATATGTTGATCCTCATGACTTCCTTTTTCCATCAAGGGTTGAAGAATTTGAACTAAATTGTAGGCTGGCCTCTTGTTTGTAATGATGAAGGTTATTAAAAGGTTTCAGATATTCTTTTGCCTTGTACGGCATGCAGTAACGTCAGAACATGCAACTGTACGGGTGGTATCTAGAAGCTGACTCCTGTTGTTAGTTACAATCTGGCCGTCATATTTCAGTAAGCCACAAACCAGTTTCATGTTATAGAACGTGCGTTGTTATTCCGTTATTTCCGAACGTCACCATGTACCGTAATTTATAGGAACCATAACTCCCATTCCTATTGACACTGTATAAAGACAGATGAAATATATTATTTTTCTAATATGAATAGTTCCTTTTTTCTGCCCTGAATGGAACAGAATAATGCGTAGAGGCTAACACTGTGTATTATCTAGGGAATCGATTTGACAAAAGGCATAAAGTGTGAAATCAGGTAGAATTATTGTATATCCAAAAAGGAATTTGATTTGTGGACTTGTTATGTTATATTTCAGCAGATCATAAAAAGTATTAAGCTTGCTAGTAGTTGTATGTGGACGATGAACGGCGTTAAAAAAAATATTTATAACGACTCGTTGGTGCAAAATGCGATTTCATGTCTAAGTACTTAAAAATGAACTTCATATTCCTTTGATATATACCTAAGTAGGTCTTCTTACATTACAATATTATAAAGTAGAAATATTTTTCATATTTCAGACGGATGAGGCGTTTTAAAATATACTGCAAGTTAAAATCGCACAAAGCAGTATTAAAATAAGAATATATAGTTGTATCGGTCGATCGCTTTCCAGTTGCTTCTCTTTCATGAATCGCCTAATATTTCCATTTCAATAAAATCTTGTCCTCTCTCTTCTCCTCTCTCTGTTCTCCAAATACAAATCACATGTCAAGCACAGAACCAGTAACCAGTTCGCAGGTTTGTCGACGTCATTACCCATGTAAATTCTCCACAGCACTATATACATATATATATACTTTCTCAAACCCACTTTTAGTGTAGTTTAACACATGCATTTACTTTCAACTGTACAAACCAGCTTGAACTTACATTTTGTCTACTTTTTATTTCCAGACCAGCTTTAGTATTACTGAAGAATAAAAACCAACCAGATGCCACTTATTATTTTATTGTACTTCTTATAGGCTCAACATGTTTCGGACAGTTCTATGTCCATCTTCAGGTGCTCGCGACTATACTGTTGATTAGCACATTTATCGTCTCGCCCTTGCTCTACTCTGTCCTGTGA
>Ga0136643_10005271_pt1 | contig 18156 bp, 9 predicted proteins | sample TergutLab28metaG_FD_96883 | JGI IMG/M metagenome (GOLD analysis project Ga0136643, IMG submission 96883) | Labiotermes labralis P1 segment gut microbial communities from Petit-Saut dam, French Guiana - Lab288 P1 (version 3) (version 3) | ecosystem: Host-associated > Arthropoda: Insects >...
ACTGTATATTGTGAAATATTTACTGTGGTTGTGTATGACTGTATACTGTGAAATATTTACTGTGGTTGTGTATGACTGTATATTGTGAAATATTTACTGTGGTTGTGTATGACTGTATACTGTGAAATATTTACTGTGGTTGTGTACAACTCTATATTGTGAAATATTTACTGTGGTTGTGCATGACTGTATATTGTGAAATATTTACTGTGGTTGTGTATGACTGTATACTGTGAAATATTTACTGTGGTTGTGTATGACTGTATATTGTGAAATATTTACTGTGGTCGTGTATGACTGTATACTGTAAATATTTGCTGTGGTTGTGTATGACTGTACACTGTGAAATATTTACTTTTTCATTCAGGTTTTTCTAGGCTCTAAGTTTTTTTCCCTTCCTTGATTGATAGTATTAGTCTCAGAGCCCCGTATACCTAGTATTGGAAACTTCACCCAGTTTCCTGTAGCACGCAAAATTTGCCCTTCCGCTAGATGTGGGACAGCTGCAAGTTTGGTACGCAGTGATATCGACAAATGGAGAAAGCAAATTAGATTCTTGCAACAGATTTTACGCTAGTGCGATATTTCATATGAGTTACGGTTTTAATTATTTAGATACTTTGTGTTCCAATTTAAGTCATAAATACAGTTTTTGTTTATTGTTTTGTTGTGTTGTTTGTGTAATTTCTGTTGTAAGTATTTTGTGCTAGTATCGTAATTGGCCTTTGCGCTGTTAAGCTAGCACTTTAATAAATGAGAACCGAACTGATTGTAGCTATCACTTGAAGTGCCGCCTGGGGTGGCCGCAATACTCGCCCCCTCCCCATAGCTACACCCCTGCGTAAGAAGCATATCATGACTATTAACTGCTTGGGAATCTGAGAGATGTAATGGTAAGGATGGCAGCAGTGACAATTGCTGCTCTGCTGCAGTGAAGAACAGACCCACCAAGGTAAACACGACAGAAAGACAGAGGAAGAAACAAAGACAGGAAGTGGATAAGACAAGAAGAAAGGCAGAAACAAGAGACAAACCAAGAATGAAGGGGGAAAAAAGGGAAGAAGGAGGGAATGAAGGAAATTTTACCCTGTCTATGGGGATTCTTTTCACAGTCTCTTCTCCAGGATGACAAATTTGTCACGAAACCAGAGGGTCGCTCTCCCACCTCCCATTTCTGAATCCCACACGTCCCTCAGTACACCACATTTTTCCGCGCGTTCCTTCAGAAAATGCCCGATGGATTACCGTACGAGGTTGCAACTGCTGTTCCAGTCGCTACATTGTTGTACGTTACCACCCAATATTCTTCTCATTACGACACGGAACAGGAGACTAGAGAGTATGCTATGATGCGAGGCTTCATAATTTGTAATACCAAAAATTATTAAGTATTTAAATCAAGGAGGATGAGATGGGCGAGATACGTAGCGAGCTCGGCAAGATCAGAAATACGTGCAAATTTTAGTGGGGAAATCTGAAGTGACGATACAGCTGTTGATATCTAGGTGCAGGTGGCGCATGAATATTTAAATCAATCTTACAGAAAGTGGGTGCAGGAAGGCGAACTGGGTTTGTCTGCCTCAGGACAGGGCCAAAATCGCTGTAAACCTTCGGTTTGCATTAAATGTACGAAATTCTTTACCAACTTTGTCACTATCTGCTTCCCAAAAAGTATTCTGCTCCCACGAGATGATCAGTTAATTAGACAGTTCATTAGTCACACACAGAATGTTCGAAGAATATCCAAAGCCAGTCTGTTAATTGACCGTAACGTTCACTGCCGCCATGCATACTCTACTGACGTAATACGTAATTATGATTTAAGAACTCTCCTCGTGCATGTACAATTTGCATTGTGGGGAACTTCTAAACTACAGAGTTTTCATAGACTAGAATTTCAGTCCAAGAACATCAATAAATAGCTGCTGTGACGCCTCAGCCCGAATTTTAAGTCATACTGTGTTAGAGTCGTGCCCAATCGATATATGAAGCGGATACTGTGGACACGACGCACACTTGGAGCGTCGTCAGACGGTGAGTTGCGTCGCGCGGAGGATTGTGGGTCGGGTGGAACGAGATGGTGTTGATGGAAGCAGCCTGACAAAAAAACATGGCGGACACAGAGTTTGAAGAATTCCGACACTATTTCGAGAGACTGCCACAGCACATCAAGGCCCCAGCGCACAGCTATACGTGAGTACATAGCCATTATCAAATCCACCTCCACCCACATTTCCCTGCTATGAGGCCTGACAGCTAGGCGGCCATAAGGTTAATGACTGGTACCTTCACTGCATTTCACCTTTAGCCGTGCATTAGATTACTTCGTCATTAACGAAAACAATATGCCATTCAAAATATGAAACTGAGTTTTATTGATATAAACTATTTTCTTACGCCATTCTCGGCTACACGGTTGTCAGTGTTATATCCTACCATTAATGATGTAATAGACATAAAATTCTATAATTTTTTAAGTAATAGTGAATATCACTCGGCAAAAAGAACTACATTATGCATATATTTCGGAGTAAAAATACTGCAACGGGTCGTGTGTGACATGCAAGAAAATCTGGAAGCATAAATTTGTTTCAATTTTAGAACAATAATTACGTTTTTAGTTGGATGTATAAAACGATAGGTCATCAACAATGCAAATATTTACATTTATAAAAAATATTTACAACTCTGTACCTATCATTTTAAGTTTAATTTTGCAATTTAGTAATATGTAATGACATATCTTCCTTGTTTGATGTTTGTGTGACCATGCATCACTGATACAGTAACATAAACAGCCAACTAGATGCAACAATAACAAAATTTTATTCATAATTACAATCAGCTCAACATGTTTCGGGCGAAATTATCGCCCGAAACATGTTCAGCTGATTGTATTATCAATAAAATTTGTTATTTTTGCATCTAGTTGGCTGTTTATATTATTGTATCTTCCCTGTTACTTGTTAATTACAGCTTCTGTCTTGTTTTGCTTTTATTATAATTTGAAATTTAGTCTTGTCAAAGATAAAATTCTTTTATTAGTTTAATTTATGCTACATTTATGTTATAGTTATAAAATGCTTTATTTTTTATTTGTGTATTTAGAAATTTCAAGAGAGAATATAAGAAACGTTTTATTTTAAAACGTAAAAAAATCTGTAACACTACTCTAGGTGTACGTGAGTTTATATCCGAGTAATTCTTTTCCTTGGCGCATGTGTTTGCTGAATAATATCATATATATTGCGATTACTTGCTTCTAGCAACGTCTAAAATCATCTGAACTGATACAGTCTCAACAACTAAATTCGAATTCTATAAACATCCTAGAGTGTCTTATGGCAATTGTCAGCTACTTTCATTTTACCAAATATGAGTCTAAGATATTGGATCTAGGATTATAGATTGTAATTTAGGATATGGATGTGAATACTTTACATCTTTCTGCAATACATGAGCGGCTTATAGATATTGTAGCCCTTTCGCTTGTACGAGATGTATCTTGCTCAGAAAGACCTACAATTTCTGGAATGAATTTCTTTGTTATATGATAATATCCGTGAAAATTTTAAATTACCGATGAAATACATAAAATATAAAGCATTTATTTTTCCAAATTCAATGCTGTGCGAATGTGCTCAATACTGTAACAAATGTGCAAGCTTTGGAAGATACATTTAGTTTGAAGTAGGAACTGGCAAGAAAGTAAGTATTTATGGATTAAATGACGACAGTGTATCAGTAAGAAGCAGAGATAATTCAATATGCGTATTGCCTAGGTTACGGGCTGGAATACCGGGTTCTATTTTCGGCGTGGCAAAGATTTCTTTCCTCTCCAAAAAAATCCACATTGACTATGGGCCCAACTTGTAGCTTATTCAATGGGTGCTGAGGGCTCTTTCTAAGAAACTGGATGGAACCGGAATTTCAAGATGACCACTCACTTACCGGTAATGAGAATGAGTGGAGCTACACCTCCATCTCCCACGTGCTCATGGCATTGTGTTAATTAAACACGGAGACGTTGCCTGTTTTATTTTCTACTTTTTCTCTATGAGTAAAACTGAATGTACAGAAGGTCAGAAATGAAACCTTAACAAAAGACCGAGCATGTTAAAAAATGTTAGCTGGCTAGGCTTGTTGTGTAGGCCTGCGTCAGGGACAGCGATATGGTCAGTGGCACATCCTTGTGATGTCTTAGAATCTGCGTCCTTTGTTACTGCAACAAACTGCACGTAGTTAACACTGTGACTTAAGGCAAAATTTACCAAGGCATTCTTTACCTCTGATATATGGTTACGCAGTTCACGCGTAGTGTAATTTCAAGAATGACCATAAGAGTACACTATTCTGTGTGACATACTTATATTTTCGTACTGTATTTTGTGTAATTTTATGGCTTATTCCACACCTGCTTACCTTGACTGAAGTCTTGATCCATGGAATGTATAATGTGTGTGTGTGTGTGTGTGTGTGTGTGTTCGTGTGTATGATTGTCACTGTGACGATTTGCACAAAACTCACACCCGACAACTTTCTCTAAAGAATTCCCATACTGAATTTCATGAAAACCCCGACAAACGGTTTAATCGCTTATAGTGTCACAGACGGACAGACAAACGGATGTGGGATCCACCTAAGGTGTTCATTTTTTACTTCGCAAAGAATGCTTTCTAAAATGTACAATAACGAAGGGCGCAGCTCCTATCAGATTGTGTGAAAAGAGCGGTTCATTTGCATATTTTACCCAATTTCAAAACATTTATTTTTTTAACTTATTCTATATGCACATGTAAAACCTTAGATCTGACGTTACACTCATAATAATATATATCTGGCAATGTACATTAAACATTCTTTACTTAAATGAGTGTAGGTTTACTAGCCTGATAACGGCATAACACCGGACCACACCGCAGCACATTCTAGGAACATGGTATTATGCGCTGTACACACGTACGGTATACTGAAGTCAAGTGCCGCGAACAGTTGATACAGCACAACCGAATATTCTATGGCTCATTAATAACTCAGCACTTCATTACACCTTTCGAAACGGCGTTGAGTCTAGGTAAATAACATTCAGTGGTATTGTCCTTACACACACACGCGCGCGCGCACACACACACACACACACACACACACACATACACAAAACAACAACAACAACCAAGTGACGCTCTAATCATTCGTGCGACTATCGAATTATAAAGCGATAGGAGCCCAAGTCCACCCCCTCCCCCCACGAAAACAAGATACTAATGTTTTTGTACCGATGTTCATTCGACCAGTAATTTCGAAAATAAAACATACGTACGAACAAACAAACAAACGAACAAACAGTCATACACATACGGCACCCAGTTCGTACAACGAAGTCAAGAAGAGACTGAGACTCATGCAACAGCTGCGTGCCGTAATTAAATAGGAAGTTCTGTCCATCTTTATTTAGAGAACACTGAAACTACATTGATCAGGTTTTACGGCAGGAAATCCAGAGTGAGCGCGACACGGTTATTACATACGTACACTAGACAGCTTTCTTAAATGTTAGCACAGTCTACTTTCAGCGCCTTCAGACACTATAGAGCATTTTCTTTTGCACCCCAGTGCAAAGGGAAATAAATATACAAGATTAAAGGTGTGGGGGGATGTGGAAGAAAGCGGCAACTTTTAAGATATTTTCACAGAAACTGCCTTGAGGCACTACATAAAACCACATAAATCCTCAGTCAGGCAAGTTGGATTTCAATGTAGAACCGCATCCTTACGTCTCCCGCAAACCAGAATGCCAAGCAGTCGACGCTGAGGTACGCCCTTATGTTTTTATAAACTGCTAGAATTTATCATTTCTTTTGGCCAGTTTCAGCTCTCAGATACATAGAAAACGTGCATCGCGTATTACTTTCCCGTGGGTAAAGCGGCCAGAACTTGACAAGCTGACCATCCACTCGATCTAGTGCCGAGATTAGAGACGTATGGAAGTATCCTTCACCTCCTTCAGAAACCTTCATTATAATGTGTTTTTGAACAATTAAAACTTTGCCGTTTGCATTTTAATTTATCGCAGCAGAATATATGTACTTGAATGTGTGTGTGTGTGTGTGCGCGCGCGCGTGTGTGTGTGTGTGTGTGTGTGTGTTTGAAAGAAAGGGACACAACGAGATTGCATGAATTGGATAGGAATTTTAAAGAGGCCAAATTATTAACTGCAAGAACGCTAGTGTGTTGACACACACTCTGTTCAGGCACCTGGCTTACGTTTCGGCCAAGGCATCTACTATTCCGACTAGCCTATTCAGTGGTTTTCCTCAGTACTCCCAGGCGAATACTACAATATTACCTTGAACTTCTTGTCTCAATTATTTTAGCGCACCACCTCTAATCGTTCACTTTCATTCACCAGTAGTCTGATTTTTAGGTTATCTAACGACGCTATTTAACCGCAGAAATAATATACTCTATGCCATTAACCTTAATTTTCTCGAATGCTATCAGGAAAGGATTCGCTGCTAAAGACTGGCGAAGAAAGAAGAAAATCAGGCATAAATAAGATACCGACTAAAATTCGAACCAGGCACCTCCTAGATCCAAAGCTATAAGTCAGATACGCATATATTCTGAGCGGTAATTCTGCTCACAGAATATGTCTGGCTAAGGGATGAGGAGTCCATAATTGTAAACTCGAACAACAACACCAACAAGAAAAACAAAAACACAAAACAACAACAACACGCTTGCTTTCAAAACGAGATCTTTAGGCCTATTATGTTTCATAGTTTGTCGCTTGTACTTCACTTACTGACACGAAACCTCCGTTGCAAAGCCGATCGCTGTAGAGTCACAGTGCATGCATTTTATATAATAGCAGTACACAACATAGATAAATGTTCAGGATCTTATGCCATATACATAACGTGTTTCCATTTGGGCATGTCGTAAAGAGGAGGCAACAAGATAGCAAAATGACCTGTACGATCTTAAGAGTTCCATATGATAGCACAGCCAGGTCTAAAATTTATTCGTGAGAAAACACCTCAAATCACTGTGTCCTGCGGAAGACCTGAACATCACAACATAAACTTCAAAACCATGTACAGTCCTCACAACAATAGTCAAGTAACGGGCCATCACCATGCGAAAGGTGTGTTATAAAAAGTGTTTCCGAAGCGTTCTTTGATCAACAAGAATAAAATGAAGGCACAGTACAGACATCACTTGCTCGTCTGTTAACTACCTCCATGGAACAGAGAAGTTAATATTTAATTTAGCTGGTCAGAAATTCTCCGTGGTTTATGGAACTGAAAGGTATATCATCGCCTTCACAAGAAACCGCCAGTTTACTCTATATTTGGCCAGATTAATCCAATCAACATCCCTGCCTTTCCCTGCCACCCACGCCCAAATCCCAAGTGGCCGCTTTTCTTCAACTCTGCTCTGTATGCAGCTGAAATCAAGTTGCGTACTCGTATGTTTTACTCACTCGTGTCGTCTCAGGCTGGTGCACGATGTTCTCCTAGACGAAGACTCCTCCACGACGTCGAAGAGCGACGGAGATGAGGAGTTGGCGTGCAGCAGCCCGACAACCAGCACCGGTTCTGAACCTCACCGACTTTCACGGGACCAGGAAGACGATGCCACTGCTACCACGGAGACACGCAGTCGACACCCTAGCAGTGGCAGAGGCACCCCGGGCTCTGGTATCTGTCTACCGTTACGCAGTGAGAAGCACGGTGACAGTGGAGCACAAGCGCATTTTTCAAACTGGGTAGACAAGCATCGGCCCGGCCCAGGTGAGAGGCGGCGTCGTAAGCTGCCGGAAATACCCAAGAATAAAAAATGTAAGTCAGATAATAGGTAGAATGTACATGTATCTGTACATCTGGTTGCTCTTCCTATTGGCGCCACTTCCATGGCAACGACTCTAAAAGAATTTTCATTTTGTCTTTAATGTCACAATAGAAGATTCAGGCGGCAGTGATGTGTAAAACCACTAAAACATAATCAGCAACTTCCTCTAAAGCCACTTCCTGTAATTATAGTATTCTAAGAACTACCTTTCACGCAAGTTATATCTACTCCTACTTAGGTATCCCCAAAGCTTAGGATTACATACTTTATTTTAGATAGGCCTAACTTCGGGGCAGATTCCCTCCCGATAAGTCAAAATTTGCTTAGCTAGTCAGTAAAGTATACGCATTTGGTGGTAACCAAATTATAGTACGGTGTTCATAAAAACCCACCACTGGTCCTTATCCAGAACAAGATGAACACAGTCCACAACTTCCAATCCTATTTCCTGAAGATCCACTTTAATATTATTCCCCATGCCTAGGCCTTAACAGATGGTCTCCTTCCACCACCACAGTTTCATACCAATACCTTGTATTCACTAGCAGAGTTTGAGTGCCGCATGTGCACCACTCATACCATCCTTCCTCACCCGACCACACTACTAACACCGAAGAGGATTAGAAATCATGAAGCATTGCGCTATGCAATTTCCCTAGCGCCCTGTCACTTTCTCCCTGTTGGGCCAAATATTCTCCGAATCGCCCCGTTTTCGAACATCCCGATCTATGTTTCTCCCTGCAATTTGAAACTCACGCTCTCTCACATCGGTTAACTTCTTGAGATCAGACATTTCCGTATTAAAAATTTAATATTGTACATTTTCCGTGCAACTACGTTACACATATATGATATTCAGAACCAACTTGTTGCACAATGTTTTTGTTTGTTAATTATTGCTCCCACGTGTTCATATAAGTAAATCTTGTACCAAATAAGTTGACGCATAAGCTGCTCACATAAAAAAGCCACGAGCTCCCTGAAGATGGCCAAGAACTGTGGCCGAAACATGTCGGAGCAATAATTACTAAACAAAAACATTGTGCAACAAGTTGGTTATAACGCATTATATATATCTCGATATTAAACTTTGCGTTGCTCTCAAGACGTGTTCTGATAATCTATTTCCAACAGGAAAAGTCCAAGTGAATTGAAGGATGATAGTTAATGTAACACCATCTCTTCAGGTGTACACTAGGGGAGTGCGTTAACCTTCTTGTATGTATCAACATTGTCCTGTCACTAGGTGTACATATCAGACTTCAGTTACACACGAATCTCGTTACCTACTCAACTGAATAGTACCTAGCTCACAACCGTTAGTTCAAACAGCAAAAAATGTAACAGTTTGTCGTTTTTATCACGTCATTTTTAAACCCAAAGTCTTAAAATTAAGAACTACATTAATCAGCATCCTTTGTTCTATTTATTTGACATGACGTACTATTACTGTTTTCCCACACCTTCAGCACAGCTAACATCAGTCAATTAATTATCAGGCATTCCTCCACATTAAAATACTAAAACATGCACGTTATATCGAAAGAAAGCACTACCCTCATTGAATGATCATACTTACACTTAGTACATATGAATAAATAACTGTTTCATGAAAACACAGGCAGATAAATTGTTGGATATTTGTTGAAATTTATTCGAAATTTTACCTCACGCATTGCAATATACATATACTAACTATTGAAATGGTGTACATCTGGTCAGGTATAAAACTTGTGTATTTATGAGTCTAAAAAGGGTAATGGTTATTATCCGTCACTCTTACAGACTACACGACCAACAACGCTATATTTGTCAGCATAATACATATTGAAATTGTATCCTCGGTACGTTTCCCTAGCACCAACACACAAACTGCTCTACAGCACACACAGCTGTACTGATGGCCTTAATCACATCATATTCGGTAAACAACTACCAATCATGGCTGTGTGACAACCAACAAGGGGAAATACCCCCATTACATCTCGGCAGAAGCCCGAAATTCCGAAAGATAGCCAGCCTAGAATAAACGCCTAATAATAGATGTAACTGCCACTTCACTATCTTTTCCTTGTGGCGCAGCAGCACTACTCGGGGTCAGGCCGCACCATTATTGAGGTTTCGATATCACACACGGTTAGACACTCCCCTGGACGACGGATCGGCCAGTCGCAGATACCCCATACAACATACTACAACGAAAACGATATTGTTTAATGGTGAAGTAGCACACCCAATGAAATCGTCATACTGGCTCAGGTCTATACCAAACAATACAGGTAACTGTCAAACCCTAGAAGAATTAACGCACTTTAAAAATGATAACATGTATCAAAATTTGACATTCAAAGCACCGTGCATCGTGATATATTCTTATAATGAAAACCAACGAGATGGAATATTTCTCAAATTTATTTTGGTAAAGAATTCTACATGTTTCGGACAGATCTACTGTCCATCATCAGGAGTCTCAACACTGTATACACAGCAGTAGACACTTGTTATGCTAGTTATGTTGACTGTCTGCTAGCAGAGAGTCAACGTAACTAGCATGACGAATACCTATTGCTGTGTATACAGTGTTGAGACTCCTGATGATGGGAAGTAGATCTGTCCGAAACATGTAGAATTCTTTACCAAAATAAATTTGAAAAATAGTGCTTCTCGTTGGCTTTTATTATAAGAATCTATCAAAATACATTCGTAATATCAAGTATTTCAATGTACCGAACCAACTGTAACTCTTAACCGAAGTCATCCATAGAATATCCCTTTGTTAACGCATGTATGGTACTGTACTAATGTAATGCCAGCGGTAATTTACGATGCTGTATAAGAATGATGTCCCTGTAAATGGCCGAACACCGGCTGCCACATAGCGGAAACAACACTGTAAAGAAATAAAGGAAGGTCTAGTGCAACCCTCTAGTGCAAGGACATGATGTTTTATTCATCACAATTGTACGCTTGCGCAAGGCAAATGTGAATAATTTCAAATTTATACTTACGAATGGATGTGGGAACACAGGGCTAGTCTAACAAAACCAATATCTTTACTAGTTTTGTGCAAACTTTCGTAAATGTATATATCCTGTTTCCCTTATTTTGCACTGAAAACGAACCACTTTTATATGAATGTTCTGGTACGAACAAACGAGCAGATAAGATATAACAAAGCACTTCAAGTAACGAGAGGAACCCTTATTGCAGCGTCTGTGATAGCGATGGTGCAGCCGTCGCTGGCCGACGAGCTGGGACATCTCATGGACAGGGGTGACAATGCAATGCCAGCGTCTTTGCATTTCGCACTGGGAGGCCAGACCAGGCCCCTGTTCATACTCAAGTGCCATAGTTACCTGAGAGGTAAGTCCTACACAGTTCTGTACCTACTTAATATTAGCCTTTGAAGTGTGCAAGAGAGAACAGTCGCAGTGAGCAGTAGTAGTATAGCGATGCTGATATAACGACACTGACAGAATAAGTGTATAGTAGAATATGTCATGATCGCTAGGGAATGTTGCAATACGATTAGAATATAGGTATTTTTCTGTATACGAGTGTAAGAACATGGTAGTTCTTCTACAACAAATAATCGTGCTAGTCTGTTTACAGTTGTTTGTTCTCTCTCACCTCCCTTTTCATTCAGCAATGCATTTCTATTAAAATCCTTCCAAAGTGCTTATCTTGTTATCTAGAAGTAGCCACAAAGACCAAGAAGAGAATCTTATTGCATTTAGAATCAACTTGGTTCAACCTGTATAAGAAATTTACACTCAGGATCATTTCGACTTGTTTCATTCGAATACTGCCAGGTAGGTCTATTAGGAACATTTTCTGGGTCGACATTTTAAGATGGCTAATTCTCTCGCGCACACAGAACAGGAAAGTAAATATCCGTAGCAGCAGAGACTATTCCTGTAACCCAGGTGCTGATGAAACTTCTGCCTCCACAGATGAGGACAGTTCCCCGGACTCGGAGCGTTTTCACAGTATGGATGTGGATTCAGGCAACTCCACGGCTCACTCGCCAGACGGACCTAAATCCATGTCTCCACAGCCTGGACACCAGGGTGAGTTCCTTCGCTTTCAAAATCCCAATAATTTACACTATGAGTGAAGTCAACGGGGAACATTATTTATTGAGTCTGGAAGACTGACGATGTTTGGGTTTCCCGCTACCATTTCAAATGGAGGTTGGATGGAGCCCGAGTAAGTATATGGTGGAAAATTATTCCTACCAGGAATATGGCCCAGCCAAAAGGTAAAGCTGCAAGTTGACCCGGTCGGATTTGTATTACACGTCTGGCTTATACGACGATAATGAATGCTGACGAGACCTTTTTATATGAACCAGTGTTTTTAATTGATTTATCACGGTTGTGATAAAATATCAGCTTCCATAATACCAGACAGAAAAGGATGGTACAGCGGTGACGGTCTAGTACTCTATTCGGTAAACATCTGTTTCGAGTCTCAGTCCAGTTGTCATCTATGGTTGTCCTCTGCCTCCCGAGAAACTAACCTTCTGCCAAATTCGTCATATGAGCACACCTCATTAAACGATTTTTAATGTCTGCCGCAGGAATCGCGCCGAATAACGTCAGCGATCATCCAAAATACCCCTGAATTAGTAACGCAGGATATGAATCGAGTGGTTGGCCCTTATGAACTTGGTAATGAAACTTGGCGCTCCATAGAAGGTCTGAAATTTATTTAGTAAATGAGCAACTGTTGTCCTCTCCACGGATTTAGTTAATTACTTAGCCAGTCGGAGAAATTCAGTCTGTCAGCTGTACCGAAGCCATGTAACGAAATACTTCAGTTAGACTCCCTCCACGTCTATCTTTAGTTATTACGCACCCCATCAAGCACATTTTCCTCTATTCCTCTAGCCCAGGGCTGCCCAACATGGAGCCCTCGAGGCATGTATTTGCGGCCCTCAGTCACCCAAATAGTTTCGGTAATAAAACCTAACTAATACGATGTAATGTGTCTACAGAACATAATAAGGCAACTGTAGGAACTATAATTCATCAGTTTTAAGACAGCACACAGTAAACCAACCTTTCTTTTCGATATATGTATACACAAGTCCAGCCCTCGGGCGAGCCCTGTCGGTTGAAGTTCGCCAGCCTTTCTTTTCACACCGTGTGATAAAACTTCGAGATAGTACTGGTGCGAATCTGCGAGCTTAATCTCCACTGTCTGTCAGTTCCGGTAGACAATACTGTCGTACCGCGTCTAAGAACGCTAGGCCAGGCACACTGTTGTTTACTTGCATGAAGTGACCGTCCATCTTTCACCACCGCACACTGTTCTCGCACTCATGCCCCAGGCGCTCTGGGTAGGCAAAGGGAACTGGAGGTGAATTCAACGGTAGGCGCACGGCGGGAAGCCGCGGGCGCCGGTATCACCATTCGTGTGCAGTCTTCGTGGCTACAGCATAGTCGGTAGTTGCTTGTAGTCCTTCCGGCATCGCACATGCTCCACTGCAGTATTGGCGTACTTGTAACGTGGTATGGTCACGTGTTTGGAACTCCCTGCCTGTATTGACATTGGCAATACTATTGAGCAGCTTAACAAGGGCATGAGGCGGATGATATGACTTGAAATGACCTGGGCGGTTTCTTTGTGTCTGTAAATTGCCCGGCAGACCGAACGAGCGTGCGAACTTCTGATAAGGAAGAAAAGAGTCACTCGTACTGTATCTTGGGACGACTTCCACATTTTGCTATCGAAGTTACAAAAATCTGTAAAATTGTGACTTGTGCGTCGATTGCACAAAGTGAGCGCATGTCTGTTTGCCGCTTGTTTCATCTATGAAATTATTGCGCGTATTAAATGAAATCTGATGTTGTGAGCTTGCAGCAAAATTTGTCGGACAAATGCAGCGTTCGTACACACCTATGGAATAAACTTAAATTGAACTGATCAATTTTGTAAATAAAGAGCTCACTGAACAAAACAAATAAGAGATAATATAGAAATATCAATAAGATCTGTGATTATGGGAACACAACGGCAAGCAGCAGTTTCAGGCTACGTAAAACGTGGCACTCGAAACTAGTGCGATTAGCTTTTGCACACACAATTCGCATGCATCAGTGACGTATGACGAATCGAAAAAAAAGAAGTATTTTTAAAACATATGTACTCCTATAGAGCACACTCTGTAACTCCTGACATACTTTTAGTCGTTAATGAGTTTTGGAGCTATTCTGGAATGTCTGCCGTGGCACGTGCAGTGAAGCGTAAGCAGAAGAGGGACTTCATGATTGCAATGACCAAGTTCTGTGGACTATTTGGAGTTCTTGAAATCTGTGTCTCTTGGGTTTGGGATGGAATGGTGCAATTCATTTTTTATGATGATGATGATCATCATCATCATCATCGTCATCACTTTCTATCAAGGATGAGATTATCTGTTTCGAACTTATTCATCTCTTGCTCGGTCGTCCCGGATTACTGTTTCCCTTTGGCTGATATATTAATTCTTGTACCGGCAAAATGCTGTCTTCCATTCTTTGCGTATAATTATTGAACTGTTATTAATATCTATCAACTTCCCTTTTTTCGTTTATCTTATTTTTGTTCAGTTCATTTCTTCACTTTTTAGTTTAATTTTTTGTTCAATTCGTTTGTTCACTTTTTAGTTTAATTACCTGTTTCGGCACAAGCGTTAGTTGCACTTTAGGATTTCTCGCCTGTAGTTAAAATGTTATTTCTTTCCCCTATCTAACAGACTAATTCTTGATTTATTTAACGACTCTGCTTCATCCTCATGCATTATCGAATGCTGGGATAAAAGCGGAAAGAATATGGATAGAAGTTATGATGGGGCTTCAGAAAGCACTCATTCAGCAAATGTTCGAAACTGAGGAAACCAACGAACTTAGTCCAGAATAGAATGTGGGACGTCTAGAAGACAAACAGTACTAATCAGAAGTTTGTGGCATTCGGTCATGACAAATAGTCGACTGGTAATGTAAAGCATAATGACCATGATGATGAATGGGTCAATACACACCGACTTCCTGCGCAGGATCGCTGTCACCGGAGTCTGCGTCGCCGTCGAGCAGCGGCGGGGTGCCGTTCACACAGCTGGAAGTGCTGGAGGCGACGCACAGAGGGCTCCACAAGTTCGTGCCGCGACACCATGACGAGATCGAGGTGGAGATTGGCGACCCGATTTATGTGCAGAAGGAGGCTGACGACCTCTGGTGTGAAGGTATTGCACAGAGAACGGTTCTGCCTAACAAAAATTCATCTACAGCCCAGAAAACATTCCTTTCCATACTGACATGTTTCGGTTCAAAAAGCGTGTTAATCTCAAACAAAAATTTGCGTAAATTGACAACATACTACGTACATTCATCACACCCCCACGTCGCGGTCCTGTGGTTAGCACTTCTATTCCGCATGCGTCAAATTCCGGATTAAGATCTCAACCACACGACTATCTTTTCTTAGGTGCTTCGTGTTTTTACTCAGTGCCCCACGAGATGTCTGAATAGTATCTAATATAGGCTACGACTGCGACAGCTTGTCTTCTGAGCTAACACCTTGCATGTTGCTAATTTCGTGTCACAGTTCACTTGTTTGATGCTTGGCGCTTATGTGCTACAAAGTTTCTTCTTCTCCTTGGCCAAATAACAAAACCGGTCTTAGTGGCGTGTGTACTTCATGTTTTGGCCTTCAGAATTCACTCTGTTAGCATCTTCAGGCCAAAAATTTTTATTCGTTTCATATAACATTTAGGTGTCAAGAATTTCGACCCCACTGTTTAGCAACAATGTCAGCGAGTCGTGTGGAATCTGAGAGTACGCCGAATTTCTGAATGCATTATTTATGTTTACTTACATTTATATCCATTTACTGCAGATACAAACTGCACGAGTATTGCTGCAACGTCAATCAACAGGACATGGCGTCTGAGTGATCTGGCCTGTACACTGTCACTAGCTGAGAAACGGTAGCTGACACCATCTCGAAGAAACTAACCAATACCACAGTAAACACTAAACAAACTAGCCAGTATCCTGGCTAACACACAAACTTGGTACCTCCAGAATACAGTGTGCTGAGCCGACCAGCTCGGTGTAACAGCATCCTTTCCAAATTCCCACAGATTCTCACGGATTGCCTGATGTACATCTTATATTATCAACATGGCCGGTGTCAGCAGAATGCTCACTTGGATTTGGCGAAGTCAAGGGGAGTGTTGGTTACTCAAGCAGGTGTCATCAGTGAGTAAAGTTCGTTAGCTATAGTGTGCCACCCTTGTCTTTATCAGTACTTCTTCAGATAAATATATTACAGCCCTCAGAACCCTCATCATTCCTTCCTTTTATGCAAAATCCATTGACATGAGTGAAACAGCACACCATATCTAATACAAGTAAACATAGTACATCATTTGAATGAATACTGCCCTGACTTCCCACAGGAGTGAATTTGCGGTCAGGTCAGCAGGGCATCTTCCCATCAGCATATGCTGTGGATATGGACTACAGTGATTTTGATCCCAGCACGCCGAAAGTAAAGCGAGAGAGGTACTTACTGGGGTATCTGGGTTCTGTGGAGACACGATGTCACAAGGGGAATGCTGTTCTGTGCCAAGCTGTGAAGAAGATAGTAGGGACCTCGGGAGTTCCAAAACACAAGCCTCACTCATGCATCTTGGAGGTGTCTGACCACGGTCTCAGGATGGTAGATCGGAGGAAACCTTCGGTAATTGCGCTGTCTCTTCTTTGAATACAACTAAACAGATGGGAAAATGATCATAAATCTTATGTACATAAGAAGTGGGAAGAGGTAGTCGTGTCCTATTTCATGTCATGGTAGGCCTACAGTCCTGACATTGGTCAGGAGAGACTGAAGCCATCCATACATAACCCCACTCAGGGCAACTCAGCCAAGGATCAGATCTGACTGTGCTTGCATACACACCTAAATACTGCAAAACCAGCTGGCTGCATTTATTGTTCCACTTTCTTGCAAGATATCCCAGTTAAGTCAAATTTGTTGACAATGGCTATTTTTAAGAAATAGGTATGTATTTAAATTAAAACTCCATACTGAAGCATTATCATTGTTGTGTTACTACCAGCCAAAGGATGTGCCATGCCACGACTATTTCTACGCGCTGAAGAATGTATCCTTCTGTGCGTTTCATCCTAGAGATCATCGTTACTTGGGCTTCATCACTAAGCACCCACAACTGCAGAGATTTGCGTGTCACGTTTTCATGGGAACAGAGTCAACACGACCCGTTGCAGAAGCTGTTGGGTGAGACTAAATTTTACAAGCCATAATATAACCTACAAAAAACTATATGCCAATGAAGCAGCATTACTTATGGTCTGAACCTGAATTGGTTAACCATCTGAGATCATTGCATGCTACAGATACGAGTATGTTCAGTCATTTCTGAACAATCACAGTATGTGTTTTGTGTCTTACAACTCTATACTAACTTACTGACAATTTGGCCCTAAAACACAAGGCAGCAAATTCCTTCAAAATATCAGTGCCACAAGTAGAAGATGCTACATGGAGGCCTTTCTACTTATTTTGGCTCCCAAGACATTACCTTCGTTTGGATAGTGGGTTTGTAGACTACATACTAGTACTGGTTACACTCAACTATCAATAAAAAACATAATGGGCTTCTGCATAAATGGTCACAGAATAGAATCCTACTAGAGAGAGAGAGAGTATTTTACTCCTTTAAAATGTAAATGTGTATCAGGTGTATTACTGTTTCCATTGTCAAAATTTTGGGAAGTACTATATAAACACGCAGGCTGTCTATGCTAACGTACAATACAGTGTAACCTGGAAGATTCGCATTGTCATCACATCTGTATCTGTTGCATTCACACATATGTACCAATATATATGTATTTTTTACAATATTTCATATTCCTTCCCCACTCTTGCCAATTAATTCTTACTACTGAACTGAAATTTAATTAACGTTTTGCACTGAAAACAGGTTCTTTTTTATATCAGAAAGTAGAAAAGCCTTAAGTTTTTGTATTTTTTAAGATCCAGGAACACACACAATTTCAGCAACTTCCATTAACTGGCACTTGTGTCACTGACACTCCACAAGTTTGTGGGTCTGGCAAGCTCTTATTCATGTGGTTTGGTGGCCTCTGACGGCATATTTACATACCTGCGTGACGTTTAGTTGCTTGCACGGGAGTTGGAAGCGCCATGTAAAGTGCTTGGAGCCCTAAGGACGACTACGGCGTTAATGCGGGTGTTTATGTAGTTCAATTTAATGGCTTTATGTCA